>ENA-OPYY01000209-OPYY01000209.1-human-gut-metagenome-genome-assembly--contig:-NODE-209-length-23997-cov-1.777419_pt1 | contig 23997 bp, 19 predicted proteins | sample MGYA00242472_ERZ504481 | MGnify/ENA primary metagenome ERZ504481 (study PRJEB26092, sample SAMD00036265) | human gut metagenome | host: Homo sapiens | study: EMG produced TPA metagenomics assembly of...
CTGCCTGATACAAACAATCAGTCCGGCTTCTGTACCGACTACCCCCGGACAGAAACATTTTACCTGGACCGACGGGCCTCTGCCCTGGGATCGTGAAGGAGGTGTTCTCTGATGTGGATCTATGAAAAGCGTCTCCAGTATCCTGTCAATATAAAAAAGACCTGTCCCAAAACCGCATCTCTGATCATCAGTCAGTTTGGCGGTCCGGACGGTGAATTAGCTGCTTCCATGCGTTATCTTTCCCAACGCTACACCATGCCATGCAGAGAAGCAGCGGGACTTTTAACGGATATCGGCACAGAAGAACTGGCTCATCTGGAAATCATCTGCGCTATGGTATTTCAGCTTACCAAGACCTGACGGCAGAACAGGCAAAGACAGCCGGATTTGATGCTTATTATATTGACCATGCCACCGGACTGTGGCCTGCGGCTGCCGCAGGCATTCCCTACAATGCCTGTGAATTCCAGTCTAAGGGAGACGCCATCACAGACCTTCATGAAAACCTGGCTGCAGAACAGAAAGCCCGGAGCACCTACGAAAACCTTATCCGCATTATTAATGATCCGGATGTACTGGATCCACTTCGATTTCTGCGTGCCAGGGAAATCGTCCATTTCCAGCGGTTCGGTGAAGCTCTGGAAAAGATAAAGGACAGCCTGGACAGCAAAAACTTCTATTATTTTAATCCAGAGTTTGATAAGCAGCTTACCGTAAATAATAAATAACGCAAAAGCAGCCGGCAGGAGCATCCGAATTCAAGCTCCTGCCGGCCTTTGTTATTATTGTTTATTTATTGAAGCAAATGTAATCGATTCCTACGATTTCACAAAACATTTTCAAAATATTTGCATATTTACCATATACCATATGCAGATGATTGGAATTAATTTTCTCGTAAAATTTCTCATAGTCTGCTTCTGCTTCTACAAAAGCGTGTGGATAACAGTATGTTGTTTCTTTTAACTTTTCAAGCGGATACATCTTGGTTGTTCCCTCAAAGCATCCTAAAACATACTTTCCATTACTGCGGAATAATCTTGCAACCGTTACATCACCGGGCTTGGAAATAAACTGAATGGAAGCTCCTCCAGCTTCTCCAAAGATGTGAGGCATCAACGCAATCTTTTTCATAGCCTCTTCCTGATGATCCGGGTCTGCAAAATACGGAGCTACACTGCCACAATTCGCTAAAACAAATTCCTTGCTAACTCCATCAAAGAACTTAATATCCAATAGGCAGGATGGTTTACCCTCCGCGCACAGATTTAAAATACGCATAGTCAGCGCACCATCACAATCACACTCACAGGACGTTGGAATAGGTATCTTTTCGCCATCTGCATCATAAGGATTATTTAACAGCGCTACACCCAGACACTGTAAAACAAAATGATCACTCATATCCTGCTGGCACTTAATTCCCATAAAATTATATTTTTTCTCGGCAGCCATATCCTTAAGTGCCAGGTAACTTCTTACCTGCAGTTCCAAAGTTTCCTCTGTAAATCTATCTCCATATTCAATCTTCGGAACATTTTCTTTTACCCACTTTAAATGTTTTTGAACACGTTCTTCATCCAAAGCTTTCGCTCTATATACGATCTCATACTGATCGCAGTGGTCAAATTCTACTCCGAATACACTCTGCCACTGGCTTGGATCAGCTACTGTTGTTCCAATGCCAATACTCCTTCCACCAATCATACCATAGCTAGAACGACGGATGCCTTCTGCCACATATATTCCCTGAACAAATGCATTTACCTTTTCCTGAACCTGGTCATCTTCATAATCACCTGATACACGAATGCATTTCTTGCCCGTCTGATCTAGCATACCTGCAACTGCAAGAAGTGTTACGAGACTAGATGTATTGCGCTGTAAGTTTCCCAACAACAATACCGGATAAGAAGTTCCATAAGCAATACGGAACGCCAAGGATGGGGTTGCCCAAATAGGTACATGCAAAATAACTGCCTGAATCCCCTTCCTTTTAATTTCATCAGAAATATTTTGCCCATCTTCCGCATCAAACACAATAGGTGAAATATACAGATCATATTTATTTCCAAAAGCCTTTTTTACCTTTTCAATCTCACTTAATACGATTGACTCTCTTTTCTTATAAAATTCGCGACGGCTGTCTCCCAAGGTAACAACCGCCACCTTTCTTTTCTCCATAAGAAACACCTCCTGTATTAATATATTTTTAGAACCATTCAGGTTTAATCAATTTCGGTAACGCAAATGCAATATCTGGTAAAAATGCAATCAGAATTACAACCACAACAGAAACCATAATGTATGGGATAACTGCTTTAAATGACCTTTGCACACTCATTCCTGAAATTCTTCCTGCGATCAGCAGGCACAGACCATAAGGCGGTGTCACCTGTCCTACTGCCAGTGTAATAACAATGATAAGGCCTAATTGAACCGGTGTAATACCAAATGCTGCTGCAACTGGCATTAATACGGGAACAAACAAAATCATCGCTGGAATGGCATCCATAAATGTTCCAAGGAATAAATAGAATGCAATAACAGCCAGTAAGAACTGCCACTCATATGGGAAATAAGTTGCGAACATCTGCTGAACACTGGCACTTATGTTATAATAACTTAAAAGCTGTCCTAACGCATTTGCTGTTGCCAGTGCAAACAAGGATGTAGCACTGGTACGCAGTGTATCATAAAGTAACGGCTTCACGTCTTTTAAAGAAAGGTTTTTAAATGCAAATACGCCTAAAAAGATAGCATAAATACATGCAACAGCGGCTGACTCCGTTGCCGTACATAAACCTCCGATAACACCACCAATAATAATAACAGGCGTCAGAATAGGCGGAAGACACTTTACAGCTAATTTTATAAAATCTTTTAAAGACATCGGTTCCTGCTTTGGATAATGATATTTTTTATTTCCCATAAAAATCACAAACATTTGACCCAATCCAATCAGGATGCCTGGAACAACACCACCTAAAAACAAAGCGCCAATGGACGCACCCGCTACCGAAGAATACACGACCATAGGAATAGACGGTGGAATAATAATACCAATTGTAGAAGACGCGGCAGTTACACCAACTGATGTTTCTTTCGTATATCCCTCATCTTCCATAGCTGGAATTAGAATAGAACCAATGCCTGCCGTATCAGCCTGAGAAGAACCTGAAATTCCTGCAAACATCATAGATACTAAAACATTGGCATATGCAAGTCCACCAGGAAATCTACCTACAATACCATTACAAAACTGAATCAGTTTTTCACTGATTTTAGCACGGTTCATAATATTAGCAGCCAAAACAAACAACGGAACCGCTAACAACGTGAAGCTATTCAAACCAGTAAACATTTTTTGAACAACCGTAATCATCGAAATAGAGTCCAACTGAAAAATTCCAAGAAGCGCTACCAATCCCAAAATATACGCAATTGGAATTCCTGCAAATAATAAGATAAGAAATGCTGCTACCAGTACTACTATCATACTTCTGCCTCCTTCATTGCTTTCTCAACTGCATCCTCCACTTGTCCTCTGTCAGGATGCTTAATACAGTCTATAATATTTTCTATAGAAAACAGTGCAGCTGTTAGTCCAAAAACAGGAACACATAACCAACTCCAGCCTTTACTTACAGGCATAGTTGTCATCTTCCATGCTGCAAACTGCTGTACCAACTTAATTCCGTAAATACCAACTACTAAATTAAATATCAGAATAAAAACATGACCTGCTAATTCATCTACAAAAAGTGATTTTCCTTTTAATTTTTCAGTTAATGCGGTAAACTTGAAATGTTCATCAGAGCGCACCATTGGTGCTGATCCGATAAAACAGCACCATGCTAACGCGGCATTAGCAACCTCTTCTGTAAAAGCCGCCTGAAATCCAAATACACGAGAGCATACCTGTACTGTGGTACACACAAAAAAAAACTGCAACCGATGCCATTCCTACTATATACAAAGCTTTTTCTATCAAATCACATATCTTTTTCATATCAAAACCTCCATTTTCAGGAAAAACGCGTACAACTCTTCACATAGCTATACGCGTTTTCTTTATATACCGTACTTGTTATGCCTGTTTATTTTGCTGCTTCATTTATTTTATTGTACAGGTCTGCTGCACCAATCTTTTCAGCTGCAGCATCTTTTGCATCTGCACAGGCTGCAAGCAGGCCGTCTTTATCCACCTCATTTACAATTCCTCCATTTTCTTTAATGGTTTCTAATGCCTGATCATTCAGTTCTTTATCAAATGCTCTCTGCTCTTTGCATGCATATTCAGCAGCTTCATCAACCCACTGTTTCTGTTCATCGGTCAAGCTGTTGTATTTCTGTGTACCAATAAGGAACATTCTTGTTGCAATGTCATGATCTGTCAAAGAAACATAAGGACCAGCCTCATAGAATTTCTGCAGCAGGATATTTCCAAGATCATTTTCTGCTGCATCAATTACATGATTTTGAAGTCCGCTATACAATTCGTTATAAGCCAATGTAGTTGGATTTGTTCCCAATGCTGACCAAACAGAACGCACCACATCGGAGTCCTGAACACGTATCTTTACATTCTTAAAATCTTCTACTGTATTAACAGGTTTAACGCCAAAATACTCTCTGGTACCACAGCTCCAGTAACCTAAGGAATGAAGCACGCCTCCAGCATTGATTTTATCCTCAATAGCCTGTCCAACTTCTCCATCTACAACTGCTGTCCAATGATCTAAGCCTGTATACAGAAATGGAATAGAAAACAGATCCGCTTCTGGAACACCGGTTGTTGCCACAAAGTTTGGAGAAGCAACGATCATATCAACCGTTCCCGTGGCCATTTTCTCAACTAATTCTGCTTCATTTCCACCCAGTTCTCCATTTGGATGAATTTCTACAGTCATTTTTCCACCGGAAACCTCTTCCAGTTTTTCCTTCATCGCATCAAATCCGGCTTGATAGGAACTGTCGACCGTATTAACATGAGCACCGATCAATTTAACTTCTGGCTTTGCCGCTGCTTCTGCCTTTTCCTCTGACTTATTGTCTTCTTTAGCAACGGCATCTGCAGATGCTGCTGACGTTGTGGTGGTGGCAGATGTATCTATTTTTGTACATCCTGCTAAAGAAGCTGCTAAACCAGCCGCACACATTACATAAAACATTTTTTTCATAACACTTGCCCCTTTCTAAAGTACATAAAATATTTTTGTTCTATACTTATACAGCTTTACAACTGTATATAGTCTTTGCAACATCTTTTATGGCAAACGTTTTCCATCTGGAGAAAAATAAAAGGCAAACGTTTTCCATTTTGGAATTTTTTTGCACACTCCTTATGGCGTGTGCAAATTTAACTATTTTTTTTTGTACTCTGACGTACGATCAACTTTGACCGTACCAAAACCTCCTCTTCGCTGACACACGATTCCTTTTCCTCCGTATGTTCTAATAAAGAAAAATAATATTTTGCCAGCTTTTGCCCCCATAAATATTTTTCCAATCCTACCGTTGTCAAAGAAGGATACACCGAATCTGCAAAAACCAAATCATCAAATCCTATAAGCGAATAATCATCCGGCACCTTTTTTCCATTTTCACGAATTGCCCTTAACGCTCCTAGTGCCATTGCATCATTCATACATACAACCGCTGTCACTTCCGGTGTTCTTTCAAGAAATGCTTTTGTAAGATAATAACCTTTATCTGAAGATTCTGTCACATCTACTGATATATCTTTATCCCATATGTAAACATAATCTTCATTGTAAGCAATGCATGCTTTACTTAAGGCCTTCCTATAACCTTCCAGACGTTTTTTCCGGATAGAATTATCTAATCTGTCAAAAAGCATCGCAATTTTACGATGTCCCAAATCCAACAAATGCTGAACCGCCAGTTCACATTCTTCTACCTTGTCTACAAGAATGGTATGCATATCTGGTACACAAATATCATTAGACACAACATTTAAGGCAATGCCTCCTCTTTTTACCAGACGAACTAGGGCTTCAGGAACCTCATCCATATAAATACTTATAATTCCCTGAACATTTACTGCCAGCATATTTTCAATGCTGTAATTTGTCCTATCCATATTTCTGTCACAGCTGGATATGATCATATGATAATTTCGGCTGACAATCTCATCCTCTATTCCTCTTACGATAGATGGATAAAATGGATTGGCTATGGACGGAATGATTATTCCAATGGATGTACTTTTTCTACTTTTCAAATTTCTGGCCTGAAGGTTCGGAATATACCCTAACTGTTTAGACGCTAGAAGAATTCTTTCTCTTACCTCCATTTTTACCGGATGGTCGGAGTTATTTAAAACTCTGGATACCGTTGCTGGAGATACATCCGCAACTCTGGCCACATCACGAATGGTTACTTTGTCTTTGTTCATATTATCCCAATCTACAGCAAGGAAATCGTTTTCCTTTGTGTTTTTATACTATCACATTAATAAATGTTTTTCAAGTATTATTTACAATTTTCTATAATTAACCTGAATTATTCATAGAACAATATCTGAACTGATAACTGTTCCGTGAATAATTCAGGAATAATTTTCCTTTTGTTTCCAGAAAAAAACTCCGGGGCAAAACCATAAAAGGCCACCGCGGAGTTTTTTTATATTACTGCTTTACCTGTACATTCCCATCTATAATCCACTCGCCGTTTTCATTTACCATATAACCGTCCGGCGTCATTCCATTCTTTACCATAGAGCCAACCGGGCGCCTGGAATCCGAAGTATCCTGGAAGTAGTAGCACTTTCCATTTATCCAGTTCCAGCCCGTGTACATAGAACCGGCTCTGCTGTCGTTCTGGTCATGGAGAAAATAAGTATTTCCGTCACGGTCTGTAAACCAGCCGCTGTTCATGTAGCCCTCGGCATTAAAATAATACCATGCCTTAAAACCATTTGAGGAGCATTCATACCAGCTGTCTGCAGGATATGTGCCGTCTAAAGGAGCGAACCACCAGCCCTTTTCGTTCTGCATCCACTGACCGTTCGGCTCAGGAGCCTCCTCCTTTTGAGGCTGGACTTCATACTCATAAACCTCTTCCTCATCCTCGCTGTCCTCATAAGATGGAGGAATCGTAGTTTCCGGAACAGTTGTTTCCGGAACGGTAGTTTCCGGAACGGTGGTTTCTTCCTCTTTTTTAAGGATCATTTCATATGGCTCAAAATCTCCAAACTCTGTGATCATCCCCTTTTCATGGAACCGGTCTACAATCTGGAAATCATTCTCATCTACGGAAATCGTCACATTTTCATCCGATTTTATGGTAATGGTTCCAAGAAGGACCTTTTCTCCCTTTTCAAGGACGGTATCCCTTCCGGCTACATACAGCTTCATGGTTTGATCTTCCTCATTGTACCGTTCTTCATGAACCGATACCTTCTCCCCCTTAAAATCAGATCCGAATTTAAAAACAGGCTCCTCTGACAGATCTTCCTTACTGTCAAAATTCAGTGTCAGGCTGAAGGCCTTAATTTCCTCGAACGCTTCCTTTTCCTGAAGCTCCAGATACATACTTACTACATTTTTGCTCTTCTTTTCCCATGTGATCAGGCTGTGCTTTTCCGCCCGTGTCAGCACGGGCGGGATCAGCACAAGAAGAAGGCAGATAATGGCCAGACAGCCGAAAATTGATTTCTTCTTCATATTTTTCTATCTTATTCTCCGTTGTTTGGTGTTTGACTGTTTTCCAGCTTGATGGTCGGAATAGGATCCGGAACTGCCGGAACCGCCATAAATGGAGTATCGCTTACAAGGCGGTCGCCTTCATTGGTTTCCCCATTCTGGACACGATAAAGCTCTGCCCGAACCTTTTCAGGACGTTCCACCATGTCATTCTGATCCTTAGGCTCAATATAGTAAATCCAGCTTCCTTCAGAGACCTCTCCTAACTGTCCGTCCTTTGGATCGGGAGCCAGGATCAGCTGATCTGCAGCTGTATCTCCGTCCTTGTCCTTTCCGCCGACCACATTGCCCTTTTCATCATAGAGGATCACCATGTTATAAGCAGGATTTCCTTTATAGCGTCCTGTAAATACGATGGAACCCTTGGGGATTCTGGTTGCATTGCTTCCAGTACGTTTTTCGCCGGAATACGCTGCTGTGCCTTCTTCACTGCCATTATCGCTTCCGGAATGCTCAAACACCGCATCCTCTGTCAGGATTCCAAACTGATCCAGCTGAACACTGTCGCCGATGGGGCTGAGAATATCGATCTCCGAAGCTGAGAAGCGGTCAGAACCAAGAGCAGTGATCTTCACATAGGCTGCATCATAGATATAGTACCTTCCGTCATTTTCCTTGTCAAAATGTACGGCTGCAACGCCATTTTCCAGCCGGAAGGTCCTTTTTTAATCTCCTTCCAGTCTGTTCCGTCTTCGCTGATGGAAATGGAGTAAGCCTAATCGGCTCCCCGGTTCCTTTATATGTGTATTTCACGCCTGCAATGGCTTCTGTTCTTCCAAGGGAAATGACTGCCTGAGCGTCCTCTGTCCTTTCCTCCGCTTTTACTGTTCCCTCATACACAGTATCCAGATCATTGTCAATCATGGTTTTTGCGCTGCTGACAGTTCCGCTGCAGGACTGGTTAAACTGGTTTTCCTCGCTGTTTACATCCCCGTTTACCTCTTCATCCGCTTTAGACCAGGTATTTACGGTAATGCTCCAGCCTGCCTTATCCATGCTTCCGTCATGGGAAACCAGGATCTCATCAGCCAGGACATAAGCCTTTGTAGGCATCATGCACCAGTCGATTCCTCTTACCTCGTATCCAACCACCCTGTTATTGATTCCGGAAATCACATCTGTAAAGGTATCCTCCTGGGTAAAGCCCACAACCTGGCGCTCTTCCTTTCCGTAGCGGCGCTGGATCCGGGTAATCTCATAGCCGAAAAGCGTTCCACTCATGGCAGCTCCGTCTTTTCCATGAGCCTCCATGGTAAGGGTCACGCGTCCTGGATCCGTTTCATCCTGATGCGCTGTGGCTGCTACTTCTACAGATTTTGCGATACTGCTTCCACCCTCTGCACGGTATGCCCTGGCCTCATCATTGATATAGTAAATCGTTCTCTCTTCTGCGTCAAACTGCTCTGCGTATTTCCTTGTAACCGCATCAGGGATCATTCCCCAGCGTGTGAAGAATTCAAGCACGTTCTTTTCAGCAGCCGCGCAGGCCAGACGCATAAGCTTATTGTCCTTATCCGCTCCGTCCAGAGTCAGCTTTACTCCATCCGGTGCAGGTGCACGGCTTATATCTCTTGCATAAGAATCAATGCGGGCAAAGATCAGGTTCTTTCTCTGCTCCCCATAATCCTCATAGGTCTTAAAGTTATATCCATCGTCATAAGCCAGATGAAGCTGCCAGTACATTCCCAGCTGGTCGCTGCTTCCGCCCTTTGTTCCTGAAGTTACCTTTCTGTAAGCGTCCTCATATTTGAAACGCACAGAATCGTTGGTATCCTTTGCCTGAGCCAGGATCGAATAGTAGTTATTTGTGACCTCAGCCACAGCGTACGCGCCTTCGTTGATGATATGGCCGATTTCATGGGCAATTCCCCATCCAAAGTAGCTTCCGCTTACATATTTGCCGTTATCCGACTGGATCGGCTCTGATCCACCTAACAGCGCGCAGGAATCCCACTCAATACCAATATGAAGACCGCCTGCATACATAAATGCGCCTGCAAACATTCTCTGATAACGGATATTTAAACGTGTTGTTGGAAGCTTGTCCTTCTCATAGATTTTTCCTCCGGTAACCGGAGCCGCATTTAATCCCTTATGCTGATAGAACAGATGAATCATCTCATCCATAGCCATAAGAGACTGATACAGCTTCTCTGCTGCTTCATCCTGAGATTCACCATTTCCCGCAATGGACTTATATACCTGCTTAATGGGAATCGAAAACACCATCTGATCCAATACAATATCCGTTGCACCTAAAATACAGTTTCTTTCGTCATAGTCCAGACCGGAAATGGCGCTGTGAGAGTCCTCACTGTCAGAGTTCTCATTATGCATCTCCTCTATCTTCTGGACGTATTCCGCCATTTCTGCCACATAGGCGTCTGTCAGTTCTTTGCGTTCCTCTGCAGTCTCTGCCCGTGTCACATCCAGAACCGGATACTGAGAACCGCCGATTACGCGGACTGCATAAATCTCATTGGGGTTATTTCCGGTGTACTCTATATACAGAGCTCCGCCTTTTTCCACACCCAGACTTGAAACGGCAGGAACTGTAATTTCATTAAAGCCTACCTTCAGGGATGTTACTTTTTTCTGTAAATGGCTGGCTTCTGAATGGTACTGAGTTGCATAAAGATCCAGATTTGTATTGTCTCCAGTACGTCTTCCGGGAGCTCCTACATAGACTACAACCTTCTCTCCAGCCAGAGCTGCTGTTCCCAGAGGCTGCCATCCATTGAGACCGGCGCTGAAGGTAATATGGCTGTCATATTTCTTGGATACCCCAGTATCTATATGAATCACCTTATAAGACTCATTATGATCCAGGATCTTCTCCGCATTGTCCAGCTCCTTCAGGATCAGATCTCTCTTGGGAGTCATTTCTCCGCTTACAGGATCTACCTCGTCAGCCCTGATCCTCAGCTCAGTGATCTGTTCCTGTGTAACATCCTCGCGAAGAGTCATATGCAGATCGTCCGTATACAGGGACAGAACCTCATTTAAAAGCTCATCATACTCATAAAAACGGATTTCTGCAATACTGATATAGCGGGTAGAGCTGGGTACAGCCGTATTAAGCTGAATCTTATCTGCCTCAAATGGCTTATCTGCCAGAAATTCATAATATTTCTTTCCGTTTTTATCCAGACCCTCCCGGACAGTGAGACGCCCGTTTATGATCTGAGGTTCATTTTCTTCTCCGTTCCAGGCACGGACACGGACTGCATTAAAATCATTTTTCTGATTCGGGCCTGCAGTAAATGCAATAGTATCCATAATATAGGGCTGATCCAGCGTCACAATAGGGCCTCTGTAACTATAGTAAGCGCCGGAATCCCAGTCATCCAGCTCCCATAAAGAATAGGGATCACCGTCTGCCACATCACCCGGAACACTTGTTACAGAACCGGTGACAATGGATACCTCTTTAATATGCTCTGTTAATGCCTGTCCTTCCTTCGGCTCTGTGTTGATCAGACGGTAAGCGGGCATTCTTGCCGCTTCCACTGTAATCGTACTTCCAGAGTATATCACAGACTGAGGACTGTCTCCCAAAGGATTATGACCGATCATATAGATCTCATACTCCGTCTTATCTTCCAGACCGCTGATGGTTGTGCTTGTGCCTGTAAGCTCACCAAGCATTGTAAACTCGTCTTCTGTACCCGCCTTGCGGTAATACAGGCTGTAGCTCTTTGTATCCTTCATCTTTTTCCATGAGATATGAAGGCTCTTATAGCCTCCCTCAATGGAAATATTTTCCGGTGCTGGCGGCGGACCGTCCGGTTCCGGTGTTACGGCAATCTGAGCGCTGTAACTGCTCTTCCAGCTTCCGTTTACAGAACGGACCTTTACCAGAAACGTCTCATAATTCAACAGTTCTTTTCCATTAAATTCATCAACTGTCAGCGTATTTACCGTTGTTTCGATAATTTCTGTTTTTCCATTATTTGTAATGGAAACCTCATAGCCTGTAATATTTACCTCTTTATCCCATGTAAGGGTAAAGATCTTGCTTCCGATCTGTGCGCTTACATTCTGAGGGATATTCTGGGCTGGCGGCGGGATGCGGTCCTTCATATCGCCTAAAATTCCACCTGGCTGATTTCTGCCAGATTTCCTTCCGATACGGTTCCCGTTACCTTAATACGGATCTTTTTCACAGGCTTCTGATTCTTCAGATCAATCAGGATCGCACCGTCTGCATCGATCATGGCAGTCGCACCGCTTCGGAAGGAACGGCGCTTTTTAGTTCTCGCATACCTGTCAATGGTTACTGCGATCTTCTCGCCGTCAGTCAGCTCTGCTTCTACCTCACCAGTGCTGATCGCGCCCTCGGAATCAGGCGGAGACTGGATTACAATTCCTCCGATCACCGGCTGTCTGGAAAGATCCAGCTCCAGTTCAACCGGATAAGCCTCTGAAATTGGTTCATCTATCTCGCTGTCCGCGTGCTCCAGTGTTATGGAGCTTTCTGTATCATTATTAAACAGATCCTGTACCGTTCCCTCTACCTTTGTGGCATTGCTTTTTGTCGCTTCACTTGGAGATGCAAGGGTTACATCGCCTTCCTGAACCGTGATCGAACGTTCAATCGTAGAAACCGGATATTTATTATCGCTGCCTTCCTTTCCTTTATAAAGGCTGGCAAAATACTGCAGATCCACCAGGTCGATTTCTCCGTCACGGTTTAAATCCATGCCTTCCTCATCCATACCTGTGAGATTGCCCTCATAAACAGCATCTACCAGAGCATTCATATCCTCTTTATCAATCACGCCGCTTCCGTCCACATCACCCATACGGATCAGGCCCGGATGAGCGGAGGAAGAATATTCATAATCACCGTAATCATTTAAAATCATGATCTTGGAGGTATCATCCCTGACCTCTATGGTCTGTTCATATGGAAGATATCCTTCGGCTGTTACCTCAAGCACATACATTCCATTTGGAACATTCTCAAAGGTCTCATTTTCCTGCTGTCCCTCTCCCGATTCCTCTTCAGGCATCAGGCTGATGGTAAGAGAATCCTGGTAAATATCCCCGTCTTCGTTCGCTCTTGCCTTTTTGGATACGACTTCATTTAATTCAACATTAAAATCCACAGCAGACATTACAGGCAGCAGAGTCCGTATTTCCACCATAACAGCGCCTCTGTGCTCTTTTCCCGGCTTTACCGGCTCACTGGGACTTGCAGTGGGAACTGATTCTGTCTCTGTTCCTCCATCCTCTTCATCTTCCTGCCGATGGCTTTCAGATGAACTTGCAGTGGGAATCGTTTCTTTCTCTGTTTCCTCAGTCTGCGTTTCCTCGTCCCTGCTGTCTGATTCCAGACCGGGGATTTTGCTTTCCTCCAGGGCTTCCATTTGCCCTGCTGATTCCGGCAGCTGCGCTCCATAGGCGTTAAAGGCGCCTAGGGGAAGCTGCAGGCCAATACAGGCAGCCAGCACACATGCCAGTTGTCGTTTCATTTCTGCTTCTCCTCTTCTTTTTTGTTTCGTTTTTGTAACCAAATGCACCTTAGTATATCAGGAAATGTTTGTCATTTCAATTGTTTTTTTACTTTTATTTCCATATAAAAACTCCCGCGCATATACCGTTTCCGTTTATGCGCGGGAGTTCATTTTTTCATTCTGTTTTATACAATTCCCTGACCCAGCATAGCCTCAACAACCTTCTCAAAGCCTGCAATATTGGCGCCTGCCACATAGTTTCCGGGAACGCCGTAGCGCTCTGCCGCATCCGCAGCCTTTGCAAAAATATCGGCCATGATCTTATGAAGTCTCTCATCTACTTCCTCAAAGGTCCAGGACAATCTTAAAGAGTTCTGGCTCTGCTCCAGACCGGAGGTTGCAACGCCGCCTGCATTTGCTGCCTTACCGGGCATAAAGAGAATCTTCTTCTCAACAAAGAGATCAGTTGCTTCTCTGGTGGAAGGCATATTTGCACCCTCTGCCACTGCAAAGCAGCCATTTGCCAGAAGAGCTTTTGCATCCTCCAGATTCAGCTCGTTCTGCGTTGCACATGGAAGAGCAATATCGCAGGGAACTGTCCAGATGCCCTTTCCTTCTGTATATACAGCAGAAGAAACTGCCTCTGCATACTCCTTAATGCGGCCTCTGCGCACTTCCTTGATCTCCTTTACAACATCCAGCTTAATGCCTTCCGGATCGTATACATAGCCGTTGGAATCGCTCATGGCAACTACCTTTGCGCCAAACTGCTGTGCCTTCTCAACTGCATAGATGGCAACATTTCCGGAACCGGATACGATTACCGTCTTTCCTGCAATCTCCTTGCCGTTGTGCTTTAACATCTCATCCAGCATGTATACAAGGCCATAGCCGGTCGCCTGGGTTCTTGCCAGAGAACCGCCGAAGGTCAGTCCCTTTCCGGTGAGAACGCCCTCATATAAGCCGGTCAGTCTCTTGTACTGGCCGAACATATATCCGACCTCTCTTCCGCCTACGCCGATATCGCCTGCGGGAACGTCCGTATCCTTGCCGATATGACGGTACAGTTCTGTCATAAAGCTCTGGCAGAAGGCCATGATCTCACGGTCGGATTTGCCCTTTGGATCAAAGTTGGAGCCGCCCTTTCCGCCGCCCATAGGAAGACCGGTCAGAGAATTCTTTAAGGTCTGCTCAAAGCCCAGGAATTTAAGAATACTCTGGTTTACGGAAGGATGGAAACGAAGTCCGCCCTTGTAAGGTCCAATGGCGCTGTTAAACTGCACTCTGTAGCCTTTATTGACCTGCACATTTCCCTGATCGTCCACCCACGGCACACGGAACGAAATAATGCGCTCCGGCTCTGTAAAACGCTCCAGGATGCCCGCTTTGCGGTACTTTTCCTCATTTGCGTCGATCACCAGCTTTAAGGAATCCAAAACTTCCTTTACTGCCTGGTGGAATTCCGGCTCACCGGGATTCTGTGCTACCACTCTCTCATAAATCTCATCAACATATGACATGGTACTGATCCTCCTTTGGTTTTTGTTGGGGTATGCGCCCGGTTTTAAGCGGACGTATATGGGATACTCCATCTTTCGATGTACATTTTAGGGACAGTATAGCAAGTTAACTTGCTAAAGTCAAGAGGAATTTCATATGTTTAAAACAAAGCCGGGATTCTACCTCCCGGCTTCCTTTCGTTCCATCCCCACCAGCTCCGCCAGCTGTTCCATCACGCCTTTTCCGCCATTAATAGAAATCGTCCCCACCTTATCGCAGATCCGCTCCAGATACTCCATCTCCTTAAGCTTAAAGAGGGTCTGGTTTTCATCCATCAGCCTTGCGGTATTTAAGAGGCTTCTGGTAGAAGCTACCTCCTCCCTTCGGGTGATAACATTGGCCTGGGCGCGTTTTTCCGCCAGAAGCACAGTATTCATGATCTCCCGTATCTCCCCCGGAAGGATAATATCCTTGATTCCCGCAGAGACGATTTCCACGCAGTAATCCTCCTGCTTCTTTTTCATCTCCTCCAGCACATACTGGCTGATCTCCTCCTTCTGCTCCAAAAGCTCATCCAGACGGAACCGTCCTACATATTCCCTGAGGATCAGCTGCGCATGGGTATAGAGCTGTGTTCCCACATTTTCCACCAGCATTACCAGCCTGCGGGGATCTGTGATCCTGTAAGTGCAGATCACATTCAGCCGCACCCCCACCTTATCTGCTGTCAGTATCTCCTGACCGGAATTTCCAGCTGCTGAAGCTTCAGATTAAATACTTTGCAGGTAGTTTCCCTTCCGTAATTCCAGAAAAAGTAAGTTCCCGTTTCCAGCTGCCGCTCAAACTGATTGTCAAAGTACAAAAGCCCGGTCTCTCCGTCCTTAATCACAATTTTCTTATAGTATTTGGCAGGCATCAGCTCCATATACATCCTGGGAAGGGTTTCTTCCATCCATGGCTTTGTGATATCAATCACCTGAAATTCATTTTTCTCAAATACATTCCAAAACAATGTCTCCGGCTTACAGACCACCTCTCTGAACGCTCCATTTACAAACCGGATGGCAATGGATGTATCCGGAAGCACATTTTTTACCACACGGGAAGCAAATTCCGGATTCTTCATCAGGATTTCCTCCGGAATCCCACAGGTATTTACAGCCCCGGTCATGGGAACAATTTTTACCTCACAGCCGGACAGGCTGAGAAAATAGTAGGTTCCCACAGTCAACAGCTTCTCAAAGCGGCCCCTGCGGATCAGATAGCCGCACTCATTTTCATTGATCTTATATTTCTTTATCATAGGTACCTCCCTGTTTCACAAACAATTTCCCTGTTTCATACAGAAAATCCTGCGCCATGCTTCGTCCCCGGCCCAGGGGGCTGTTTCTTAAGCCCAAAGGGCAAAGGACTCCAAAACTTCCTTATCCCGGCTCCTTTGGGCGGTATCCGAAACTGCACAGGCCTTGCCGGAGACTGCCCGCGATGCTGCCTGCAGCCGAAGCAAAAAGCGCATTCTTTCTGTGGCCCTGCAGCCTTTTGACTGCAAAGCCGTGCTCCTGTGACATTTTTAAGATGTCTCTTAACGATTGCTATACCCGCTTAGCTACATGACTTGCCATCATGGCAGGATTTGAACCTGCGGCCCATCGTGCTGACTATATGCTGTCCTGCCGAAATACCAAAACGCCATAGGCGACGGCACCGGGGAGCCAGGAAATACTCCTCCCATGGGCAGAACTGCCTGTATCTGACACCGGCCCTCCTGCCCTGCAGGTGCCGGACTCTTCCATCATTATCCCTTTACCACCCCTACGGTCTTCAGCCGTTTGACCGGGGTTACCAGATCCGTTTGGGCGTTCATTACCTGATCGATATCTTTATAGGCAAACCGGCTTTCCTCTGCCACATCTGCCTTTCCCTTCTTTCCCAGAACCACGCCCTGTTTTCTCAGATCCAGGATTACATCCTCACAGGAAAAGGCTTCCATAGCGCCTTTTCTGGAATATTTCCGCCCTGCTCCGTGAGAACAGGAACAAAAACTCTCCTGATTCCCCTTTCCCATCACCACATAGCTGTAAGAACCCATGGCGCCGGGGATAACCGCCAGTTCGCCGTTTTCTGCCCTTACCGCGCCTTTTCTGTGCACCCATACCTCTTTTCCATAGTGTGTTTCGAGGGATGCATAATTATGATGACAGTTAATATCGCCGGAAAACTTCAAATCCAGCTCCGTATATTTTCCAATATACTTTTCCAGGATCGCCTTTACTGCCAGCATCATCTTTTCCCGGTTTTCCTTTGCAAAATCCATGGAAAGCTGCATCCAGCGCAGATACTGGCGGCCCTCCGGGCTGTCCACGGGCAGAAAAGCCAGCCTGTATTCATCCGGCACCTGGCTGTACCATTTCTGGTTCAGCTGACGGGCCTTATAATGAAAATAGTCGCAGACGGATTTTCCAAAATGACGGCTGCCGGAGTGAATCATCACTGCCAGCATCCCCTGATCATCCTCCTGAAGCTCAATAAAATGATTTCCTCCGCCCAAAGTTCCGATCTGAAAATATCCGGCCTCCAGCTGTCCCAAAAGCTCTGTATCCTCCTCATACAGGTTCAGCTCTTCCAGTGCCCGATCCATGGTATAAGAGGGCATCCCCAACTTATGATGGGCAAAGCCACGGGAACATTTCTCATAATATCACCGATCACCGCCTGGATCAGCGTTCCGTTCCCGGTCTGGATCTCCCGAATGGCCTCTAACGGAATATTGGTTTCCGTATATGCCATCCCGCAGCCAATATCCACACCCACTGCATTAGGATGATCACTCCCTCTGCAGCGATCACACCGCCGATGGGCATTCCCATTCCTGCATGGGTATCCGGCATCAGATTGACCCATTTATGGAGAAATGGAAGCTGTGCCAGGTGGTATGCCTGTTCCCTGCAGGTCTCTTCCAAATCCTTTTTATCCTCAAGCCATACCTTTACCGGCAATCTCATGGCATCCTTTTCATACATTACGAACATATCCTGCACATCCTTTCATTTCTTATCATGCTTTATCTTAGCCTGATTTTCCATTTTTATCATTTAAAAAAAGGTGCGAACCCGCTATAATGGAGCTATATCACCCTATGGAGGGATCTATATGGCAGAATTTCAGGAGCTTATCAAAAACTTTGACCGGATCCGGGATTATATGCGCCAGTTTTATATTTATGGATTTAAGGTGAGAAATGATTTTGACTCCCACTGCGCCCGGACCTATGACAACGAACGGAGGCGGATCGAGAGCTGGCTGGGCGATTACACCTGCTCTTCCTATACGACCAAGGGAAAACAGGTCTACATCAATATCGACAGTAAGACAGTGCCCGAAAATCCCCTCTATGCGGCCTGGAAATCGAAAAGCTTTACGGATAATGATATCCTTCTGCACTTTTTCATTCTGGATCAGCTCACCGATCATCCTCAGGGAATGAATGCCTCTGCCCTGAGTGATGAAATTTCCCTTACCTACGGCGTTGCCTTTGATCCCCAGACCGTACGGCTGAAGCTGAAGGAATACGAATCTCTGGGACTGCTGTGCTCTCATAAAGAAGGAAAAAACCTTATCTATCAGATGCTCCCGCCCCAGTTTCCCCATGACTCTCCCTTAAATGATACTCTTTTAACCGCTGTTTCCTTTTTTCAGGGAACCGCCCCTTTCGGATCTATCGGGAGCACCATTCTGGACTGGCACGACCGGAAAAATACCTTTTTTCAGTTCAAGCATCATTTTATCGTACATACCCTGGAAGATCAGGTGCTCCTGCAAAGCCTTACAGCCATCCGGGAGCACCGTTTGATCGACTATGAAAATAAGAGTTTCCGTTCCGGGAGCATTTCCTCCCAGTCCGGCGTTCCCTTAAAAATCTTTGTAAGCACCCGTACCGGAAGGCGCTACCTCTGTCTGTACCTTCCATCTCTGCGGAGGTTCCACAATGCTCGTCTGGATTCCATTCTCTCCATTACCATTAAGGAGCCCTGGGAAGACTATGAACGAACCTATGAGGCGCTGCTGGCAAATATAAAGCGCTGCTGGGGCGTTTCCTTCGGAAGCGGAAGAAGCCGCCTGGAAACCATCTGCCTGCGCCTTTCTATTGATGAAGAAAAAGAACCCTATGTTTTAAAACGCCTTTATCGGGAGGGGAAAGGCGGAGAAATCCTAAAAATACGGGAGCATGAATATCTGTATACGGGAGCATTTTTCGATACCAATGAACTTCTGTCCTGGGTAAAGTCCTTTACCGGGCGCATTCTGGATATTCAGGGAACCTGTGAACCTGCCATCCTTAAGGTCACAAGAGACTGGGAACGGATGTATCAGATGTACTGCAGCGAAGAAAAGGAAGAAACAAATGGAACTGTTTAATGAGATATACAGCTGTTACTACCACACGGTCCGCCATATTTTGGCGGAAGCTGCCGGCCATTCAGTGAACATGAAAGAAATGGAGCAGATCTGCAAAAATCAGGCCTTTCAGGAAACAGCCCTGGCTGTACTCCCGAAACTTACAAAGGGAGAGTGGCCCCTTCTTTTCCCCTCAAAGGAGCATCCTGGCTGCTATGAAAGTGCCCTGCATTTTTCTCCTCCCGAACTGCCGCTGACTGCACTTCAGATGTCCTGGCTGGCAGCTCTGATCCATGACCCGCGCTTCCGGCTCTTTTTTACGGATGAAGAATTAAAAACTCTTTCAGAATCCCTAAAGGGATTTGAACCGCTGTATCAGCAAGAAAATTTTTACTATTACGACCAGTTTTGCGACGGTGATTCCTATGCTTCACCTTCCTACCGGGAGCATTTTCAGGCAATTTTAAAAGCCCTGAGGGAGCATCATATCCTTTTTATTGGATATGAAGGCAAAAAAGGAATCTGCCATTCCTTTGAAGTCACCCCCTATCAGCTCCAGTACTCCTCCAAGGATGACAAATTCCGTCTCTGCTGTCTGCAGTACCGACGGGGACGCTGCGGCCTAAATACCATTCTCAACCTGGAACGGATCCGTGACTGCCGCGTTTCCCCTGACCTCCTTTCGAACAGCGATATACAGACTCTCTCCTGCCACCGCTTTCTCCCGGTGCGCAAAGCAAAAGAGCCCGTTCTCTTAAAAATAACCGGAGAACGGAACTCTCTTGAACGCTGTATGCTCACTTGCCAGCTATGAAAAGCATACGGAATACCATGAAGAAGGCAAATACTGGCTGTGCTCCATTTACTATGATACCGCAGATGAAACGGAGCTTCTCATCGATATCCTTTCCTTCGGCCCCGTAATAGAGGTTCTGGGGCCAGGCCATTTCCGCAGTATGGTGAAAAACCGGGTGAAACGGCAGCATGAGCTTTTGTATAGGACAGTGGAGTAAATATTTCTACGCGAACAGGCCGCCTGCCCTAACCGGACAGACGGCCTGTTCCAAACACAAAGGATAAAGGTTCACCCTCAATGGGTTCGATTATTTTCCGTAATAAGCTCTTAAATACATATCCTTGATCTCGCTCATGAGAGGATATCTTGGGTTGGCACCGGTACACTGGTCGTCGAAGGCCTGCTCCGTCATATCATCCAGTCTGTCTAAGAAGTCTTTCTCGTCAATGCCGTAATCCTTGATGCAGGACTTCACGCCAACAGCCTTCTTTAACTCCTCGATCTTCTCGATCAGCTTCTTCACAGCCTCTTCATCGCTGCCTGCATTGATTCCGCAGAATCTTGCACACTCAGCGTATCTTGCCATGGTATGCGGATACTGGTACTGGGAGAAAGTTCCCATCTTGCGTGGATTCTCAGCAGCGTTGAACTCAACTACCAGAGAGATCATCAGCGCATTTGCAATACCGTGGGGCAGATGGTGGAATGCTCCCAGCTTATGTGCCATAGAGTGGCATACGCCCAGAAATGCGTTCGCAAATGCCATACCTGCCATACAGGATGCGTCTGCCATCTTCTGGCGTGCCTCAACATTGTTTGGCTCATTGTAAGCGATCGGCAGGTAGTCAAATACGTTCTTCATTGCCTTTAATGCAAGTCCGTCTGTATAATCCGTTGCCATAACAGAAGCATATGCCTCTAATGCATGGGTTAAAACATCAACGCCGGAAGCGCTGGTTAAGCCTCTTGGCTGGCTCATCATGTTGTCAGTATCAACAATCGCCATATTTGGAAGCAGCTGGTAATCAGCCAGAGGATACTTGATGCCGGTTTCCTGATCAGTGATAACGGCAAATGGAGTAACCTCAGAACCTGTACCGGAAGAGGTAGGAACAGCTACGAAATAAGCCTTCTCACCCATCTTCGGGAAGGTATAAACTCTCTTGCGGATATCGATAAAGCGCATTGCCATATCCATGAAATCTGCTTCCGGATGCTCGTACAGTACCCACATGATCTTTCCTGCATCCATTGCGGAGCCGCCGCCCATTGCGATAATTACATCCGGCTCAAATTCTTTCATCAGTTTGGCGCCTGCCTGTGCATTTGCCAGAGTAGGATCAGGCTGAACGTCAGAGAATACGGTATATGTGATTCCCATTTCATTTAAACGGTCTGTAATTACATTTGTGTAGCCGTTCTTGTACAGGAAGGAGTCTGTTACGATAAAGGCTCTCTTCTTGCCCATTACATCCTTTAATTCGTTTAATGCTACAGGCAGACAGCCCTTCTTAAAGTAAACCTTCTCAGGTGTACGGAACCACAGCATATTTTCTCTCCTCTCAGCAACAGTCTTAATGTTCAGCAGATGCTTAACGCCAACGTTCTCAGATACGGAGTTTCCGCCCCAGGAACCGCAGCCCAGTGTAAGAGACGGAGCCAGCTTAAAGTTGTACAGATCGCCGATACCGCCGTGGGAGGAAGGTGTATTTACAAGAATACGGCAGGTCTTCATTCTTTCTGCATGCTTCATCATCTTTTCTTTTTCATTTACATTGATGTACAGAGAAGAGGTATGGCCGTAGCCGCCGTCTGCTACCAGACGCTCTGCCTTATCCAGAGCCTCGTCAAAGGTCTTAGCCTTGTACATAGCCAGTACAGGAGACAGCTTTTCGTGAGCAAACTCCTCGCTGATATCTACAGACTCAACCTCGCCGATGATAATCTTTGTATCAACCGGAACATCCACACCTGCCAGCTTTGCGATGGTGTATGCAGACTGTCCTACGATCTTTGCATTTAATGCCCCGTTGATCAGGATGGTCTTTCTTACCTTTTCAATCTCACCCTGCTTTAAGAAATAGCAGCCTCTGTATTCAAATTCCTTCTTAACAGCCTCATATACAGGCTCCAGAACAGTTACAGACTGCTCAGAAGCACAGATCATACCATTATCAAAGGTCTTGGAATGGATAATGGAGTTAACTGCCATACGGATATCAGCCGTATCGTCAATGATAACCGGCGTATTTCCAGCGCCAACGCCCAGCGCAGGCTTACCGGAAGAATATGCAGCCTTAACCATGCCCGGGCCACCAGTTGCCAGGATGATATCAGCGTCTCTCATTACCTCATTGGTCAGCTCCAGGGAAGGAACGTCGATCCATCCAATGATCCCCTCAGGAGCGCCTGCCTTAACAGCAGCCTCCAGCACAACCTTGGCAGCCTCAATGGTACTCTTCTTTGCTCTTGGATGTGGGGAAATGATGATGGCATTGCGTGTCTTTAAGGAAATCAGTGTCTTAAAGATTGCAGTGGAGGTTGGATTTGTAGTAGGGATAACAGCTGCGATCAGGCCGATTGGCTCTGCAATCTTCTTTATACCGTACTCCTTATCCTCCTCAACCACACCAACGGTCTTTGTATTCTTGTATGCATTGTAGATATACTCAGCTGCGTAGTTGTTCTTGATTACTTTATCCTCAACCACGCCCATTCCGGTCTCTTCTACCGCCATCTTTGCCAGCGGAATACGCATCTTATTCGCTGCGCTTGCTGCCGCGAAAAAGATCTTATCTACCTGCTCCTGTGTGTAGGTTGCAAATACCTTCTGAGCCTCGCGCATTGCTGCCATCTTGCGTTCAGTCCCTCTACGCTGTCAATGATCTCCGGAACTACCTGCTCGGTCTTCTTTGCCATTTCCATTTCCTCCATTTTCCTTGTGTTTGTGTTTGTATTCGGAATGTTTGTCAATTTATTAACAATTTAACTATCCGCATTATATAACATCGTTAAAAAAATGTCAACCATATTTTTTCTTTTTTCAGGTTTTGCGCAAATTTTTTAGTCTCAGAGCATACTCTATCGATTCACCAATGGCAAAAAGATTGTTAAATATATAACACCATTTTGGATATTTTGTATAATTTTAAAACCTATCCACTGCTATTTTATAAATTATGGTAAAATATACCTGACAACTATAAAAATAAAACTGTAACATAAGGAGAGCTTTTCTATGTTTCGGCCAATGCCACGTTACGGACAGCAGCTGGAGCTGAAAAAAGGCATCTGCACGCCGATACATACCATTGTGCAAATGCCTTTTTGTATTCTTATTACAGATATTTTTTAAGGGTATCCACCTTATCTAACTTCTCCCAAGGAAGGTCAAGGTCATTGCGGCCAAAATGTCCGTAAGCAGCAGTCTGCTTATAGATCGGACGACGCAGATCCAGCATACGGATGATTCCAGCCGGACGAAGGTCAAAGTTCTCGCGGATGATCTCTACCAGCTTCTCCTCACTGAGCTTTCCTGTTCCGAAGGTCTCTACCATAATAGAGGTTGGGTGAGCCACGCCGATTGCATAGGACAGCTGGATCTCGCACTTATCAGCCAGACCGGCAGCTACGATATTCTTAGCCACATAGCGGGCCGCATAAGCTGCAGAACGGTCTACCTTGGTGCAGTCCTTACCGGAAAATGCGCCGCCGCCGTGACGTGCCGTTCCGCCGTAGGAATCTACAATAATCTTGCGTCCGGTCAGACCGCTGTCTCCGTGAGGTCCGCCGATTACAAAGCGTCCTGTAGGATTGATAAAGAACTTTGTATTCTCATCTACCATATCTGCAGGAATAATCTCATCAAATACATACTTCTTGATATCTGCATGGATCTGCTCCTGAGTTACATTCTCATCATGCTGAGTGGACAGAACCACTGCATCCAGACGAACCGGCTTTCCATTCTCGTCATACTCTACTGTAACCTGAGTCTTTCCGTCCGGACGAAGATACTTTAAGGTACCGTTCTTTCTTACCTCAGTCAGTCTTCTAGCCAGCTTGTGAGCCATGGAAATAGGATATGGCATATACTCCTCTGTCTCGTTGCTTGCAT
>ENA-OPYY01000211-OPYY01000211.1-human-gut-metagenome-genome-assembly--contig:-NODE-211-length-23956-cov-1.536363_pt1 | contig 23956 bp, 24 predicted proteins | sample MGYA00242472_ERZ504481 | MGnify/ENA primary metagenome ERZ504481 (study PRJEB26092, sample SAMD00036265) | human gut metagenome | host: Homo sapiens | study: EMG produced TPA metagenomics assembly of...
CTTTCTTCTTCCTTCTGTGTTCTTTCTCTCTTTGATCTTTGCTTTTACATCTGCTTTGTAAGCGTCTAATGTATCAAATTCAGAAACCTCTGCTGCAAATTCATCATCTAACTCCGGAAGTTCTTTTGCTTTGATCTCGTGTACTGTACACTTGAACACTGCCGGTTTTCCTGCTAATTCTTCTGCATGATATTCTTCTGGGTAATGTCACATTTACTTCTACTTCTTTTTCTTTTTCAGCACCTACTAACTGCTCTTCAAATCCTGGGATGAAAGATCCTGATCCGATTGTTAACGGATAGTTTTCTCCTTTTCCACCTTCAAATGCAACACCATCAACAAATCCTTCGAAGTCTAATACAACTTCATCTCCGTCCTGTACTGCACGGTCTTCTACTTCAATTGTTCTTGCATTCTTTTCCTGTTCTTTTTTGATCTCTTCTTCAACTTCTTTTGCAGTTACTCTGTTAGAAACTTTGTCTACTTCAAGACCTTTGTACTCACCGAGAGTTACTTCCGGTTTTACTGCAACTTCTGCTGTGAAAATAAATGGTTTTCCTTTTTCTAACTGAACTACTTCTACTTTTGGCTGAGAAACAATCTCTAATCCACTTTCATCATAAGCATTGGAATATGCTTCCGGAATGAGTGCGTTTGCAGCATCATCATAGAAAATCTCTGCTCCATACATTTTCTCGATCATCTGACGCGGAACTTTTCCTTTACGGAATCCTGGTACGCTGATTTTATTTTTCTGTTTTAAGTATGCACCCTGGATTGCTTTTTCTAATTCTTCAGCGGACACTTCGATTGTAGCTTCGCCATGTTCTTTTCTAAATTTTCTACTTGTAAACTCATTTACAGTTTCCTCCTTATATATGGTAACTTTTGTTTTTCACTTCGTATAATTACTCCTACTCAGAGTCACTAAAAAATTATAGCATAAAGTATCTGAAATTACTAGTGTGTATTTCAAATTATTTTGCATTTCCCTGCCAGGTCATTTCACTTCATCAAGTCTGAGTATTGCTGTAAGAAAGTTTGAAAAGCTTTCTTCTTCAACTGCAAATCCCTTTTTCTCCTTATTGCTGATCGTCAACACTACCGTTTCTTTTTTGCCATTTTGCGCTCCCTCGAAACTCTCTTCTAAGAGCGTATAGGAATATTCTAAAAACTCGCTTTGCATTTGGGTCTTGATTTCTTCCTCAGTACCTTTATACTCACCATTTTCTGCCTTCTGGATCATTTCATCTGCAGGATGTTTTAATTTTTCTGAAAAAGTCACAAATATATCCGTCGGATAAATATCCACATTCACATCATAAGTATTCTTATCCTTCTTTTCGGCTTTCGCCGTTTCATACTTCAGACTTTTAAAAATTTCGGAACACAATGCCGTATATTTTTCTGTCAATTCTTCTCCCATCGACACATCCTTTGTGATATATCCCGCAACAAACGTCTGCACTTCTTTCTCGTACTGTGCGGTCAGTTCTTCTTCTGACATCTCCTCGGTAAGTCTGGCAATTGCTTTTGTATCCCCCGAAAGCCGCTGCTTTAAAACTGCCTCCGTATAGGCTTCTGCATCAAATCCTTTCAATACTCCACAGCCGACCAAACTCATGCCGAGCAGCAGACAAAAACATATCATGATCCTTTTCTGTTTCCGCATAGATACCTCATTTCCATTTTGTTTTATTCCTGCGCAGAATATACGATAGTCTCTTTGACTTTCTCTTCCTGTTCTCTGCCAAACAATACTTCTGTCAACCTCAACGCAAATCAATTGCAGTGCCCAGCCCTCTTCCGGTAATGATGTTTCCCGACTGTACTACCTTCTCCTCCCGGCAGACAGCCTTGCACATGTCTTTTTCCATCCCCGGATAGCAGGTTGCCTCTTTTCCTTCCAACAGCCCCATATCCGCAAGCACGGTAGGAGCCGCACAGATTGCAGCCACAACCTTTTCTTGGGCTGCCCTTTTTACAACACTTCTTACTCCTTCATGTGCTTTCAAATGGAGTGTTCCCGGCATGCCTCCCGGAAGAATCACCACATCTGCCTCCTCATAAGTCTTTTCTCCAAACACTTCATCTGCCTGCACGCAAATTTGATGAGAACCTGCCACATACTTCTTGCCGCTGACTGATACCATACGAACAACGGCTCCCGCCCTGCGCAGTACATCCACAACTGCCAGTGCTTCCACTTCTTCAAATCCTTCTGCAAGAAAGATCACAGCTTCTTTTTTCATATCAACCTTTCCTTTCCCTACGTATTTTTTCCATGACTGCTTTACATTTTCATTTATCTGTACTATGATACCGAAGAGTATTTTGAACTGTTATTTTAAATAACCGACACAAATTTGTCGCTGTATGTAAAAATCACTGGAGGTATTTTTTATGGAAATCGAACGTAAATATCTGATCCACACAATCCCTTTTGATCTGTCTTCCTTTCCCTTTCGCACGATTGAACAGGGCTATCTCTGCACAAACCCCGTCGTGCGTATCCGAAAGGATAACGACCGCTATGAACTCACCTACAAATCCCGCGGCATGATGATCCGAGAAGAACACAATCTTCCTCTGACCGCTGAAGGCTACGAACATCTTAAGACAAAGATTGACGGAATCTGCATCGAAAAAACTCGCTATATGATTCCGCTCTCCGACTCGCTTACCATCGAACTGGATATTTTTTCCGGCAAGCTCTCCGGACTCCAAATTGCAGAAGTTGAATTTGCAGATGCAATGTCCGCTGAACATTTCACTCCGCCTGACTGGTTTGGCGAAGATGTAACGTTCTGTCCACAATATCACAACAGCGCTCTGAGTCAGATGAAACTGCTCTGATCTTAGCAAAATCTTTTTGCAAATACACAAGAGAGGGTCCTACTTCACCCTCTCTTTTTTGTTTTCCCTCTCGTTCTTACACATCTCCAAGTCCAAACCCATCATGGACTGCCTGCATTGCCTTGTCAATTTCCTTCTCATCGATCAGAACCGTAATACGTATTTCTGAAGTAGAGATCATGTTGATATTGATTCCATTGTTGTAGAGCGATTCAAATAACTTTGCCGCAACCCCCGGATTGCTCATCATACCCGCTCCCACGATTGATATTTTTGCAACAGTATCCTCCCACTTGATCTCCCGGATTGTCATTGGCTCCTGATATTCCTCCAGGATTGCCAGTGCCGGCTTTAGATCTTCCTGAGAAACAGTAAAAGAAATGTCCTTTGTCCCTTCCCGTCCGACAGACTGAAGGATGATGTCCACATTGATATTATTTTTTGCCAACGTGTGGAAGATCTTAAATGCCACTCCCGGTTGGTCACTGACTCCAAGTACTGAAATTCGTGCTGTATTCTTATCCCCTGCTACCCCACTGATCAACATTTTCTCCATCTTCGCTACCTCCTTCACAGTCGTTCCTTCTTCTAAATTCATGCTAGATCTGACTACCAGCTGTACGCCATATTTTTTTGCCATCTCCACAGAGCGATTATGAAGCACTTTCGCCCCCGAAGTTGCTAATTCCAGCATTTCATCATAGGTAATCTCTTTTAATTTTCTCGCATTTTTTACAACACGCGGATCTGCTGTGTATACTCCATCTACATCTGTATAAATCTCACACGCATCTGCGCGCAATGCCGCTGCAAGCGCCACTGCAGTTGTATCCGAACCACCTCTTCCAAGTGTTGTATAATCATCATATTTATTGACTCCCTGAAAGCCGGTGACAATGACAATCTTCCGAGAATCCAATTCGTGTCTGATCCGTTCTGAATCAATTCGCTTAAATCTTGCATTTCCATATCTAGAGGTGGAATGCATCATAACCTGATACGCATTCAGAGAAACTGCCGGCACTCCGAGTGCGTGCATTGCCATCGCCATCAATGATACAGAAACCTGTTCTCCTGTCGTCAGAAGCATATCCAGCTCTCTCTTTGGTGCATTCGGATTGATGTCAGCAGCTTTTGCAAGCAGTTCATCAGTCGTATCTCCCATTGCGGACAGTACAACTACAACATCATTTCCCTTCTTATATTCTTCTATACATCGCTCTGCGACCCGAAAGATCCGCTCCTTGTTCGCAACGGAACTGCCGCCAAATTTTTTCACTATCAGCATATCACTTTTCTGTCCGCTTTCTATTTTACACGAACAGACTCTCCTTTCTCCTTGTTCTCGTACCAGACATTCCGAAGAATCTTTTACTCTTTGGACCCGCTCTGCTCCTGCATGCGGATCATACGGATAATATTCGGAAATTTTGCCGCACACTCCTCATATGCCCGCTCCGTCATGCGCCCTGTGAGAAATCCAAACTCTTCCTCCACATCCGGAAGCATCACAATCTGAACCGGTCCGAAAATACTCTCGATATAAGTCTTCATCGCCTCCGCATTTCCTGTGATCCGTACAAAAAATCTTCGGATTGTATCGCCTTTATCCTGAAGTTTTAGCTTATCACTCTTCCACATGGTCATAACATTGCGGTTCAGATTCTTTGCTTCCTCCACAACATCTGCCACAACTGCACTCGCGGTCGGAAGTTTTCCCGCGCCACTTCCATAAAACATCGCATCCCCAAGTACATTTCCATGTACAAAAATCGCATTAAATACTCCATTGACTCCAAAAAGAGGATGGGTATTCTCAAGAAGACATGGTGCCACGATCGCGCTTAAGCATTCGCCGCTTCTTCTACTGCTCGCAAGCAGCTTAATCGTCATCTGCATCTGCTTTGCGTACTCCATATCCCTCTCTGTGATTTCTGTGATCCCTTCTGTGTAAATATCCTCAAAATCAACTTGATGTCCCGAGATCAGAGAGGATAGGATTGCAATCTTACGACATGCATCATAACCTTCTACATCTGCTTCCGGATTCTTCTCTGCATATCCGTTTTCCTGCGCCTGCCGGAGCACTTCTTCGTACCCTGCTCCTTCATAGAACATCTTCGTCAGCATATAGTTTGTTGTTCCATTTAAGATCCCTGTAATCTCTTCAATCTCATCTGCGGTCATAGAAGAATTGAGCGGGCGGATAATCGGGATTCCTCCTCCCACACTTGCCTCAAATAAAAAATTGATCTGCTTTTCTTTTGCGATTGATAAAAGTTCTGCTCCGTGCTTTGCTACAAGCGCCTTGTTCGATGTCGCCACACTCTTTCCAGCGAGAAGTGAGCGCTTCACAAAAGTATATGCAGGCTCAATCCCTCCCATAACTTCTACAACGATTTTAACATCCTCATCTCGGATGATTTCCTCAAAATTATGGACCAGTATGTTCTGTACCGGATCTCCCGGAAAGTCTCTGAGATCCAGCACATATTTTACCCGGATTTCTTCTCCGACTCTCTGGCTGATACACTCTCTGTTTGTGTCGAGCACCTCTACTACCCCGGAGCCTACTGTTCCATATCCTAATACTGCAATATTTATCATAGTCTACTCCCTGCCTACAATTTTCAGATAATGGACGCCTTCATTTTCTTCCATCTCGTCCACCATCTCCGATATATTTCCTGTTGTCGATAAAATTTCTATACTAAGTGTCAATGTTGCAATTCCGTTGATCGGAATACTCTGATGAATAGTCAGGATATTCGCACGATACTTTGCCGCCTCTCTGAGAAGTTCTGCTAAAAGTCCCGGTGTATCATCCATCTGAATGACCATCGTCACTGTCTGCCCTTTTTCATTTTCATGAAACGGAAATATATCGTCTTTGTATTTGTAGAAAGAGCTTCTGCTGATTCCGATTCGCTCTGTCGCTTCCTGAATGGTCAGCCCCCGCTCAGCAGCAAGAAGCCTTTTTACTTCTACGACTTTTAAAAGTACTTCCGGAACAGCCTTTTTCTTTAATACATAATACTTTGTCTTATCCATAACGTTCCACTCTCCTTGTCTGGATCACCAGACTTTTATTTTTCTTCCTTTTTTGCATTTCGCATCTTTAGATAGGCATTGATAAACGGATCCAGATTCCCATCCAGCACACTTGTAACGTTTCCGCTTTCCTCATTCGTTCTGTGATCCTTCACAAGCGTATAAGGCTGCATCACATAGGAACGGATCTGGTTTCCAAACCCGATTTCCTTTACTTCACCCCGGATTCCCGATACTTTTTCTGCCTGTTCTTGTTCCTTCAGCAGATAAAGCTTCGCCTTTAACATCTGCATTGCCTTTTCCTTATTGCTGTGCTGGGAACGCTCATTCTGGCATTGTACCACGATCCCGGTTGGCAGGTGTGTCAGGCGGATCGCGGATGATGTTTTATTGACATGCTGTCCGCCGGCGCCGCTCGCCCGGTAAGTATCAATTTTCAATTCATCTTCATTAATCTCAATATCAATGTCATCTTCGAGATCCGGCACCACATCACATGAGGCAAACGAAGTCTGTCTTTTATTTGCTGAATTAAACGGAGAAATCCGCACCAGCCTGTGCACTCCTTTTTCTGACTGCAAATATCCATATGCATTCTCTCCATTGACCTCAAAGGTTACTGTCTTGATCCCTGTAATATCCCCGTCAAGATAATCGAGCACTTCTGTTGTAAATCCTTTGCTCTCAATCCAGCGATTGTACATTCGGTACAGCATATTCACCCAGTCACAAGCCTCTGTACCGCCCGCTCCCGCATGTAAGGTAACAATTGCATTATCCTTATCATACTCTTCTGACAGAAGCGTCTCGATCCGCAGTTCTTCATATGTGCTCTCGATCTGTTTTAACTCTGTCTCGATCTCTTTGATCATACTCTCATCGTTTTCCTCGTATGCCATATCGATCAAAATCTGAATATCCTCATACTGCCGGTACAGTTCCTCAGTTCTTTTCACCGAATCTTGCAGGCTTTTCAGTTCTTTCATCACTTTTTGAGAATGTTCTGCGTCATCCCAAAAGTCTGCCTCTCCGATTTTTCTTTCTAATTCCTCGATTCTCTGCTTCTTCCCTTCCGGGTCAAAGTGAATCCCTCAGTTCTTTCAGCGGTGCCTCATATGTATTTAAAATACTCTTAATCTCATCCAATGCTACCACCTTGATCACCTCTTTCCAATTTTCAAAATTTTTATCTAAAAATCTGTAAAAAGAAATTTCTCCCGCGAAGGCAGATATCTGCCCGCAGAGAAATTTCCTTTCTTTTATGCTTTACGACCACAGCACTGTTTATACTTTTTGCCGCTTCCACACGGACAAGGATCATTCGGATATACTTTCTTCTCCTCCCGCTTCATCGGCGTATGTGCTGCACTTTCATCTTTATTTGTTCCAGTCACTTTTGCAACCTGTTCACGTTCTACTTTCTGTTCAATTCTTACGTTAAAGAGGAGACGTACTGTATCTTTTGCAATTGCCGCTGTCATCTCTCCAAACATATCGTAACCCATCATCTTATACTCTACAAGTGGATCTCTCTGTCCATACGCCTGAAGCCCGATTCCCTGTCGCAGCTGATCCATATCGTCAATGTGATCCATCCATTTTGCGTCGATAACCTTCAGAAGAATCACACGTTCAATCTCTCTTAAATGCTCCGGCTCCGGAAATTCTGCTTCCTTCTCCTCATAAGCTTTTACGGCACGCTCTTTCAAAAGATGCTTTAATTCTTTCTGGTTCATACCTTTGACATCTTCGATTGTCGGAATCTTGATTGGGAGTGTTGCATGCAGGTTGACATCCAGCTCGGTCAGATCCCATTCTTCGTAATCTACATCCGGAGAAATGCAGGAATCCACAACATTTTCCACGTATTCCGTGATCATATGATAAATAGAATCTCTCATACTTTCTCCGTCAAGTACTCTTCTTCGCTCTTCGTAAATGATCTCTCTTTGTTCATTCATAACTTGATCGTACTCAAGTAAGTTCTTACGGATTCCAAAGTTATTATTCTCAATCTTCTTCTGAGCCTTCTCAATCGCACTGGACAACATCTTATGTTCAATCTGCTCTCCATCCTCCACACCGAGTGTGTTAAAGACATTCATCAGTCGTTCCGAACCAAAGAGTCTCATCAGATCATCTTCCAGCGAAATGTAGAATCTGGATTCTCCCGGATCTCCCTGTCGTCCAGAACGTCCACGCAGCTGATTATCGATACGTCTTGATTCATGCCGCTCTGTACCGATGATCTTCAGTCCTCCTGCTTCTCTCGCCGCATCGTCCAGCTTAATATCAGTACCACGACCGGCCATATTCGTAGCGATAGTTACAGCGCCATGCACACCTGCATCTGCTACGATTTCCGCCTCTTTCTCGTGGAATTTGGCATTTAACACCTTATGTTGGATTCCTCTCTTCTTCAGCATCTTACTGAGAAGTTCTGATGTCTCAATCGTGATCGTACCGACAAGAACTGGCTGACCTTTGGCATGTGCTCGATGATCTCCTCGATCACCGCTTCAAATTTTTCTTTCTTTGTCTTATATACCGCATCGTTTAAATCAACTCTCTGCACCGGTCTGTTCGTCGGAATCTCAACAACATCCATACCGTAAATATCGCGGAATTCTTTCTCTTCTGTCAACGCAGTACCTGTCATACCGCTCTTTTTCTCAAACTTATTAAACAAGTTCTGGAAGGTGATTGTTGCCAGCGTCTTACTTTCCCGTCTTACTTTTACATGTTCTTTTGCCTCAATGGCCTGATGGAGTCCATCGGAATAACGTCTTCCCGGCATAATACGTCCGGTGAACTCATCAACGATCATTACCTCTCCGTCAGAAGTCACAACATAATCCTGATCTTTAAACATTAAGTTGTGCGCACGCAAAGCAAGAATAATGTTATGCTGAATCTCTAGATTCTCCGCATCTGCAAGGTTCTCAATGTTGAAGAACTTCTCTACCTTCTTCACACCTTCTTCTGTCAGGTTGACATTCTTTTCTTTCTCATTGACGATGAAATCACCTGTCTCCTCGATTTCCTCTCCCATGATCGCGTTGATCTTGGAAAATTCACCGCTTGCCTCTCCTTTTACAAGCTGTCTTGCAAGAATGTCACAGGCATCATAAAGCTTTGTAGACTTTCCGCTCTGTCCGGAAATGATCAACGGTGTTCTCGCCTCATCAATCAATACCGAGTCAACCTCATCGATAACCGCAAAATGCAGTCCTCTCTGCACAAGCTGCTCTTTATAGATGACCATGTTATCTCTCAGATAATCAAATCCCAATTCATTGTTGGTCACATAAGTAATGTCACAGTTATATGCCTCTCTTCGCTCATCATTATCCATCGAGTTAAGTACAACCCCGACTTTCAGTCCTAAAAATTCATGCACCTGCCCCATCCACTCTGCATCACGCTTTGCCAGATAGTCATTGACTGTTACAATATGAACTCCCTTTCCAGTCAAAGCATTCAAATATGCAGGAAGTGTAGAAACCAATGTTTTACCTTCTCCGGTACGCATCTCTGCGATTCTTCCCTGGTGAAGAATGATTCCACCAATCAGCTGTACTCTGTAATGCTTAATATGTAAGGTACGGGAAGCTGCTTCTCTTACGACTGCAAATGCTTCCGGTAAAATATCATCTAATGTCTCGCCCTCTTCCAGACGTTTCTTAAACTCCGCTGTTTTCCCTTTCAGTTCTGTATCGGATAATTGCTGCATTTCTTCATCCATCGCCTCAATTCTGTCAACGATCGGATAAATACGCTTCAATTCATTCTCACTGTGCGTCCCAAATATCTTCTCTAATAAACCCATGACCTACTCCTTAATTTATCCAAATTTACTCTGTTTCTTATTTTAACACTATCCTTTCGCTTCTTCAACAAGTTTATCAACTGTTCATAAACTCTTCCCATCTTCTTTACACCTTTGTTAAATTTTTTCCACAAAGCATTCTGTTCTCCCGCAAAATATCCCCATTCTTTTTTGAGTTTTCATCATTTTTCTGCCATCTCTGCAAGAATGCCCCACGGCATACAGCCGCAGGGCGTCCAAAATCAAAAAAATATACAGTTTCTGCTATCTTGCCGTGTTCGTTTGTCCGGTATTGTCCGTCGCACCGTTCATTGTATCCGCATTTCCGCCATCCTTGTTATCGTCTATACGTTTTTCCGTACGTCCGTCATTCTGGTCTGTTCCGTCAAGGACATCTTCTACTCCGTCTTTGACGTCTCTTGCTCCATCTTCCACGGCATCCCCTACATCTTCAAGCACTCCGTCACGCGGTGTCTCTCCATCTGTATTTGTTTCTTCCCGCTTTCTTTCACTGTCATTTTTCTTCTCTTCATTTGTTCCCGTTGCAGTATTATCATCTGCCACATTATCTTTGTTTCCCCTTGCACACGCTGTCATGCACAAAAGAACACTCACACACAAAATACTGAGTATCATTTTCTTTGCTCTCTTCATCTGGCTATCTTCCTTTCCTGAAATGTAGTAAGAATTGCTTCTCGCCAATATTGTCTGCATTCCCTGCCATTCTATACATTCGGAAAGTAATGGTAATTTTTTCTATTGATTTTCAGAAGAAGATTCAATCACATCACTCATGTCATAAAGTCCGGCTTGTTTCCCTGCAAGGTATTTTGCCGCTTCCACAGCACCTTTTCCAAAGACTGCTTTCGAGTATGCCGTATGCTTAAATTCAATCACTTCATCTGCTCCGGCGAAAATCACTTCGTGTTCTCCTACAATCGTTCCGCCGCGCACTGCCGAGATTCCGATTTCTTTCTTTTCTCTTTTTTTGCGTTCTTTGCTTCTATCGTAAACGTATTCATACACATTTCCAAGCGCTTCATTTACGCTGTCCGCCAGTGCAAGCGCTGTCCCGCTTGGGGCATCTACTTTCAGATTATGGTGCTTTTCCACCAGTTCAATATCAAATCCTGCCGGAGCAAGAATTTTGGCAGCATCCTGAAGAAGCTTTAACAGCATATTGATTCCCAGTGACATATTTGCCGATTTCAGCACTGCTGTCTTTTCGGAAACACGCTGTACCTGTGCAAGCTGCTCTTCAGACAATCCAGTAGTACAAAGTACCACCGGGAGCTTTTTCTCTCCACAGTAAGAAAGCAGTCCGTCCACTGCAAATGCATTGGAGAAATCAATCACGACATCCGCCTCCACATCACAGTCCGCAATATCCGTAAAAACCGGATATTCATTTTTCACACCTGTATATTTATCAATTCCTGCAACAATCTCAATCCCATCATCTTCCTTTACAAGATTGGAAATTACCTGCCCCATTTTCCCATTACATCCGTGCATAATTGCTTTTACCATCATCTTCTCCTCCATTTTCTTATGTTTTACAGCCCTCACAGCGAATGTGCGAGGTTTTGCGATACAATTGACAAAAGGGGCTGCCACAGAATGTCTGTCCGGACAGAATGCAGTTCTTTTCTTTCTGCAATACTACATTCTTCCGACAGCTTCCATCCTATGGCAGCTCCTCTATGCTTTCTCTATGCGAGCTGAATTCCAAACGCTCTCATTGCCTGTGCCAATTTCTGTGCATTTGCTTCTTCCATCTCTGACAGCGGCATCCGCAGTCCACCGGCTTCCATTCCCATCAAAGAAACTGCCTTCTTAACAGGGATTGGGTTAACTTCACTGAACAGTGCATTGATCAGCGGAATCGCTTTTAATTGAAGTTCTCTGCTTCCTTCAATATCTCCTGCAAAGAATTTTGCACAGATCTCATGCGTCTCTCTTGGAGCCACATTGGATAATACAGAGATAACTCCCTTTCCTCCCAGAGCCAAAATCGGAACGATCTGATCATCATTTCCAGAATACAGATCGATATCTCCCTGTGTCAGCTGCATGATCTTTGCCACCTGTGAAATATTACCGGAGCTTCTTTCACGCCCACAATGTTATCGACTTCTTTTACCAACGCCGCAACTGTCGCTGGTTCAATATTACACCCGGTACGGCTTGCCACACTGTACATGATGATCGGCGCATCTGCTTCTCTTGCGATTGCCTTATAATGTTCGATCAACCCTTTCTGCGTCGCTTTATTGTAATACGGAGTTACAACAAGGAGTCCGTCTGCTCCTGCTTTTGCAGCCTCTCTGGACAGCTCTACCGCTGTTGCAGTACAGTTTGATCCCGTCCCTGCAATCACCGGAATCCTTCCTGCAGTAAAATCAATCGTGCGTTTAATACACTCCAGATGTTCTTCCTCCGTCATTGTCGCAGATTCCCCTGTTGTTCCGCAGATTACGATACTGTCTGTTCCATTCTCACAATGATAATCCACCAGCTTCTTTAACTGATCATAATTAATACTTCCATCTTCATGAAACGGCGTTATGATCGCTACTCCTGCTCCTGTAAAAATTGCCATATTTATCCTCCTAAACATCAGTTTTACTTTGATTTTTTTTCATTTCATCAGCGATTTCTTGTCTGAAATTTTATCATCATTTTTTTCTAATGTCAATGGAGCCACAGCTATTCCTACTACTCTTCTTCACTTATTTCAGCACCGATACATTCCAGCTTGCTGACTGACACTTCGTATGCCACACGTTTTTCTGTCTCTGTCTCAGACAATTTTTTCACATATTCTCTGCTTTGGATCCTTCCTAAAATCTGCACATGTTCTCCCACTGCAAATCCGGAAGCATATCTTGCATTTCTTCCCCAACAGATACATGGTATGTAGTCAGATTTCCCATATGGTCTGTTCACTGCAAGCAGAAGATCTGCAATTTCTCTCCCAAGAGGGGTTTTGCGGTAAACAGGTGCTTTACAGATGTATCCATCTAAAAGAATATTATTTGTCTTCGCCCCATCAAGTTCCTCATCCACAAATGCTACCTCCCGAACAAACACGGAAAGTACAAGATGATTCTTATGTTCCTCGTGTCTGTTATACGACCGAAACTGTCCACTTGCCATGATAAATTCCCCTGTATAATCTTTGGTCACATCTATCAGACGCTCGGAAATCATAAGTGGAATCCGATCTTCAGAATTGCTAAGTCTCTTAACGAGGACATCTACCATATAGAATCCTTCTCCAAATACTTCATGACTAAATGTGAATCTGGATGCCACCTCTCCCATAATTGTTACCTGGTTGTTTTCAATAATCTTATCGGACATAATTTATCTCTCTCCTCTTTGCTGTATTTTTTTGTCTTTATTATTTTATTCTATGATAACGGATTTATAACCATCCGATTGGACATTCCCCGGACTTTTCATCGACAGAAATCGACCGCAAGATATGCTTCCCTCATTTTTTCTGTGTTCTTTCCATATTATGTGTTTTTTTAAAAAGGACTTGTAATCTATTGCCAATGTGGTAAACTGTATGAGTTATTAGTGCTTATTCATGGATTTATAATAGAAAGAAGGTTATTTATGAAAACAAAAAGAGAAGATATCCGAAACATCGCAATTATCGCCCATGTTGACCACGGAAAAACAACACTGGTCGACCAGCTTTTAAAACAAAGTGGTGTATTTCGTGCCAACCAGGAAGTGGCAGAACGCGTCATGGATTCTAACGACATTGAAAGAGAACGTGGAATCACGATTCTCTCAAAAAATACTGCCGTATACTATAAGGATACAAAGATCAATATTATCGACACTCCCGGACACGCTGATTTCGGCGGTGAAGTAGAACGTGTATTGAAAATGGTAAATGGGGTTGTTCTTGTTGTAGATGCTTTCGAGGTGCAATGCCACAGACAAAATTCGTTCTGAAAAAAGCGCTCGAGCTTGACCTTCCGGTCATTGTCTGCATCAATAAGATCGACCGCCCGGAAGCACGCCCAGACGAAGTAATAGATGAAATCTTAGAACTTTTCATGGATCTTGACGCATCTGACGAGCAGCTGGACTGTCCATTTGTCTATGCATCTGCCAAGGCTGGTCATGCAATCCTTGATCTGACAGACAATCCGGAAAACATGATCCCGCTCTTTGAGACGATCATCGATTACATTCCTGCACCGGAAGGCGACCCGGATGCAGATACACAGGTACTGATCAGCACGATTGACTACAATGAATATGTTGGACGAATCGGCGTCGGAAAAGTCGACAATGGTACGATTGCCGTCAATCAGGAAGTCATGCTTGTCAATGCCCATGAGCCGGACAAACAGAAACGTGTAAAGATCAGTAAATTATATGAATTTGACGGACTAAATAAAGTAGAAGTAAAAGAAGCAACGATTGGTTCTATCGTGGCAATTTCCGGAATCGCAGACATCCATATCGGAGACACTTTATGTTCCCCGGAAAATCCGGTTGCAATTCCTTTCCAGAAAATTTCCGAACCGACAATCGCTATGCAGTTTATTGTAAATGACAGCCCGTTTGCAGGACAGGAAGGAAAATATGTTACCTCCCGGCATTTGCGAGACCGTCTGTTCCGTGAGCTGAATACCGATGTCAGTCTGCGCGTAGAGGAATCAGAAAATACAGACAGCTTCAAAGTATCTGGCCGCGGTGAACTCCACCTTTCCGTTCTGATTGAAAATATGCGCCGAGAAGGATATGAATTTGCAGTCAGCAAGGCAGAAGTCCTTTACAAAGAAGATGAAAACGGTAAGCTGTTAGAGCCGATTGAAACGGCCTACATCGATGTCCCAGATGAATTTACCGGAACTGTCATCGACAAATTAAGCCAACGAAAAGGAGAACTTCAGAATATGGGTGTGTCTAACGGTGGCTATACTCGGCTCGAATTTTCAATCCCTGCAAGAGGACTGATCGGCTACCGCGGAGAGTTTATGACAGATACAAAAGGAAACGGAATCTTAAATACTGCCTTTGACGGTTATGCACCGTACAAAGGAGATATTCAGTACCGCAAGCAAGGTTCTCTCATTGCTTTTGAGACTGGTGAATCTGTCACTTACGGATTGTATAGCGCACAAGAACGCGGAACGTTATTCATCGGCGCCGGCGAGAAAGTCTACGCCGGAATGGTCATCGGACAGAATGGAAAGGCAGAGGATATCGAGCTGAATGTCTGCAAGACAAAGCATCTTACCAATACCCGTTCTTCAGGAGCAGACGATGCCTTGAAACTGACAACTCCTAGAACACTGAGTCTTGAGGAGGCACTGGACTTCATCGACACAGACGAACTTTTGGAAGTAACTCCAGAGACATTGCGCATCCGCAAAAAAATATTAGATTCAAAGATGAGAAAACGAGGAAATAAATAATGGACTTCTTACACGTTCTGGCAGAACTGCGTACTCCTTTCGGGGAACATTTTTTTCAGTTTGTCACTTATTTGGGGCAGGAAGTCATCATCATAGCGGTTATCTGCACACTCTACTGGTGTGTGGATAAGCGCTTTGCTTATCAGCTGGGATTTACTTACTTTCTTGCCGGTCTGTGTGTACAGGCATTAAAGATCACATTCCGGATCCCACGGCCCTGGATATTAGATCCAAGCTTTTCTCCAGTGGAAAGCGCCGTACCTGCTGCGACCGGCTACTCCTTTCCAAGCGGACATACCCAGGGTGGTACTTGCCTGTTCGCTCCATTCATGTTCAAAAGCAAACGCTTGCTTTCTAAGCTCCTGTTTGCCTTTATGTTTTTACTGATTGGATTTTCCCGCATGTATCTCGGGGTACACACGCCGAAAGATGTAGTTGTATCTATGGTAGTTTCACTTTGTATTTCCTTTGCCGTGTATAAAGCAAGCGATTTCCTTCTGGATTCCACGCGATACAAAAGGCTGATTCTTCTGTCACTCCTGTTCCTTTCTTTTACTGTCAGTATCTATGCCTTATTCCTACTTTCCCGTGGGGATATCTCACTTCACTACGCATCTGACTGTTGCAAAGCATCTGCTGCAGGGATTGGATTCGGTGTCGGCTGGTATCTTGAAAATCGCTATGTGAATTTTTCCGTCAAAGGATCAATCCCGTTTCAGATTGGAAAACTCATTATCGGCCTTCTCGTCGCCGTTTCCTTCAAAATCGGGATAGAATTTCTGTTCGGCGACTCCCTTCCGGCAGATATGTTCGCTTACTTTCTTTTAGTTCTATGGGTAATCTTCCTCTATCCATGGATTCTAAAAAAATTTCATCGATCATCTTCCACTCAAAACTAATTTACTTCAGGTGTCCAAATGGACACCTGATTTCTTTTCTGCGAACACTATCCATAAAACCTTTCTTTTGTCAGTCTTTTATTATTTTTTTATATTTTTATCAAATATTTTATTGCTCTTCGCGGAATTTTGATGTATAATACAACATACTACAAATAACTCATTTTTATTTCTATTATTTGTAGAATATACCGAAAAGGGGTTGGCAGCATGAACTTTATCATTAGCGGAAAAACATCGATGTAACACCAGGTTTAAAGAGTTGCATTGAAACAAAAGTTAGGAAAACTAGAAAGGTATTTTACTCCTGAAAACAGAAATTATTGTAACACTAAGTGTAGAAAAAGAACGTCAGAAGATTGAGGTCACAATTCCTGTCAAGGGACATATCATTCGTTCTGAACAAAGCAGTAATGATATGTATGTATCGATTGATCTCGTAGAAGAGGTGATTGAGCGACAGCTTCGCAAATATAAGAATAAATTAGTTGCCAGAAATCAAGAAGGCAGCAACTTCAAGCAAGAATTTTTTGAATCAGAAGATACTTCTTCAGAGGATGATGAGATTAAGATCATCCGTACAAAACGATTTGGAATCAAACCAATGTTCCCTGAGGATGCGTGTATCCAGATGGATTTACTTGGACATGATTTCTACGTATTCTTCAACGCAGAGACAGAAGAAGTCAATGTTGTATACAAAAGAAAGAACGGTACTTTCGGTTTGATCGAACCGGAATTTCAGTAGACATTTCCTTCCCTCCCGGCAATGGACATCCCTTTCCATTACCGGGAGGGATTTTTATTCTGTATCAAACACTTTCATCTCACCATCAACTGTTCCAAAATAGCAGCTTTCCTTCTGTGTCATCTTTGCTTGTCCGTTTGTCCCCTCTGTGATCTCTGCTATCACCTCCTGATTCATCTCTTCAGGAATGAGCGCAATCAACATCACATTCTCTGCATAGACAGAATCCAGAACCGTAATCCCCCTCTGTCCAAGGATATACTGTATTTTGCCAAGTCCGGTATAATCTGTCTGTATTTCCAGTTTAATCCCCCAGTTTTTGGTAATAATCTTACTGGCTTCCAATCCTGCTTTGACTGCTCCGGAATAAGCCCTCACAAGCCCTCCGGTTCCAAGTAACGTACCTCCAAAATATCTTGTCACTACGACTGCTGTATTGTGTATCTCCTCCCCCAGCAACACATCGAGCATCGGTTTCCCTGCTGTCCCCTGCGGTTCTCCGTCATCACTGCATCTTTGTGTCTCAAATCGCTCTCCGATCACGTAGCATAGCAGTTATGAGTGGCATTCCAATATTTTTTCTTCATAGACTCGATAAATTCCAGCGCCTCTTCCTCGCAGGTGACCGGAAGTACTGTCGCAATGAAGCGGGACTTCTTCTCAATGATTTCTGCTTCTCCCCCTTCATAGACTGTATGAAATTTACTTAACATATACTATCACCCTTTTTCTAATTACATTTTATCTGAAACTGTTTATACTATATCAACAGAACTCTGTTTTCACAAGTTTTTCTTAAGTTTTTGCCTTGAAATATGAAGATTTTATTTTATGCTTTATTTCAATACATAAATTTGATATAATTACCTGATAAAGGAGGAAACCATTCATGAATTATGGAAAACGAAATTCTGTCAAAAAACAGAAGAAAATATCTTCAAAATCAAAGATGAAGAAAAAACGAGCAGGTGTCCGGATTTTCAAAGGATTTTTAATTGTTTTTCTCTTGCTCATTATCATCGGTATGATTGGCGGCGGTCTGTTCTTGAAGAAAATTCTTGACAAAGCTCCGAAGATCTCTCCTGCTTCTGTCAAACCGAGTGGATACTTCACAACTGTTTATAACGCAGACGGTTCACAGGAATTAGAAAAGTTTGTTACTTCCGGTTCCAACCGTATTTATAAAACAATCAACGAAATACCGGAAGACCTTCAGGACGCTTTTGTAGCGATCGAAGATGAACGTTTTTACAAGCATAACGGAATCGACCTGCAAGGAATTCTTCGTGCCGGTCTTGTCGGCATCACAAGCGGTGACTTTTCTGAAGGTGCCAGCACGATTACCCAGCAATTGATAAAAAAATAATGTCTTTCCGAATTTCTCACAGGAAAAGACATTCTTAGACAGTGTCGAACGTAAAATTCAGGAACAGTTCCTTGCTCTGGAGTTGGAAAAGCAGATGAGCAAAGAAGAGATTCTGGAAAATTATATGAATACGATCAACCTAGGACAGAACACACTCGGAGTTCAATCCGCTGCCAAACGCTACTTCAACAAAGACGTATCGCAGCTGACACTCTCAGAATGTACCGTGATCGCCGGCATTACTCAGAATCCTGGAAGATATGACCCTACAGTCAACCCAGAAGAAAATGCCAAGCGGCGCAAACTCGTTCTCGGCAACATGTTAGAACAGAAATATATTTCCCAGGAAGAGTACGATACTGCCATGGCTGATCCCGTTTATGACCGGATTCAGGTTACAAATGCCGATACATCTACAGACACTCCATACACTTATTTTATCGATGAGCTTTCTAAACAAGTCATTTCCGACTTACAGACAAAGCTGGGATATACGGAGACACAAGCCTATAATGCTCTTTACAGCGGTGGTCTTTCCATCTACGCAACTCAGGATGCAAGAATTCAGCAAATCTGTGATGAAGAGTTTTTAAACCCGAATAACTATCCGTACAATACAGAATTTGGCCTGATCGACTATCAGCTCACGATCACACGCTCTGATGGAACTGTCGAAAACTTCAGCAAAGAGATGCTCGAGCAGTATCTGCGTCAGACAAGAAATGACTCTTATCCGCTCGTCTTCTCTACCCCTGAACTTGCTCAGGCGGCGATTGATGAATACAAATCAACAATCTCCCGCGAAGGAGACACTCAGGTGGAAAAAAAGACGATCGTTCCACAACCACAAGCTTCTTTTGTGATTATGGATCAATACACCGGGGAAGTAAAAGCAATCGTCGGAGGACGCGGCGAGAAGACGGAAAGCCTTTCTCTCAACCGTGCGACGGAATCTGCAAGACAGCCTGGTTCCTGTTTTAAGATTGTATCAACTTATGCCCCTGCACTTGATATTGGTGCAATGGGACTTCACACCTCGATCAAAGACGAACCATACCGCTATAAAAACGGAAAAGAAGTCAATAACTGGGATTTTTCCTACAAAGGTTGGGTGACTGTAAGGAAAGCGATCGAACAGTCTATGAATGTCGTTGCAGTCAAAGCACTCACTGAGATTGGAGAGCAGACTGGATTTGATTACCTGAAGAGCTTTGGATTCTCCACTGTTGTAGATCAGGAAGTAATCAACGGACAGACTTTCAGCGATATCCAGCAGGCAACTGCGCTCGGAGGTATCACGCACGGTGTCTATAACCTCGAGATGACTGCCGCCTATGCGTCCCTTGCAAATAACGGAACTTACACAAAACCAAAGTTCTATACGAAGATTCTCGATCATTCTGGAAATGTACTGATTGATAACACTTCCGAGACGCATCAAGTCGTAAAGGCTTCTACTGCCGGACTGCTGACAAATGCAATGATAGATGTTGTGACAAAAGGAACCGGTACGGGTGCTGCACTCAGCAATATGCCAGTATCCGGTAAGACTGGTACAACTTCCGATAATGTAGATATCTGGTTCTCCGGATATACTCCATACTACACTGCTTCTGTCTGGGGTGGATATGACTCCAACAAGCCTATGGATAATACTTCATGGCACCTGACACTGTGGAACAGCATTATGGAGCGAGTACACGAAGGTCTAGAATACAAAGAGTTTGTGATGCCTGACACAGTTGAAAAGACTGCCGTCTGTGCAAGTTCTGGAAAGCTGCCGTTGTCCAGCTGTCCACAAGTGACAGAATATGTTGCAACAGATTCCGGTCAAAGATGTGATGGAAAGCACGAAGGCTACTATATGCCTTCTACTAACACTCACTCAGACAGTTCCGCTGAGGACGAGTCAGAAGACGAATCAACTGACAATGAAACAGTAACACCTGACCCAGAAAATCCAAATTCCGGAAATCCAAATGGAAACAACGGTTCTGGAAATGGAAATAATGGATCTGAGAGTGGAACTGGCAACGAAAACGGAAATGGCGAAGACCACGGTGGTGGAGAAACCTCCCCACCTGATCAGGGGGATGGCTCTATCACGCCAGAGGAATAGTATTCCCTGATTTCAAAATCAATTTTCTATACACGAACAAAAAAGAAGACAGAAATGATGTTACTAATACTCGCATTCATTTCTGTCTTCTTTTTGTTATCTTTTCGTATATAAGCTTTTACTTTATAAAATCAGTTTTGCAGCTCCGCAGATACCTGCTTCATTTCCAAGCTTTGCAAGAGCAAACTGCACCTTTGCATTTGCAAAGAACATTCTCTCACGAAAATATTTTTCAATATACTGGAGAAGTACTTCACCTGCCTTCGATACCCCTCCACCGATCACGATCACCGATGGATCAACTGCTGTTGCCAGATTGGCAAGTGCATATCCAAGATAGCGTCCAAACTCTTCGGCAATCTCCATTGCAACTGCATCGTTTGCCTTAACTGCATCAAAGACAGCTTTTGCCGTAATTTCTTCTTCGCGCAATATTGTCTCATCATCATTTTTCGCAAGCCTTCTCTTGGCAAGTCTTACTACACCTGTAGCAGATGCATACTGCTCCAGACATCCACGACCTCCACAGCCACACACTTCTGTCTCCTCATAATTTACACAGAGATGACCAATCTCTCCGCCTGCTCCATGAAATCCCCCTAAGATACGTCCGTCGACAATGATTCCTCCTCCGACTCCCGTTCCAAGTGTAACCATGATCAAATCCTTATTTCCCTGGCCTCCGCCTTTCCACATTTCTCCAAGCGCAGCTACATTTGCATCATTTCCAACCTTCACCTTGATTCCAGTCAGCTCTTCCAGCTCCGCCTTCACATTTTTATACTTCCATCCAAGATTTGCGCTTCCATTTACAATTCCATCTGCCACCGGAGCCGGTACCCCGACACCAATTCCAAAAATCTGCTCTTTCTTCATCTGATGTTCTTCCATTTTGGAAGCAATTGATTTTGCTACATCCGGAAGAATTGCTGCACCTTCATTCTCTGTATAGGTCTTAATCTCCCACTTATCCACGATTGTCCCGTTGAATTCAAATAGTCCTAACTTTACTGTTGTTCCTCCAATGTCCACTCCAAAGCAATAATTCATTTCTCTCGTCTCCTATTTTCTCTTTGTCAAATTCTCCTGCACACGCCTGTACAGTTCCTGTGCTGCATTATATCCCATCTGTTTTTGTCTATGATTTACAGATGCAGATTCTACTATGATCGCAAGATTTCTTCCTGGACGAATCGGGATGGAATGACATACAACACGGTTGCCAAGGAATTCTGTATACTCTTCTTCCAATCCTAACCGGTCATACTGTTTGTCCTTATTCCAGTCTTCCAGTGTAATCACAAGATCTATCGTCTGTGTCTCTTTTACACTCTGAACACCAAACAACGTCTTAACATCTACGATACCAATTCCTCGCAGTTCAATAAAATGTCTCGTGATATCCGGAGCAGTTCCAACCAATGTATCGTCACTGACTTTTCGGATCTCAACCACATCATCTGTCACAAGGCGGTGTCCTCTCTTAATCAGTTCCAGAGCAGCCTCGCTCTTTCCAATTCCGCTCTCGCCCATGATCAGCACACCGACACCGTAGACATCCACAAGTACACCGTGGATGGAAATACACGGGGCCAGTTCCACATTCAGCCATCGGATGATCTCCGCCATGAAAGAAGATGTCGTCTTGTCTGTCAGAAAAATCGGCACATCTTTTTCGACCGCAATTTCCAAAAATCTCTGATCTGGCATAAGATCTCTGCAGAAAATGATACAAGGCACTGGATAGGATAATAGTGACTGGTATACTTCTTCCTTTCTATCATCGCTGAGCTTTTGAAGATAGGTATACTCTACATATCCTACCACTTGTACTCTATCGGATTCAAAATGTTCAAAAAAGCCTGTGAGCTGTAGCGCCGGGCGGTTAATATCCGGCACATTGACTTCTTTTCCTAAAAGACCAATTTGCGGAGTCAGATTTTTTAAATTCATTTTCTCTGCAACTTTCTGTAACTCTACGCTTCCCATAATGCTCTCCTTCTTCATTCTTATTCTCTCCTTAGTATATCATCAATGGAAAAAGTTGTATACTTCATTTGCAGATTTTTCATTCATAGATGGAATTTCTTTTAATTCCTCTATCGTTGCCGCTTTGATCGCATCCAGGCTCATAAAATGCTTCATCAGCGCTTTCCTTCTTGCCGGCCCGATTCCCGGAATATCGTCAAGAATGGAATGTACCTGTCCCTGACTTCTCAGTTTTCTGTGAAATTCGATTGCAAACCGGTGTGCTTCATCCTGAATCCTCGTGATCAGACGAAATCCTTCTGAATTTCTGTCAATCCCAATCTCTTCATTATTGTAATATAGCCCTCTTGTCCTATGATGATCATCTTTCACCATCCCACATACCGGTATCACAATTCCCAGTTGATCCAGCACTTCTAATGCAATATTGACCTGTCCTTTTCCCCCGTCCATCATGATCAAGTCTGGAAATGTCTGGAAGCCTCCGTGATCCTTCCCCTCTTCTCTCTCCCTCATTCCATGTTCGAACCTTCTCGTCAATACTTCCCGCATACTTGCATAGTCATCTGCACCCTGTACCCCTTTGATTTTAAATTTCCGGTAATCGTTTCGCTTCGGTTTCCCTTTCTCATACACGATCATAGAACCAACGGAATTAAATCCATTTGTGTTGGATATATCAAATGCCTCAATTCGTTTCACAGATGCAATTCCCAGCCATTTTTCAATCTCTTTTACCGCTCCGATCGTTCTTCCCTCTTCCCTCTTTAAGCGCTCCTTATCCGTACTCAAAACAAGCTGTGCATTCTTCTTCGCAAGTTCCACCAGCTTCTCCTTCTCCCCTTTTTTCGGCACACGAATGTGAACCCGATGCCCTCTTCTCTCAGACAGCCATTCCTCCAGCACCTCCTGGTCTTCGATTTCCTGCTGGATCATCAACTCTCGTGGCACATATGGCGTCCCCGCATAAAACTGTTTGATAAAACTTGTAAGAATCTCTGCCTCGGCTCTCTGTCGGCAATCGTCATATAGAAATGATCTCTTCCGATCAGTCTTCCTCCCCGGATGAAAAACACTTGCACCACTGCATCCCGATCCTCCGTTGCCACCGCGAGAATATCTTTATCCTCCCCATCACTGTTCGTAATCTTTTGCTTCTGCGCAATCTGCTTTACACTGGCAAGCAGATCTCGATATTCCATTGCCTTCTCAAATTCCATCGCTTCTGATGCACATTCCATCTTTTCTTGAAGTTCTTTGAGGATAGGATCATATTTTCCGCTCAGAAATTCTACTGCTTTCTGCACCGATTCCCGATATGCTTCCTGACTAATATAATTTTGACACGGTGCATAGCATTGCTTAATGTGATAGTTCAGACATGGTCGCTCTTTCCCGATGTCTTTTGGCAAATTCCGGTTACAGCTCCTTATGTGGTACAGTTTTCTCAGCAGTTCAATCGTATCTTTCACTGCTCCTGCGCTTGTATATGGTCCGAAATACTTCGCCTTATCTTTTTTCATCTCTCTTGCAAACAGAATCCGCGGATATGCCTCCTCTATCGTCACTTTAATAAACGGATACGTCTTGTCATCCATCAGCATCGTATTATACTTCGGTCTGTGTTCCTTGATCAGATTGCATTCCAG
>ENA-OPYY01000212-OPYY01000212.1-human-gut-metagenome-genome-assembly--contig:-NODE-212-length-23864-cov-1.355984_pt1 | contig 23864 bp, 24 predicted proteins | sample MGYA00242472_ERZ504481 | MGnify/ENA primary metagenome ERZ504481 (study PRJEB26092, sample SAMD00036265) | human gut metagenome | host: Homo sapiens | study: EMG produced TPA metagenomics assembly of...
GGTATTTTGACCTGAAAAATTTTTCAGATCCCTTCCGTGTGATCAAGGGCTATGCCGAGGCAAAACGCCTCTAAAACGCTATAAGCCGGATGTTGTATTTTCAAAAGGCGGATTTGTAGCTGTTCCGGTTGTACTGGCCGCGAAACACTATAAAATCCCCACCATTATCCATGAATCTGATATGACGCCGGGACTGGCAAATAAAATCTGCATCCCCTCTGCCGCAAGGGTTTGCTGCAATTTTCCCGAAACCATGAAATATCTTCCCGCCGACAAGGCAGTTCTCACCGGCTCTCCCATCCGCGCAGAGCTTTTAAAGGGAGAACGGACTTCCGGACTGGCTTATGCGCACTTAAAAGAAGAGAAACCAGTCCTGCTGATCATAGGAGGCAGTCTTGGGTCTGTGGCTGTCAACACCGCTGTGCGCCGTATACTGCCCCGTCTTCTGCCCTCTTTCCAGATCATACATATCTGCGGTAAGGGCAATCTGGATGAATCTCTCATCGGCACCGAGGGATATGTGCAGTATGAGTATGTAGACGCTCCGTTAAAACACCTCTTTGCAGCGGCAGATATCGTTATTTCCAGAGCCGGAGCCAACTCCATCTGCGAGCTTTTAGCCCTCCGCAAGCCCAATCTGCTGATCCCGCTGTCCGCAGCTGCCAGCCGGGGCGATCAGATCTTAAATGCAAATTCCTTTGCAAAGCAGGGCTTCAGCAAGGTTTTAGAGGAGGAAGTCATCACAGATGATAGTCTCTGTGAAGCAGTAACTGAACTTTATGCCAATCGTTCCTCCTATATCAGCGCCATGGAAACAAGTAAATTAAACCATGCAGTGGAAACTATCATGACGCTGATCAATGAATGTTCCGAAGGAAAATAATCGCTTCTACGGCCACATTTCATTTCCGAGAAGGGTTTCCATATACTTTCTGATACGGCTCACTCTGGAGTAGCAGGCCTTTTCTGAAATATTCAGGATCTGGCATACCTCCTCTGTGGGCCTTCCCTGTATCAGTTTTAAATTTGCCACCTTCTGCCAGTTATCAGGCATATTCTCAATTGCATCCAGTATGGCGATACATCGCTCTTTACTGGCTACATACTCCGGAATACTCTGCTTTCTATTCTGTATCCTGAAGTCTTCCATTATAAAATCATCATTATCTACATCCTCACAGGTTCTGTTTTCAAGCCTTCTGCGGTAATCTACACAACGGCTTTTCACAATCCGGCCAAGAAGTATCCTCTTGCCCGTTTCTGTCTGCTCCAGAGAATAATCATACTGGGCATAGGAAACAAATGTATCCTGAACAATGTCGTCTATATAATCTACAGGAATATTATATCCATAGGCAAGTCTGCGGACGGTACCTTCATACTCCTGGTACATCTGCTCAAACCGCCTTCTGGCTTTTTCATCCATCTTCTTAATCATTCCTGCTTTCGAAAACTGCCTTTTATTTTTTCTGCCAGCTCTGTAAGATCATCTCCGGAAACAGCTCCGGGTGTCCAGCTGACTATATTGGGTCCCCCCTCATAGCGGGGGATCACATGCATATGAAAATGCATCACGGTCTGTCCGGCTGCCTCTCCATTATTCTGAACCAGGTTAAAACCTGCACAGCCTAATCCTTCTTTCATCGCTGCGCCGACCTTTGCTCCTATAGTAAGCACTTTCGCAGCTGTTTTCTCATCCAGTGCGCATACATCCGCAAAATGATTCTTGGGCAGAATCAGGGCATGGCCTCTGGTCGCCGGTCCCAGATCCAGAATAACCCGAAACATATCATCTTCATATACTGTTGCGGACGGTATCTCTCCGTTTGCAATTTTGCAGAAAATACACTTATCGTCTGTCATTTTGACATTCCTCCCTCCTGCGGCCCGAACCGCTTTTCATACCATACGATAAAAGCATATCCGGAATGATTGTCCATTTTCAATGTCGTTTACAATCATTTCCAGATATGCTTAATATTAACATAACTTTAATCTCTTGTTAAGTGGGTTGCATTCCCAATATGGAAAATTCTCCCCATCCCCTGTAAAAATCGCCCAATTAAGGAAGAATTATGTAAATTTTTCACAGTACAAATTTACCGTCATTTGGATTGCCTCTGCTCTGGTTACAACTCGGTTCATATCCTGGCAGGTATCTTTGATCCATCCCAGTTTTTCTGCCTCCCGGATGCATTCCAGACTTCCAATCCTTCTCTGCTGTTTGGGGCGGAATGCCCTGACAGTAAAGCTTATGAGTTCTCCCAGTGTCAGCGGATCATCCGGACGGAAGCGATCATCCGGTGTAGTCTCTGGATCAATAAGGTTTTCATCCCAGGCCGCCTGAATCTGCTCCGCATCATACTCATAACGGCTTAAGTCACAATACTCACCCTGCCAGGGGCGTCTGAGCGTTGGTTTCACTGCTTTCAGGAACAGAAACACAAACTGCGCCCGTGGCATTTCCTCCAAGGGATGGAGATATCGCACGCAGGGGTCTAAAAGACCGCATTTCATCGCCTGCTTGAGCATTTCCACATCCTTTTTGGTCAGGCTGCGGCAGTCCTCATAGGGAAGCTCCGGCAGATCCATGCTCAGATTAGGCCGCTCCTCAATCTTGCTGCTTTCTGCCTGTCCCTGAGGACGAAGGGACAGATCCGGTTCCCAGCCACCAGAAACGGTATGGTTCATATGACTGCACGGCGGCTCAATTCTCAGCCTCCGTATTTCTTTTACCATCATATCGGCCAGAAGAGCTCCGCCGTAATCATTTACATGGGTGGTATCATTAAAATAATTCTGGCAGGTCTCCGGCCCCATGGAACAGAATGCTTCAAAAGTCAGGCTGTGAAGGTCAATCACAGGAACGTTCATCTCCTGCCCCACACGTCGGATACTGTCTGCATGAGCCTCCAGCAGATCATACCAGCCCTTTTCGTCCCGAACCGGAATCCGGCTCATAGGGGTAACAAGCACCGGTACAGCGCCCAGCCTCCTGGTTTCCATTACATAGCGGCGAACATTGGACGCAAACTGATCATAGGCCTTTAAATTCCTGCGCTTCTGGTCATTTTTCCGTAGCATTTTCAAAGCATTGATCTGTAAATCTGTACTCTGCCATCTCTTTTACCTGCGCTTTTTTATGATTATATTTCTATCATGCAGCTGCCGCAGGGCTCCAGATCCACTTCCTTTACGGCACCGCCCAGGGTGATCTTCAAGTGCTGAGGCCGATCAGAATTATTGACTGCCACTGCCTTTCCTGAACAGGGGAAATAAGCTGCTTCACAATATATGTTATCTCCCAGCTGCGCTTTTGCCTCTTCCTTTCCCGCTGCCTTTAAGAGCAGTTCCAGAAGAAAACGGCTGTTTTCAACGCTGTATGTAAAATGTGACAGGTAAATGCCGCAGCCCTTTCCATAAGGGTGATAGGTCAGCTTAGGGCTATGTACCTCTTCTCCAATCGGGCTGTAGGCCACATCCTCCGCCAACACCTGTACATTAAAATCTGTAAGATAAATACCTTCCGTTCCTTTCAGGCTTCCTGCAATCGAATCAAGCTCTTTTTTGCTGAATACACTGTCATCTCCAAAGAATTTCTCTGCCTTTTTATAAAAAATCCGCCCATGACAGCACCGTTCGCCCGTATCCTGATCTACGCCCAGCACATCTGCAAGACGGAAATTCGTCATATATCCTTTTATCATAGAAGGCTGGCATACTCCCAGGATACATCCGCCCTCCTCTGCATAGCTTCTGAGTTTTTCCAGTACCCGGCTGTCGTTCCACTGCTCTCCGCCGCTCCATGCGCTTCCTGCAAAGCCTGCATTGATAATTACATCATAGTCAGAAAGCTCCTGCTCCCTTATATCCTCAAAATCAATGTAATCCACCTTTACCGGCCAGCCGGACAATGCCTCATTGATATGTATCAGATCATTCTGCCAGGTCTCATGGAAATGGCCGGAAAGTGTCCAGGAGCGTGTTTTTCCCCAGGCAGTCAGCACTCCCACATGAAGGCGCAGAAGCTGGGGCTCTCCCTCCTCATGAAGAGCCTTTATGGCTCTGAATTCATCTGCAGTCCGGCTGATATATTCCACAAAATCAGGATAATCCTCTAACAGATGCAGGTACCCTCCCAAACCGATCCGGTCAATTTTTGCCCGGAGCATGGCTCTTCTTGCCGCAATCCAGTATTTTTCAGCATCTCTTTTGGGATCTCCATTTCCGGAAAGGTAGGCGCCCCTCCAAGTCCCACAGGGAACAGATAGGGATGAAGGCGAACCTCATGAACCGGAGCGTCCACACCTGCACACAGGCGGACCTCATAGCCTGAAAAGATACATTTGATGATACCGTCAAATCCAAATTCTGTAAATGTTGGGAAATAAGGCTCCAGTCCTACCCAGCTGTCATCATAAAACACATAGGCCTTTTTTCCATAGGAATGAACCAGATCTACCAGCTGCTTTCCAAAAGAAATCACAAAACGGTTGGTGAATTTCATATAATCCAGCTGCTTTTTGCCGGGAGCCATATGAGTCGCGTGAAGGCGTCCCTGATTGATAAAATCCTCAGAGGTCAGGCCATAGCCGTATTCCTTCTCAAACCCCTTCAAAGCCCTGGGGCTTACGGTGAAGTCATAGGAGCCCCAGTCTGTGAAATGGTTTCTATGGCATTCATCCTCTCCCCAGATCCAAACGAAGTTGTAGAAAAGAGAGGTAAAACGTACCACCGTGGTATCCGGATTTTCCCCGCACCAGTTTTTCAGCCAGGAAAGCAGATATTCCTGCGTATCCGGGTAACGGGGATCAACGGGCATCAGATGCTCCTTATCCCAGTGATTTGTAACATGATTATACATATTGATCTCTTCCCAGATCCGATATGCCAGGAAATTCACCGTATAATCGTGATATGCCCTGATTCCTGCAACCGTCACAGTGCCCTGCGCCTCATCAAAGGTCCACTGCTCTCTGGGAACCTCTGCATTGTCCGTGCGGTCAAACACCTGCCAGAATTCCAGAGAATCCTCTGAACCATTTACAAGAAACTGCTCCTTAAAATAGCCGTCCAGAAGGCCGATTATTACTGTATCTGCTTTTGCAGTTTGGGAGCAGACATGAGAAATGTCTGCTGCAGACGGTCCATATGGGCTCTGGCCCATTCATTGTGGTCCCGGATGATGCAGATCGTGGAATAGATCCCATAGCCTGCATTTACGATTTCATCTGAAAGCCTGGTTCCGTCTGAATCACGGATCACATCTGCCCCCCATTGATCTGCCAGCTCCAGTGTCAAAGCCTCGCAGCCTGCCTCTCCCGGAAGTGTAAAGCTGCCCTTTGTATGCGGATATTTTGTATGTTCCATTTTCTCTGCCTGCCCTTTGGCACTCTCCCTCCTACAGCGCTCCGTCGCCTGTAAATTTTTCATAATTAAGGACCGTACCGAAGAATGCCAGCGCCATTCCCTGGCCCCATCCCTGGATCCAGCGTTTGGAAATGCTCCGGTATCCCTCTCTGTCCTTCATCACTGCTGTTCCGCCGGATACATTCATTACCTTTCCATCCTCAGAAATATTTTCCAAAATTCCTGTGATGGCTTTGTTAATATATTTAATATGAAGAGGATTTCCCTTTAACACCATAGCTGCTGCGATTCCGGCAGAGGCAGAAACCTCCTCATAGGACTCCGGATCATCCAGAATGGTTCTCCAGAGGCCATTTTCCGTCTGCAGCGTCTTTAAAACAGCCAGCTGTTCATTTAAACTTCCTACTATTTCCAGATACTTTGGATAGAGATAGCACTGAGGAAGGATATGAGCCACCTGAGACATGGTAAAAGCAGCCCAGCAGTTGGCTCTTCCCCAGTAAAATCCGCTCATGTGATCCTTTGCAATATTGTCATATCCATGATACCAGAGGCCGGTGCGCTCATTCTGCAGATACTGGATATGCCAGTACCACTGGTTTAAAGCATCCTCCACCAGTTCTGGACGTTCAAACATAACGCCTGCCCGCAGCATGAAAAATGCAGCCATAAACAGGGTATCTGCCCAGCACTGCTCCGGAAAATCATTATTTGCCGATACGGTGTGCTGAAGGACATGATCCCCAAAGCGCAGAGCATGGTTTGTGAGGTAATCCAGCTTATCGTCTATGATCTTTTTATAAGTCTCATCACCCGTTTCCTTATAGAGCGTCAGAAGCACATGGCCCATGGCGCAGGTATTTACCGTAAAGTCCGGAAGCCCCAGGCTAATCAGCTCATCTACCCTCTCTTTTACCATATCAAGGTACTTCTTATTTCCTGTCGCTTCATAGGCCTCCGTTATGCCGTAATAAGCTACACCGCAGGGCCAGTCCCAGGTCATATCCATGTTCATGGTGCGCTCTGCCACTTTGTCTACAACCGCCTCAAGCTGAGCTTTATCATAGTTCAGTTTCATTTTCCTTTCCTTTCTGTACCGGGCAATTTTGTGTCTATACCTCGGTTTTTGTCCATTTTAATACGGTATTTTCTCTTTTTCTATCACTATATTGCTCTTTTATCATCCCTTTAGTCCAGATGTGCTGATTCCCTCTACCAGATATCTCTGGAAGAAAATAAAAATCAGAACGGAAGGAAGAATAGAAAGAGAGGCCATGGCAAACATGGCACCATAGTCGGAGGATGAGCCGGGATCGCAGAACAGTTTTAATGCCAAACTCACCGGATACTTGGCTGACTTATTTACATAAAGCAGTGCGGAAAGGAAATCATCCCATCTCCACATAAAGGAGAAAATCCCAGCTGTAACAAGAGCCGGTTTAATCAGAGGCAGGATGATCTTTGTAAAAATAGATACATAAGAACAGCCGTCAATCTTTGCGGCCTCATCCAGATCTCTTGGGATTCCTGAAATAAAGTTAGAAATCAGGTATACGAAAAAGCCCTGGATAGCAAAGAAATAAGGAACGATCAGCGGCATATAGCTGCCCACCCAGTTAAGTTTCTGATACCACAGATACTGAGGGATCATAAGAACCTGGGCCGGAAGCATCATGGATAAAAGCATGGCGGAAAACAGAAGCTTTTTCCCCTTAAACTTAAATCTGGCAAATCCGTAAGCAACGATGGCAGAAGAGATCACTGTTCCAATGGTAGCCACTACTGAAATAAACAGGGAATTTTTAAAAAATGTGGCGAATGTTACCTTCGCAAAGCCTTTCCAGCCATTTATATAATTTTCAAAGGTAAATGTTTCTGGAATCAGGCTTCCTGCTGTCTGAAAAATGGTATTGGTTGGTTTAAAGGAGCTCATTACCATCCAGATCAGAGGATAAATCATAACCAGGCCAACAGCAAATACCAGTATATGATAGATAACCGCTTTGACTGCTCTTTTCTCTTTCATTGCTTAACCCTCCTCATATACCCAGAATTTTTTGGTTGCAAACAGCAGCAGCGTAATAGCTCCGATAATAGCAAGCATTACCCAGGCTAAAGCAGCACCGTAGCCGGTATTGTAAAACTCAAAGGATTGCTGATACATATAAACGGTGTAAAACAGCGTGGAATTCATGGGCTTTCCCTGGGTGATAATGTAGCTCTGAGTAAATGCCAGAAATCCATTGATCATCTGCATCACCAGATTAAAGAAAATGGTAGGAGTAAGAAGAGGAAGGGTAATCCTGAAAAACTTCTGGATTCCATTGGCTCCATCTACCTCTGCCGCCTCATAAAGCTCCTTTGAAATCTGCTTTAACGCAGATAAAAAAATCAGCATGGAGGATCCAAACTGCCATACAGCCAAAAGAATCAAAACCCAGATGGCAGTTTTTGTATTTCCCAGCCATGCAAAGGTAGTTTCAATTCCTACAGCGCCCAGCAGACGGTTAACTACACCATCCGTAGCAAACATTCTCTTCCACAGAATCGCCACAGCTACGGAACCTCCGATAATAGATGGAAGGTAGTAGGCTGCACGATAAAAGCCGCTCATCTTTGAATTTTTTAACAGCAGCATTGCTACGATCAGCGCAAAGACCAGTCTTAAAGGCACAGATACCAGTGCAAAATAAAAGGTAACGCCGATTGCTTTATAAAAGGTCTCATCCTGAAACATCTTCACAAAATTATCCAGTCCTGTAAATACAGGCGGAGAAAGAATATCATATTTGCAGAATGAGTAGTAAAGGGATATTCCCATTGGTACGATCATAAACAGCAAAAATCCAATGGTAAATGGAAGGGTGAAAATAATACCTGCCGTACTTTCTTTGCTTAAGGCTTTTTTGAATGGATTCATCCTATTTCCTCCTCTAAAAACTTCTGCCTGCATACGTTTATAACCGCAGCAGGCAGAACCCTAAGAAACCTGTTTTATTTCTATTTCTGAAAATGAAATTTATTATTTGGAAGCCATAATCTCATTTCCTTTAGTAAACAGCTCCTGTGCTGCCTCCTCTGATGTCATCTGGCCATATGCCACCTTCTCCTCTAACTGCAGCAAAAGCTCTGTAACCTCGCTGGAGCCGTTTGGCATTGGAGGATCAATCTGTGAAGAAGCAGGTGATACAACCTCATTGATAAACTTAATACTTTCCTGAATCGCAGGATCAAGGCTTGGAGACAGTTCGGCAGCTACCTTCTCAGACAGCGGCACTCCGCGTTCTGCCAAAAGAATATTGTTTGCATCCATACTGTTGGTCCAGTAGTCGATAATCTTTACTGCTTCCTCCGGATTTGCTGCATTGGCAGATACAGAGAAAAACTGAGCAGGCTTCAGGAAATCCGATTTAGCCGGATCAGCAGAAGGCCAGGTAGTAATGCCGATTTCAGGCATATCCTCCGGCTTGCAGTTCTCATATGCCCCAATCTGATTAGACCAGCAGAATACACACCAGGATCTGGAATCTTCACTTGCACCATATACGAAAGGATCCTGTTCTACAGAGCCTGGAGTAATCTCAGCGTAGATGCTCGGATCTACATGCCAGCCTTCCTTTACGCCATCCTCAAATACCTTAAAAATGGGTACAAATTCATCTGCGCTTTCCACATTTAATTTGCCTTCACCATACATAGAATGACCGTTTGCACGAATCATGTACTGGACGATTTCCTGCGTTACGCCGTATGCCATATTGGTACGGTAGCCTGTTTTTTCCTTAACAGTTTTGCAGACCTCAATAAACTCATCCAGAGTCATATTATCCTTGATCGTAACACCTGCCGCATCTGTTACTGCCTTGTTGTACAACAGGGCCGGTGCGTTAATGCCAATGGGCACGGCATAAAGCTTTCCGTCTACCTTACCGGAATTTAAAACATCTGCATTCGCATCATCCAGGTTCAGAGTACCATCTTCCACATAAGGAGTCAGGTCTAAAAGCAAGTTATTCTTTGCATACTGATCCAGATATGCATAATCCATCTGAACTACATCCGGAAGGGAATTTCCTGCAGATGCAGTTGCCAGTTTATTCCAGTAATCACCCCATTCAGAAAACTGTCCGTCCAGTGTAACTCCTGGATTCAGCTCTGTATATTTATCTAATGCTGCCTGAGTTCTTTCATTGCGGACCTGATTGCCCCACCATGCAACAGTCAGGCTCTTTTCACCACCATCCGCTGCTTCAGAACCGGCTGCTTCTGTCTTGGCTGCTCCATCAGCCGAAGCCTCTTCTTGCGCTCCTCCTGAACACCCAGTCAGACTCATTGCGGCCATCAGACCTGCCATCACCAGTGCAATGTTTCGTTTTTTCATAAGACATACCCTCCTGTTTTATTGTGCATCCGCTGTCTGCACCTTTAAGCTTCGTTTCAACTGCTGATTTTATTATACTCCTCCCTTTTCCGATTCCGTGATAGGTAAAACCGATATTCGTGTTCAAAAAACAGACCTGTTTTCTGTATTGATTGCATAACTTCTGATTTATATGTATACTAAATCCTGTTACAGAATTACACATCTTTTACAGGAAAGGCATCCCTTATGAGCTATGGTTCCCACGGTTTTATATCCTTTGCAGCCCGTTCAATCCGGTATCGATTAAACAATCTTCCTTTATTTCAGAAGATACTTTTTATTGTGTTAAATAATGTATTTCTCATTATGGTTCTCTCACTCTTTGGTCTACGCCTATACACAGGAGCCTACAATGAACTTCTTTATAAGACCACAGCCGGCAATCTGACCCACTCAGCCTATACGATTTCTGACAGCCTGAAAAGTATTGAAAACGTATCCTCTACCATCCTTGCTGCTCCAGAAATCCAAATTTCTCTCTCTGCTATTGCAGAGCTCAATGACCGGGCCGCCTGGACAAACGCCAACCGGGTCATCATCAATTCTCTTCAGACCTATCATTCCTCTGTAAAAGACAACGGCGCATCTTTTCTGATGATCCAAAATGAACATTTCCATAATTCTACTTATACCATGTGGAAAAGCAAGCTTTCCGAAGAACGCCTTCAGGAGGCTATCGAGGTGGCTGAACAAAAAAAGGGCGCTGTGGTATGGATCCCCGCTGATCCCGGAAGCAATGCCCTCCTCATGAGCCGCGAAATCCGGAAGGTAGATAATCTTTCTCTGAAGCATCTGGGAACTCTGGTGGTTTATGTAGATTTAAATAATATTATCCGCAAGGCAAACGCTGCTGCGACTCAATACTCCGACAGCCAGTATATTCTTTGCAGCAAAGACCAGAAAATCTATGTGCCGGAAGAATTTTCTGATTCTCTTGCGGACAAGATCATTTCTTCCTCTTCAGAAAAATACCAAACGTTAAAACTGGATTCTCATACCTATTTTACAGTGCATAATACGATTCCCGGTTACGGACTGGAATACTACAGCCTGGTTTCCTATGATGAAATCATACATACCCTTCACACCTCTGCGGCATTTATTCTTTTTATCCTGTTTGCAGGCGTTGTCCTGATTGTTTTTATTTCCTATTGCCTGATCCGCTCTATTTTAAAACATTTTAAAATTCTGCTGAAAAAAATGGACAAATTCAGCCGGGATGAAGCAGCGCTTTTAAGTACAAAATACGATTCCGAATATGCCTACCGCAAGGATGAAATCGGGCGGCTCCATCAGGGTTTTGAACGTATGACCGCACGAATCCAAAATCTGGTAAATACAAATTATGTTAATGAAATCCTTGCAAAAGAGGCACAGATTAAAGCCTTAGAATCCCAGATCAATCCCCATTTTCTCTACAATACGCTGGAATCCATCAACTGGCGGGCAAAGGCGGTCAACAATCGGGAGATTTCTCTTATGACAGAATCCCTTGGCTCTCTTCTGAGAGCTACTTTAAGCAACAAGAAATCTCTTGTTACACTGTCCTATGAGCTTAATCTGATTCTGTCCTATATCACGATCCAGCAGATCCGTTTTGAGGAACGCCTGGACTACCGGGAACAGGTTCCCGATGGACTGAAAAATGCCTTGATTCCTCCCCTTACGCTGCAGCCTCTGGTAGAAAACGCCATACACTATGCCTTAGAAGAAATGACTGAAACCTGCTATATTACCATTTTAGCTGCAGAAACAGATAAAAACAGGAAAAACGGGGAGCGCTGTATCCGCATCTCTGTAACGAACAGCGGCTCAAGCTTTGATGAAGATCTCCTGGAACTGCTTAAACAGCATAAAAAACAGCCCAGCCGTTCCGGAATTGGTCTTTTAAATATTGACAAACGTATTAAACTGTTATTTGGTGAAGACTATGGTTTGTCCCTGTTTAATCAGGAAGACTGCGCCGTAGCATCCATTACTATTCCATATCGCACGGAGGAAACTGTCTCATGTTAAAACTTATTATTGCTGATGATGAACGCATCATACGTGAAACCATTTCCACAATTATCAATTGGAAGCAATATGATATTGAACTGGTAGGCCTTTGCAAAAATGGTCTGGAAGCCTATGATACAATCCTGGATGAAACGCCGGATATTGTATTGACTGATATAAGAATGCCCGGAATGGACGGTCTAGAGCTGATTCGTCGGATTTCCGAAACAGATCTGAACACCCAGTTCATTATCCTCTCTGGTTACGGAGAATTTGAATATGCGAAAATGGCCATGAAATATGGAGTCCGCCATTATCTGCTCAAGCCCTGCAGTGAAGTGCAGATTCTTGAAAGCATACAGGAAATTGCTCAGGACTGTTACCGAAAAAGCAGTCTGGAACGCTCCTATCCCGCTATGAGCAGTATAAGGCACAATGTTATTTTTACAATCCTTAACAATGCCATCTGCCAAAACCGTCCTTATGATGAAATTATGCGCGCCTATGATCCGTATATGGATTTTTATTTTTCATCCTATCATCTTTTCTATATCTATTTTCTGGAACAGAAGGATCTGGAGGAGTTTTTACAGCAGCTTAAACCCTATGCTGACAGCCATTTTCCCGAAGTTACCATACATGGCATCTACGTCAACTGTACGCTGCTGCTGTTTTTTAAGGAATTTGCAGGAAATTATCAGGATCTGTCCCAATTTTTTTCCAGCATAAAATTCCCCGGACGCAGCCCTTCCCTTGAAACAGAGGATTTGTCCTTTAAAAATCTTCAGACTCTTCTGGAAACTGTTTTAGATAAAGTAAAACGTTTCAGTATGATCTACTATATCAATGACTTCCGCATCCTATCCAGCTGCAACTACAGCTTCATTATGGAAGAAGCGGAAAAACAGCTGTCAGAGGCTTTGCAAACTGGACGAACAGAGTCTGCCGACAGTCTGATTAACTTGCTTTCAGAAGTAACTGATCTGTCATTTCTCAAGCAGCTTTCCAATTCCCTGTTGCTGAAAATCACAGCTTCTGACAACCGTCTTTCCACCATTGATCTGACGGAATGGCTTTTAAATGTAAACAGAGAACGGAATTTAGAGCAGCTTAAGCTTACCCTTGCAGAAAAGCTGAGAAAGCTCTTATCGGCTAAGCCTCAGACTTCCTCCATCAGCGCCATGACCCAGCAGATCTGTGACTATGTAAATGAACACCTCTCTGATCCCAACCTGACCCTAAAGCGGATTGCAGAGCAGCATCTGTTTATGAACACAGACTATGTCAGTAAAAAATTTCAAAAGGAAACTGGCACCCGTTTTTCCAGCTATCTCACCGATGTCCGAATAGAACGGGCCAAACAGCTGCTTGTCTCTGCCGAAAGCGATAAGATTCAGACCATAGCAGAGCAGGTGGGCTGCGGAAACAGTCCGCAATATTTTTCTCAGCTGTTTAAGAAAAAAAACCGGCATGACCCCCAGTTCCCTATATAGCCCGCATTCACGGTGAAGGGTGAGATTTTTTATACTGCATAGGAGTCTGAGCGGTAGCCTTGCGGAATACCCGTTCAAAATAGGGAAGGCTTCCAAATCCTGTTTCCATTGCTATCTCTGTCATAGTCAATGACGTCTCCCTGAGCAGAATCTGGGCCTTTTTAATGCGGCAGATATTTTGATATTCATTGACTGTAAAACCTGTAACTGTTCGGAAAATCCGGGTCAAATAGGAACGGCTGATAAAAAATGGGCTGCCAGATCATCTAGGCAGAGTTTTCCTGCGGAATGATTCTGCAGATAAATCGCAATTTCATGAACCTTCTGATACATTCCCGTATGAACTATATTGGTCTGTCCTGGCTCCTTCCATCCTTCCGCCTCTGCCCTGCTTCTGGTTCGTATCAGAAGCAGAAGCAGCTGGGCCGTATACAGCCGCACCATCCCCTCCGCCGTTCTCTTTTCCGTATCTGACCATCCGGGTGCACTTTGGGACATACTCATTTCTTTTTTTATCTTTTCCAGCTGCTCCAGCACCTGTTTCCATTCGCCGTCCGAAAAACAGGTAATTCCCCGATACTGCTCTCCAAACTCCAAAAGTCCCCGGAAACCGCAAAGTTTCAAAAGGCAGCTTAAAGCTTCTCCCTCTAGCTGCAAAAGAAACCGGTGATGACTTTTTCCGTTTCCTGCCGGGCAGGTTTTGTGAATCTGGTTTTGATCGACCAGAATCGCCATCTGCTCCTTCATGTGATAGGTATCCTGCTCTACAAAGTAAAACCGCTCTCCTTCTAAAAGGAAATACAGCTCCAGACTCTGGTGAAAGTGACGGCTTACCATGGAAAAACTGTGCCTGCGCACTGCTTCTTCTGCAAAATACCGGAAATCTCCTCCTGAAATAAAATTTCCGGTTCCTCTCCCAACTGTTCGGAGGTGAGATAGATCGTATCCTTTTCTGTATTTTCTCCCATCTTCTGACCTGCCTACTTTATTTTTCTGCTATTATACTGCAAGTTCTTCCGATTTTCTACGCTTTTTGTAGCCGATTAGATAATAACACTAAAAAATCATCTGATTTTATTAGCATTCACCACATCCATTGAGTAAAATATAAATCAGCAAATACTTATAAACGTTCGTACAACGATTTTTAGGAGGGTAAGATCATGAACTACAGCAATAACAAAGTATCGGATATTCAAATTGCCTATATCGGAGGCGGTTCCAGAGGCTGGGCCTGGACCTTTATGACGGATCTGGCTCTGGACGATCAGATCAGCGGAACCATCAGACTTTATGACATTGACCGTCAGGCAGCGGAAAACAACGCAGTGATCGGAAATCACCTTATGAGCCGGGAGGACGCAAAGGGTGACTGGAAATTTGAAGTAAAGGACAGCTTACAGGATGTTCTGACAGGCTGTGACTTTGCCGTTATCTCCATCCTTCCAGGTACCTTTGATGAAATGGCGTCCGATGTTCATCTTCCCGAACGCCTCGGCATCTATCAGTCTGTAGGCGATACCGCAGGCCCCGGAGGCATGATCCGTGCCCTGCGCACCATTCCCATGTTTGTTGAAATCGCAGAAGCCATCCGGGATTATGCGCCGGACTGCTGGGTTATCAACTACACCAACCCTATGTCCCTGTGCGTAAAAACTCTTTACCACGTATTCCCGGAGATCAAGGCCTTTGGCTGCTGCCATGAGGTATTCGGTACACAGAAGGTATTAAAGGGAATCTATGAAGCAGAAACAGGAAATACCATTGAAGACTGGCATGACGTTCATGTAAATGTAGTGGGAATCAATCACTTCACCTGGTTTACGGAAGCAAATTATAAGGGCGTTGATCTTTTCCCCGTATACAAAAACTACATTTCCAAACACTTTGAAGATGGCTATGAACTTGAAGGTGAAAACTGGATGAATTCTTCTTTCAAATGCGCTCACCGGGTAAAAATGGATCTCTTTAACCGTTTCGGTCTCATTGCTGCCGCAGGCGACCGCCATCTGGCTGAATTTATGCCCGGAAACGAATACCTGAATGATCCAGAAACCGTACATTCCTGGAAATTCGGCCTGACTACCGTGGACTGGAGAAAGAACGATTTACAGAAGCGCCTGGAGAGAAGCCACAGACTGGCAAATGCTGAGGAAGAAGTAACTTTAGAGCCTACAGGTGAGGAGGGCATCCTCTTAATCAAAGCCCTTTGCGGTCTGGATCGTTTTGTAAGCAATGTAAACATCCCCAATACAGCCCTTCAGATCCCCAATCTGCCTGCTAACGCCCTAGTGGAAACGAATGCGCTCTTTGACTTAGACAGTATTCATCCGGTTGCAGCAGGTGAACTCCCTGAAGACGTGAAAGCTCTGATCATGCCTCATGTAGAAAACCATGAGCGCATCTTAAAGGCTGCCCTTACCTGTGACGAAGAACTGGTAGTAACCGCCTTTATGAACGATCCGATCGTAAAGGGCAAAAATCCTTCCGAACAGGAAATCCGGGAACTGGTTCACGATATGCTTGTAAATACAAAAGCTTACCTGCCGGAGGGTTGGAAGCTGTAAAAACAGGCTTATTTCCACACAAACCGCAGATCCGCAATCCGTACCTCATCTCCCGGATTCAGTTCTGCAGTTTCATTGGCCGCCAGCAAAACACCTGCTACGGTAGTTCCGTTCGTAGAGTTTAAATCAGTGACTGTAATTTTGTCTTCTGTACGGTCAAGGCGGAGATGAAACCGACTGACTGTTTTATAATCGAGAACATAATCTGCCAGTTCTTTATGCTTCCCAATAACAAAGGGATAATAGGGAATTTCTATGGAGGATATTTCCGGATGGAGGGCTGTAAGGCAGTGACACTCTTCTGCTTCCGGATGGACGAACAAAACCGTAGTCTGGAAATCCTCCGGAGGCGGGGAAGCTATTGAAGCAGCGTTTGTTCTTAAAGAAGACTCTGTACTGCTGTTTTCTATTTCTTCCTCTGCCCCCTCCTCATCTTCATACAGAATACGCCAGGGATCCTCTTCATCCCTGGTATTTTTTATCTGTTTCTCTGTATCCGCCGGTTTCTTTTCTCTTCTTTCCCAGAAAATGACTGCCAAAATCGTAAAAACCTCTGCCGCAGCTGCGCCTATGACCAGATAAAAGCTGAGATTTAAAAGTGTTTCTGTTCCTCTCAGAAACCAGATTCCCAGAGAGATCAGGCTGAACATGCCTGCTGTGGCTGCCATACGTTTTAAAAGCTGTTTTCCAATATTTTTTCAGACTGCCTTTTCTTTTCGCATAATTCAGTCTGTCCGGCAGCCTCCTGCGGTAAATCCGTGGAAGTTTGCCGCGGCAAAGCTGTTTTATTCGATCTTCCTTCTGCTTTTTGCAATGCTCCCGAAGTATCCCGTACTTCATCCTCCCCGGTCTTTTGTATCCCCTTAATCCGTTCCGCCTTTTGACCAGCCTCCTGCGGCGGACGGCCTGTTTTCTCCTCAGACACAATCTTTACCAGATCTTCAATCCCATAATTTTCCTTTAAGCTCTCCTGATACAAACCATAAGCCAATACCACACAGTCCTTGTCCCTATGATCCACATGTTTTAAAAGGTATTGGAGAAAATGGCTGAGTTCTGCTGCAAAATCTCCCTTTCCTCCCGGAACTGCACAGAGCCCTATTTCAAAACGCTCTGGTTCCGCATAGATCAATTCCGGCGTTAGAAGAATCCCTCCACTCTCTAAAAGATATTTTTCCATCTCCTCCAAAGCCCGGTAAAGCTGCCAGAACAAACTTCTGACCTGCTCCCCTGTCATTGCATGAGTTTCCAATATCCGCTCCAGCGGCTGGCGGGATGTGATATCGTAACAGTAAATTTCCCTTCCTTCTTCATAACGCACTCTCATGGGAAGCAGTCCCCGGATTCTGTTCTGTTCCAGCATTCCTGCCTCCCAGGCTCCCTTTTCCCTCTGCTCCTCATCTTCTGTTTCAATGGTAAGATAGCTGCGCTTCATCTCACGGATATAGCTGATCTTCATCCTCTTCCCCCAGTTTCTCTATCAATGTAATCTTCCGCAGAAATGTTTCCGGGCGAAAGCGTCGGAGCCGGATCTCCTTTTCCCAGTTTTCTGCCCGCCCTGCCGCACGAATCCATTTCCCCTCTTCTCTCAGAGAAAGCCGGTCATCCTTCATGTGGAGCCTCAATCCTTTGTTTTTCTGAAAAAAGGCCTCTATTTCTTCTAAATCCACAGTTTTCTCATGACGTGCCTTTTCTGCCGCCTCATGAACGGTCATTGCATACGATACCTGATCATGGATTCTGCCTGCCTCTGTAATGATCGTACCAATCCCAAATAAAATCACTGCCATCACACCGGCTGCTTCCACGGTAAAGCTTCCCTTTAAATGCTTTTCCATTTCCTGCCTCCCCTCTGTCACCAAAAAGTAAAAACACCGCTGCCAAAAGAACAAAGGGTAAAAAGGGAAGGCGTTCCTTTCCCCGATCTGCTGCTTTATCTCCTTTCCAGATCCGACGAACCATGAGAAAGGAGCTCACAGGAAAACACAGCAGAAGACTGGCACTAAAAAGAAATACTGTCTTTATAAACCCCAGATAACATCCGGCAGCCAGAAAGAAAAAACCATCCCCAAGACCCACGGCCTCCTGGGTAACATAGGCCAGGGAAAGAAGAAAGATCCCTACACAGGCCGCTCCCAGCAGCTGTAAAACAGCATAGGCCGGAGTACAAACTGCCCTCCAGCTGCCCAAAGCACCCGATACAGCCGCAAATCTTCCTGCCTGCAAGAGAATCCCCGTGGCTCCTCCAACAATGAACGTTCCGATATGAATGGAACCCCATTTTAAATCCTGCCAGGCCGCCAGAGCTGTGAATGTCCAGAAAGCTGTTACGATTGCTGTTTCAAACCACTGTTCCATTATTTGCTTCCCCTTCCGCAATAACTGCACTCCCCCAGATGCTCCACTTCGCTTAAGGGCACGGTCTGCACATACGCACGAATCGCCCCGCACTGTCCCGTACTGTGATATCTTGTTCCCCATGGCATGATAAAAAAAGGCCCTTTTGAATCAGCCGCTTTGCAGGATGGACATGGATAATACCGTTTCCCCTCCTGATTACGCAGTCCATCCATCTCACCTGCCTGCACCTGTTTTAAATCATTAAACAGATAATGACAGTTCCTGTTTCTATGATACCGTGTCGAATTACGGCCAACATAAACCATTTCGTCCTCTCCCGGCAGCAAATTTCCCTTTCGGTTTCCCTCTGCTCCGGTCCACAGACGTCTGACACACACCGCTTCTGCCTTTATGCTGTCTATACGAAATACAGAAAATGGAAGCGGCATCCTGTAGGTCATTACAATATGAACCATGTCATTTTCTATAGCTGTTCTCATAAATGAAACATCTCTGACCCATTTTTTATCTATCCGTCCCAAAACCATTGCTTCAATCCCTGCCTGGGCAGCAAATCCAAAAATATCTTTCATACCATCTGGGGCCAGCTCATCCCTGCTCTCATCCATCTGCCCCTCTCTTCCCTTTCCCAAAAGCCAGGCACTGTATGCATACTGGCTGATCTCTTCCCCCACAGTTTCTACCGCTGCCTGAATCTGTCTCTGCCGGTCCATCATCCTCATAGGGATCAGAAGTATGACACAGAGAAACACAAACAAAGGAAATACCAGTGCCGCCTCCAGCGTCAGACTGCCGCGGATTCGGTTGCCCGCATGATATTTCTTTATATGACAAGGAATCCGTTTCATCTGAAAGGCCCATGAGGATACTCTTTTTTCGGAAACTCGGATCCTTTTTAAATAGTTCTGCATATCTGTGTCTGTTCGTACTTGGAGAGGTGCGATTTTCATTGAATGATGGTTCTGACAGGTATGTTCCTGATGGATCATTGATCGTAAGGAGTAGCGTGTTATATGAAGTTGTGTTGGATTCCGAAAAAAGAGCATCCTCATGAGCCTCCTTTCCTAAAGATTATCTGTTTTATTCATCATCCAGATAGCTGCCAGAAACAGCCATCCGTATTTTTTGTCTGTCTTTCCACGAACCGCCGGAAAAAAACACAGGTTTTCCACAAAACTCCGCTTCCATTTCCACCATGCAGGTACAACCTGCCATGCAGAAATCCGGTTGTTCCGTTCTGAGTTCTGTCTGTATCACATCCATCATACGGTAAACCCGTTCTTCACTGTATCCGCCAAAAAGCATCAGCCGAAGATAGCCTTTGTGATCCAGACCATCTTCCTCTTTCTCCCCTTTCCCTATCCCATCCGGCAGACGGCCTTTGGCCCCCAGATCAAGAAGGCCCTGTAAATCCAGCTTCCACTGAGAACTGCTTTTTACAAGAGGTACCTTTCCGCCTTCCAAAAGACAGCGCACATCCGCCAGCGCCTCCCCCAGCGCCCAGACCGTCATAATGAAAAATGACAATACCGCTGCAAGCGGAGCCATCCCTGTACCTCCTGCAATCACTATGGCAAGGGAGCGGGCTTCCTCCCTTTTAACAGGATCCCTCAGAATATGAGCCAGATTCATCCCCTGGCGCAATGCTGTCAGACGAAGGACAGAAGCCTCCAGATTCTCCCTGTCTTTCTCCTTCCCATACAGAATATACTCCAGCTGGTAAAAGGATGGCGGCTCTGGCTTAAAGGCAGAAAAATAACGGATCCCGTATTCAGACACGAGAAGGCGGTCCAAAAGAGTTTGTACGCCAAGGTTACGCTTCCCTTCTCCGGCTGGATTACCTGGTGTTCTCTCCTTTGAAGGAAACCCATTCAGCTTTAAACTGCGCCCTGATACGACCGTCCCTTCCGGAAGTACCAGTTCCAAAATCCCTTTGGACGCCAGATCGCCGATCCGTTCCAGCCATCCCTCCTTTTCCTTATCCTTTACGCCAAATTCCATTCCCAGGCTCAGCATGGGATATCGTGAAAAATGACTGCGCACCGGGGCCCACAGAGCTTCTTCATCCAGTTCGTCATCTTCATCATCCGGCTCCCAGCTGTCAATATAATCCATGACATCCTCTGCTTCCCGGATAATATTTTCCAGAAAAAGGATATTTTCCTGGCTTTTTTCCCGTAAAGCCCCAATCTCCATCCGCCTCTGCCCATCCTTTTCGGTATATGTTTTATACTGGGCGAATTCCTCCCTTAAAGCCTCTCTTGATCCATCGCTCAGATCCTCTCTTGACTCAAAATCCTGCCGGCTTTCCTTCAAAGCTTCGTTTAAACGGTCCGCTCTCTTTTCATAGGCCGTTACCAGAGAAGGAAGCTTTTTTAATATTTTTATCATGCTCTCTGCCCTGCGGATCAAGCCGCTTCCATCCAGATCGTCCAGACAGCGCTTTCCCTGTTCCCAGTTCTGTCTTTGTTCTTCAAGCCTCCCGTTTATCTTTTCCAGCGCTGCCTCCACACGGACCGCTTCTCTGGTATGGCCTTCATAGCGGACAGAACAGCCATTTATCCCCTCTGCATCCTTAAACTGGCTGAGCATTTCTCTGGCTCCATTTTCATCCATGCTGTCCCAGATCATGTCTATAAGCCCAAACTTCATATAGTCCAGGATTTCCTGCTCAAAGTAGGCTCCCTGTCCCTCTGTAAGCATTACTGCATCCTTCCTGTCTGTGTCCACAAGAGTTACCGGATACCAGTTTTCCGCCTCTGCATAAGGAGCAAAAAAAATCGCCAAATTCCTGTTCCAGTCTTTCCTTTTCCCCTGTTTCAGTCCCAGGATCCGGTAATTCTCCCACAGCCCCCTGTGGTACTGCGCCATCACCGAATCCATAGAAGAATCTGCCGCCATCCGCAGATACAATCTGGCTCCCGTCTCTCTGGCCGATTCCACAACTACCAAAAGAAGCGTCATGATACTGACCAGGATCATCGTGAGAAAGACCGTCACTTCCCCCCTGTACCTCATCAGTAAACCTCTTTGGATTTGCTGTTGATCTGTTTGAAAATGTTTTCCAGCAATGTATTGATCTGCTTCTTAAAAATGATTACAAGGCCTATAAGGACTACCATAAAATCCAGTACCTGCCCCGGAATGCTTGAAAATACTTGTTTTATCTTTCACATCACTCCGATGTGTAAATTATTTTTCTTTTTAATTTAGTAAAAAAGCAGACTCTTGGATATCCTCTTGTCCAAAAGTCTGCTCTCTTACTTTATGTAAAATTATCTATTTTCTTTCAACCTCTGATTTTCCTCTTCTAGTAATTCTATCTGCAGCTCTAGCTCTTTAATTCGTCTCTTGTATAAAATCATTTGTCTTTTCAGCTGTTTATTAACTTCCTCAGTTGCTCTATCAAAAATTGCCTTTTTAGGATTATAACATTCCCCCTGCTTCAACTGTGCATCTTCTACCATTTGTTTGGCCTGTAAATTTCTATAAAAATAACTTCTATCAACTCCTGCATATTTTGCCAATGTAGTAATCGAGATCCTCTCCTTTCTTCGGAGCATCGCATCAATCTCTCTCTGAATAATTTCTAAATTCTCTTTTTCTTGTTGTTTCTTGAGACCTACGATTTTATCATACTTCATTTAACATCACTCACACCTTTCTGTTGCCTTCGCAAAGTATCTAACTCTGATTCCAGCTTTTGATTTTCCGCTTTCAATTTTATAATTTCAATTCTCATAGCTAACAACTTTTCCTTATACTCATCAAGGAGTTCCGCTTCGTCTATGTTCATTTTATAGCTTTGATTTTGAATATCAACAGCTTTATGTACTTCTTCTTTGATTTTTTCATTTCTGTAGAAAAACGAGTTAGATAATCCTGTTCTTTTGCATAATCCGGAAACTGTAATCCTTTCACCCTCATTACGCATTCTTTGAATTTCTTCCATTGCTAGTTTTACTTTTTGCCTACTTTTCTCCTGGCTCATTTCGATGATTTTATTTGCTTTCATCTTTAATCACAACCTTTATAGTTTTTTCAACAACGCAATCTCCTTTCGATCCAACCGTTTCTTCAATGTGTCCACCTCTTTTTGAAGTATACTGCACTTTTGGAGAAGCTGCTCATTTTCAACCTTTAACCTTTGATTCTCTGACTGACAGCTGTTAAAATCCTTCTTCAATTCCTGAAAATTATAACCCACAACATTTGTTTCTTCAGATGGCTGCTGTACATCTATCCGCCGTGGCAGTTTGACAGCTTCCTCAAGTCTCTGACGGACTTGCATATTCTTATAAAAAAATCCTCTTGATAAACCTGTCCAACGAACCAATTCTGTTACAGATATCGGCATCCCTCTGGCACTCATATCATCGATTGCCCGAATCGCCTTTTTTATTTTCTGCTCACTCTCAGCTTTGTTAACAGCTATCATCTTATCATATTTCATACCCATCCCACTCCTTTACCACATCCATTAAAATCATATCGATTTTCTCTCTGACTGCCCTCGTTTCATCCGCCATTATCTTGTTCCCAATCTTTCGGTAATGATGTACACTTTGTAATGTTTTATGCCCCAAAAGCCTTGCGATCATCCAGTCGTCGATATGCATTTCTGTCAGCTTTTTCCCATAACAATGTCGGAATGTATGTGTTCCAAAATTCAGCAGTTCTCCATTCTCATCCCGAATATCATTTTTCCTAATCATTTGCATGACTCGATTTTGGAGCATGCTATACTGAAATGGTTTCGATGGATCATCTTTTTTTACAAAAATATATTTTGTCTTTCCATAACGTTCCTCGGTATAATCAATTGACTTTATAATAAGCTGTGCTATTTCATCACTAATTGCTTTTTCAAATGTAATTGATTTTACCTGCTCGATTCGTATAAAATATCGATTTTCTCTTATACTCAAACAGTCTGCTTTTAGTGTAAGCGTATCCGAAATTCGTGTTCCCAGCAGCTGATGAAGGATTAACGCCCTCGCTATTTGTTCATCCATCTGAAAAATGTTTTCATTCAGCCTCTTTATGGTTTCGTCCGAATAAAACTTAAATAGATATCTTGGCGTGCTAGGAAAATCTGTACTTATAAATAGGTTTTTGATATCCTGCCTATCATAATGATTTCCCACATCTTCAATTACCCTTCGTAGACCATATAAATCAGAGCGATAATTTTTCCTCTCCTTTGCCTCTGTCTGAAGATAGATCAAATAGCTTTCCATAATATCCCGTGTCAAATCTAGTAATGATATATCTTAGGATACCTTAATTCCAGATATCTACAAAATCTTTTAGTCGCTACCACCTCAGCCATAATACTTCCTATTGCCATATATTTCAAATGCATAAAAATTACTGTTTTACTTCTTTTCGGATTGTTATTTGACTAATTCCTTTAAAATTTATAGTCTTTACATTCTTTATCGGGTTGCTGCGGAGAGGAAATTCAAACTTGTCCAATTCCCACACATCTCTCTCCTGTTCTAAGCACCCCCCATCTTTCTGAGAATACCTCAGAATCTTCTTCATATGCTTTTATTATGCCAGGTGTTTCTGTTGCTACAATGTAAAGGTCAAATCCTTCGCTCCACGTCAAATACAGCGCCGCTTACTTGCGGCGCTTGTAACACTCAG
>ENA-OPYY01000213-OPYY01000213.1-human-gut-metagenome-genome-assembly--contig:-NODE-213-length-23804-cov-3.835452_pt1 | contig 23804 bp, 21 predicted proteins | sample MGYA00242472_ERZ504481 | MGnify/ENA primary metagenome ERZ504481 (study PRJEB26092, sample SAMD00036265) | human gut metagenome | host: Homo sapiens | study: EMG produced TPA metagenomics assembly of...
TTCAGGAGTTCAAGAACGACGAAGGTGCCGACCTGACTCAAGACCCGATGGCTATGCAACGTCTGAAGGAAGCTGCCGAGAAGGCTAAGATAGAGCTGTCCTCTTCTACAAGCACTGAAATCAACTTGCCGTACATCATGCCCGTAGGCGGTGTGCCCAAGCACTTGGTGAAGACGTTGACCCGTGCCAAGTTCGAGGCTCTGGCCCACAACTTGATTCAAGCTTGTTTGGAACCATGTAAGAAGGCTATGAGCGATGCAGGTCTGAACAATGCGGACATCGATGAAGTAATCCTTGTAGGTGGTTCTTCACGTATTCCGGCAGTACAGAAGTTGGTAGAAGATTTCTTCGGTAAAGTTCCTTCCAAGGGTGTGAATCCGGATGAGGTGGTGGCCGTAGGTGCTGCCGTGCAAGGTGCCGTTTTGACGGATGAAATCAAGGGTGTTGTGTTGCTGGATGTTACTCCGCTGTCTATGGGTATCGAGACTATGGGTGGTGTGATGACGAAGCTGATTGATGCCAACACTACCATCCCCTGCAAGAAGAGCGAAACATTCTCTACTGCCGCCGACAACCAGACGGAGGTTACCATCCACGTATTGCAAGGTGAGCGTCCGATGGCTGCACAGAACAAGTCAATCGGCCAGTTCAACCTGACAGGTATTGCTCCGGCACGTCGCGGTATTCCTCAGATTGAGGTAACGTTCGATATCGACGCCAACGGTATCTTGAAGGTATCTGCCAAAGATAAGGCTACCGGCAAGGAACAAGCCATCCGTATCGAAGCTTCCAGCGGTTTGAGCAAGGACGAAATCGAAAAGATGAAAGCCGAAGCCGAAGCCAATGCCGAAGCCGACAAGAAAGAGCGTGAGAAAGTAGACAAGCTGAACCAAGCCGACTCTATGATTTTCCAAACCGAAAATCAGTTGAAGGAACTCGGCGACAAGCTCCCTGCTGACAAGAAGGCTCCGATTGAAGCTGCTTTGCAGAAGCTGAAAGATGCCCATAAGGCTCAAGACCTGGCTACCGTAGACTCTGCCATGGCCGAACTGAATACGGCATTCCAGGCTGCAAGTGCTGAAATGTATGCCCAGAGTGGTGCTCAGGGTGGTGCACAAGCTGGTCCTGATATGAATGCAGGGCAACAAGGCGGTGCTCAGGATAATACAAAGCATGGCGATAATGTGCAGGATGCTGATTTTGAGGAAGTGAAGTAAGTTGCGATAAACAACGATAACTAAAAATAGGAATACAGGGTGTAACTCAATGAGTTATGCCCTATTTCTTTTTATATCACTTTTCCTTGACTTTGCTTGTTATTCGGATTTTTATTATATATTTGTACCATAATTGTACCGACACTTAAAAGTAGATAATGTGACACCTATAAAAACAGCGGTATTGAGAATGAAGAATATAAGTAAAATGTAGGTTATGCCAGCAGCAAAATTTGAAATAACACGTCAATGCAAGGTTTGTGGAGAAACCTTTGTAGCTAAAACCATTGAATCGTGGTATTGCACTCCCAAATGTTCCAAGATTGCGTGGAAAAGGCGTAAGGATGAAGAACAGAGATTGCAAAGGTTGGACGAAGTGGTTAAGAAGATACCCAAGTCCAAAGAGTATATCACAGTTCCTGAAGCATACGCTTTGTTTGGCATAAGCAAGGAAACTCTTTATCGTTTAATTCGTAAGGGTACAATCCCAAGTGTGAATGCCGGAGAAAGGCAGACTTTACTATCAAAAGAAGAATTGATGAAACTCTATCCTCTCCGAAAGAAAGCTCTCACAAAGCCAAAGCCTATTGCCAAGCTGTATAGTCTGGAGCCAAAGGACTGTTATACTATTGGCGAAATCACAGAAAAGTTTCTTGTGAATGAAAGCACTGTTTACCTTCATATACGCAAGTATTCCATTCCTACCAGACAGATAGGTAACTTTGTTTATGTACCAAAGAAAGAAATTGATAATCTATATAAAGGTGTGAAGCGATGAAGAAAGCATTAGTACATGAGTATCGATTAAATATCTCAACTAAGTAATTGCACAACGATAGAAATTCGCATAAATGCATACAACGTAGTACTTTAATTGAGATTTTTATCAAATAAATGTTTTTAATGAATATGGAAAAAAAAGACATATTTCAAGATATTCAAAACATACGAAGTTCCAATCCTGTAATTGTATTGGGAAGTGGAGCATCTGTTTCCTATGGCATACCAGGAATGGGTGTTTTAGCAAATGAGTTAAAAAACTTCTTTAAATCAAATCCATATTATGATACAGCTACTAATGATGTCGTTAGTGATTTCATAAAGCTTTTAGATTCAGGTGTAGGTTTGGAAGCTGCATTGCTGGATGTTAAGGTTCCTGAAATTGTTGAAGCAGATATAGTAAATATTGTCTGGAAGGTTATTATTGAATCCGATGCAAAAGTCTATGAAAGGTTTATAAGTGGAGAAGATATTAATCTAAGACAACTATTTGATTATATTATATATGGAGATCCGAATAAAACGCTAAATGTAATCTCAACCAATTATGATAGGATTGCCGAGTATGCAGCTTGTCAAACTGACGCTTACATTAATATAGGTTTTACTCACGGACTGATGGGAAAGTTAAAAGATAATATTATGCTAAATCCTAAAAAGCCGGAGGCTGATTATACTGGATTTATTAATATCTTGAAAGTTCACGGTTCCCTAGACTGGTATAGGAGAGATGGAATCATTTGCAATATCCCCAATTCTGTCAATATTCCATTAGGGTTTACACCATGTATCGTAACTCCAGGAACTAATAAATACGAACGTACTCAAGAGGAACCACATAGACAACTTTTATCAGCTGTGGACAAAATCTTTGAAAGTGCCCAAAACTATGTTTGTATTGGTTATGGTTTTAATGACAAACATGTTCAAGAAATGTTGCTTAAATATGCCAAAAAGAGAAAGGCAAAAATACTGATTGTTACCAAAGAAATTACAAATTCAATAAAAGAAAATGTAATAGATAAAGGATATGATTATATCGCTATTTGTAGTGATGGTGCTAAGGGTACTGTTTTTCATACAAATAGTGATTCTATAATTGTTGATGACAAAATATATTGGACTATAGAAGGATTAATGGAAATATAAAAAATGGAAAGTATTGTATTAAGATATGATAAAGGTGAGTCAATAGGCTCAATAAATAGTGTAGACACAGGTATGGCAACAGCATTATAGATTCTGACGATGTTCTGTCCCAGTTACAAATTAATCAACTTATAGCTATTCAAAGTCCGAAATCTGGTCGTTACATTATAGCAATGATAGTAAAAATCTATCGTAAGGCTACTGATATGACTTTGAATGATGACGAGGATGAAGAAGATACTTCTTCGGCATTTAACCAAGTTAGGTTAGTTTTTGTGGGTGAATTTATGGACAAAGCTGGAGAGCAAAGTAACGTGTTCAGAAGAAACGTTAGTGCAGTTCCATCTATAAGTGCCTTATGTTATAAGATTGAAGGAACACGTCTCACAGACCTCATGCAAACAATATCCAACAAATTAGCGACTTCCATCAGTCCTCTTGCAATAGGGAAATATACAATGGATGAAAGTTCTATAGCATATATGGATGGAGATAAACTATTTCAACGACATGCTGCTATTGTGGGTTCTACAGGGAGTGGTAAATCTTTTTGTGTTGCATGTATTGTTGAACAAATGGCTAAATTAAAACATTCTAATGCAATTTTGTTTGATATCCACGGAGAATACTCCTCTACTGATTTCAAAATAGATGGCATCAAACAATATAAAATTGCAACACCAGGAGATTTGGCTACCTCTGAAAAACTCAACAACAATATACTTATGGTACCCTATTGGCTCTTAAATTATGAGGAAATGCAGGCATTGTTATTAGATCGTAGTGACCAAAATGCACCAAATCAAGCAATGATATTCTCTCGTGAAGTTCTTGCCGAAAAAGAAAAAGGTGTAGAAGGAACAATATATGAACATCTGATTACTGTTGATAGTCCCGTAGCTTACGACTTGCAAACAGTGTTAACTCGGCTAAAGTCCAAAGACGAAGAAATGGTACCTGGTGCAAGAGCCGGTTCTGAAAAGCTAGGCCCATACAATGGGAAGTTAACACGGTTCAATCAAAGACTGGAGAATAAACTTTCAGATAAGAGAATGGGATTTATGTTCAGTTTACAAACAGAAGAAAAATCGCAAAATTGGCTCAAAGATTTCGCCAGAGTTCTGATGAAGGCTGATGGTGGGGTCAAGGTTATAGATATGTCAGAAGTACCATCAGATGTACTTCCTTTAGTAATTGGTCTATTGGCAAGAATTGTATTTACTGTTCAACAATGGAGTTCAATGGAACATCGTCATCCAATAGCACTATTATGTGATGAAGCACACTTATATGTTCAGCAATCTATTTCACAAGATGCTGTTGCAGAAATAGGTTTGAAAAGTTTTGAACGAATAGCGAAGGAAGGACGAAAATATGGAGTTGGTCTTGTGATAATCAGTCAAAGACCTTCAGAAGTAAATCGTACAGTACTAAGCCAATGTAATAATTTTATTAGTCTTCGACTTACAAATGTGGATGATCAAAATGTGATTAAACGACTACTACCAGATAATCTTGGTAATATTGCCGACAATCTTTCTTTGCTTGACATCGCAGAAGCAATTATTGTTGGTGATGCTACATTATTACCGTCTAGAGTAAAAATAAATGAACCTTCAATCAAACCATCAAGTCAAACAGTTCCTTTCTGGAGTATTTGGGGGAAAGATAATTCTGATCAAGATTTGTCAGAAGCTATATGCAATATGATTAAACAATCTAAGTGAAAGTAATTACTATGTCAAGGATATGAAGCGATGAAGAAAGCATTAGTTAATACACGTGTGTCGGTAAAGCTCCGCAAGTCTGAATATCGTGATGAATGGTATCTTTATGTGGAATCTTATCCTGTATTCCAATCTGGAAAACATACGCCACAAAGAGTGCGTGAATATCTCAATCGTACCATTACAACACCTATTTGGGATAAATCACGCAATGCAAGGACTAATGCCGAAGGCAAAACTACTTATAAGCCGAAGCGAGATTTAAACGGTGTTATTCAATGCAAGTCGCAATTAGACCAAGAATCATGTATCTATGCCGATAAAGTCAGAAGCCTAAGACAAAAGGAATACGACAATGCAGCTTTATATGCCGATACCGATGCAGAACAGGCGGAGCAGTTGGAACGCTCCCGAAGTAATTTTATTGAGTACTTCGACCATGTGCAACGAACAAGACATGCCCATAGTTCCGATTCTATTATTGTCAATTGGAGGCGAGTACATGAGTTACTGAAGATATTTGCAAAAAGTGATACCATTCTCTTTTCGCAGATAGACTTAAAGCTGGTTGAATCGTTCCGTCAATTCATAATGAACGCACCGCAAGGTGGTACTAAACGAGGTACAATTTCTCAAAATACAGCATCAACATACTTCTCAATTTTCAAGGCAGGATTGAAACAAGCCTTTATAGATGGCTATCTGACTATTGATATTGCAGCGAAAGTCAAAGGCATTCAGGAAAGGGAGAGTCGCAGAGAATACCTGACAATAGAAGAGTTGAACCGACTGGCACAAACTCCGTGTGACCCATTATTGAAACGAGCCGCACTCTTTTCAGCATTAACAGGAATCCGACATTGCGACATTCAGAAATTGAAATGGTCGGAGGTGGAACAATTCAATGGTGGTTATCGGCTGAACTTTACGCAACAAAAAGACAAAAAGGTGTTGAGTATATGCCAATTTCAGAGCAAGCATATAATCTTTGCGGAGAGCAAAAAGAAGGAGAATTATTAGTGTTTGCCGGATTACCTGACCCATCATGGATAAATCGCCCTGTTAAAAAATGGGTTGAAGCTGCCGGAATAACCAAGCACATTACCTTCCACGTAAGAAGACATAGCAAACTGCCTTTATTGTTGAAAATGAACAGTTTGCAAAGACTTATTGCTTGACAGGTAACGATTTAGAAACGAGCGGAGTTCCGCATTTCTCCTCGTCTTGCATTAAATCAAAAGAGCGCTTTACTATGACGCAAAGATATGAAAAAACTTGGTTAAACAAACTGTTCTTTTGAGTTAATGTAGAACTTTCAGCACTATGGATAAAATCATTCATATTTCGTTTGTCTATAAGATGCAAATGAGCTATTTTTGTATAATCCAATAACATACAATAAAGATGTGCGAAAATACGATTGAATTAAAAAACATATATTCCATGTCGGGAATGAAATTTTTTATTCCCGATTATCAGCGTGGATATAGATGGTCTGCTTCCGAAGCAAAGCAAATGCTGAATGATTTTAAAGAATTCTGCAAACGAAAGAAAGAAGAGGGCGAATTTTATTGCCTTCAACCCATTGTGGTTAAGAAAAAGTGCTGGACAAAGGTTGAAAATGGACAAACAATAACTGTTGACGGTTATGAGGTTATTGATGGTCAACAACGCCTGACGACTCTTTACATCCTGTTGAAGTGTGTCGAACAAGTACGTGAAGTTCTTTACGACATGTTTGATATGTACTCTATCAAGTATGAGACCAGACTTGAATTCGACTCACAACAATTTCTTGAAAATATAAATAATTCAACTGAGGATGCTAATAGCTTTATTGATTTCTACTACATGAAAACAGTTTATGAAGCTATGGCGGCTTGGATGAAAGAAAACAAGGACTATCGAAATAAAATAGTTCACTCATTGTTGGAACAAGACTTTGATGATGCCACCGGCATAGATAAGGCCAACAATATTCGGGTAATATGGTATGAGGTGACAGATGAAGAGAAAGCGACCTCAATTGATATTTTCACACGCTTGAACATCGGCAAAATACCATTGACAAATGCAGAACTCATTAAGGCACTGCTCCTCCGCCGCGGCAATTTCTCTACATCGGAAGCGTCCATGAAGCAGCTACAAATTTCCTCAGAATGGAATCTGATAGAACAACGGTTGCAAAACGATTCGTTTTGGTATTTCTTGTGCAGGACTTCATGGCCGTTCAAATATGACAATCGCATAGAATTTATATTCGACTTGATGAAAGATCGGAGTGTCGATTCTGAATTTTATTTTACTTTCAATGCCTTCAATAAGGAACTGGAAAAACTTGCCGACAACCCTGTTTGTACCACAGAACAAGCAAAAATTGAATATGTCTGGCAAGAAGTAAAACGTACATTCCAGACTTTTGAAGAATGGTACGAGGACAGAACTTTATATCACTACATAGGTTTTCTGATAGAATATGGAGCAGATATAAACGAGCTTATGAGAAAGTCTCTGGAAATGAACAAGACGGAATTCTTGACGGATTACATAAAGGGAAACAAACTCAAAGGACTTATGAGAGGAATTAAATTATCTGACCTTAGCTATGGAGACAAGGAGGTCAAACAGGTGTTATTGCTTTTCAATATCCTTACGGTTTTGCAATCCAACAAGTCTGACATGCGTTTTCCTTTCAGTAAATATAAAAAGGAGAAGTGGGATATAGAACATATCAGTTCGCAGACAGACAAACGCATCAATGATGACGGCCGACGTTTGGAGTGGATTTATGATATGCTTGAGTTTCTTATCGGTTCAACGGAAACAGAAAAGATTTCCGCATACGTGGAAAGTCTAAAAAAGGAAATCCAAAAAATTGAATCAAAAGAAAAGGATAAGGACATCGCAAAATCCAAAGTTGATAGCAAGAAGGAAGAATTGATGCTGATAGAAAGCATTGTGGCTCTGTATTCAAACAGCCAAAAGGGGAAAATCAATGATGTGGAGTTTGACGAGTGCTTTGACGCAGTGCAAAAATACTATGGTGAAGATAAATTGGAAGATAAAGACAACATCCGGAATCTCACCCTACTGGATGCCCAAACCAACAGAGGGTATGGCAATTCCTTCTTCCCTATTAAGAGAAAATGGATTATATCAAACGACAGCCAAGGCATATTTGTACCAATCGTCACGAAAAATGTTTTCTTGAAATACTATACAAAGAAAGGTAACAACTTGATGGTCTGGGACAAGACTGATGCCGAAGACTATATTACCGCAATGGAACAAACTTTAAGCGAATATCTCAAACAGGAATAATTATGTCAACAACTAACGAATATAAAGGAGAACGTCTCTCGTTCTTTAAACTTTTCGCACAGAAAAACTATAAGTTGGTCATTCCTATTATCCAGCGAGATTATGCTCAAGGGAGAATAAATGACGATACCAATGAAGTCAGGAATGAGTTTTTAGATGCTTTATACAGCTATTTGGAAGAGAATCGTCCCAACAGAGACTTAGACTTTGTTTATGGGACGCTTCAGTGTGATGAAGATGATGACCACATTCATTTTATTCCCTTGGACGGACAGCAACGGTTGACAACTTTGTTTTTGTTGCATTGGTTCTTATTTCAAATTTCCAAAAATGAAGAAGCCAAGAGCACCTTCAAAGCAAAAATGACGAGTAGCAACAAATCACTATTCACGTATGAAACCCGCCAAAGCTCTACGGACTTTTGCGATGCTTTGATGCAAGCGACCATAAATATGAATCAACTGGTGGTGATTAAGGGGAAAGATGACAAAGACGCCCCCTCTTTGGCTGCGACGTTAAAAAACGAGCCTTGGTTTTTTCGTTTTTGGAAGAATGACCCAACCATACAGTCTATGTTGGTTATGCTGGATGCCATTTATCATAAGTTTATGGGGCATGAGGAATTCTTTGAAAGGCTTTTGGATGAGAATAATCCCATTATTACATTCATTTTCATGGATTTGAAAAAATATAAACTTACAGATGACCTGTACATCAAAATGAATTCACGCGGAAAGCCTCTTTCCAAATTCGAGAATTTCAAAGCCAAATTTGAACAATACCTCAAACAGTTTGATGAAGACTATTCAGCGTATGGCAGGGAATTTACCTTAAAATTCAACCAAGTAGAGAAAACCGTAGGCATCCAACAATATTTCTCGTTCAACATTGACACAAAGTGGACTACCCTCTTGTGGCAGTATTGTAAGGAAGGAAAACAGGACAGAATAGACTCCTATATTGAAAACCTCTTTCGAGTAATAATCACAAACTATTATGCGTCTATCGTCAAACTCCCAAACAAGAACACTTCCGACTCTACTTTTGATGTCCTGACAGGAGGAGACAAAAGCTTGACTTTTGCAAAATACGAGGAAACCAAAGTGCTTACATACAATGCCATCCTGTCGGTGATAGATTCACTCGACACCCTCTATAATGGAAGCCAAAAGATTGCTCGGTATATTTCAGCAAACTACAAAACTTATTATGATGAGGACGAAATCTTCCTTAAAGCTATAGAGAATAAATTGTCCAGAGCGGAAAGAATGCAATTCTATGCCTATGTGCAGTACCTTATTCACCATAGGGACAAGATGGATTGTTTGGATGAATGGATGAGGGTCGTCCACAACCTTACGCATCCCGACAATACCATTGCCGATGGTAACGATGACCTTGCCCGTGGAATCAAGTCTATTGAGAAACTTATTCCGTATGCGCCCAACATCATCCATTACCTTCAAGGAGTGACAACAATAGATGGTTTCTCCAAACACCAATCGAGCGAAGAGTGCATCAAGGCGCATCTCATAGAAAAAGCTGGTTGGAGAGAATTGATAGAAGATGCAGAAAAACATCCCTATTTCAACGGACAAATAGGATTCCTCTTGGAATTTTCTGGAATCTGTGAATACTATGCAGTCAATAAAAATCTGAATTGGAGTGATGCCGAAAATGAGACTTTCAAGGATGTGTTTATCAGATATTCAAAAATCGGGAAGTTCGTTTTTGATATCAATGAAAAAGGCACTCGCTTCAATGACAAGGATTTTTGCTTTGAACGGGCTGTGTTGGCGCATGGCGACTATTTGCTTGAGGGGAACACAGACCACTGGAATCTACTATCAACAGAAACAGTTGCCAAAAACGTCAAACGTGACCTCAGTTGGAGACGTATGCTCCGTATGGGCGATGATAAGGTGATGCAGAAAGGTAAAAGCCTTGTCAAAGCGACTTTTGATGACATAACAGACTTGAATGACATTATAGATTCATTGGAAAAACTTTGCATTCCTCAGACAGAAGAGGAATGGCGCAATATATTGATTTCATCCCCTAAAATGTTCAAGGTATGTGAAAAAGGGTTTATTTATATCAGTAAAGAAGAGATACTTTTGCTTGGTAAATGGTATTTGAATCATTATCATTCAGAATTATTCACATATCATCTTTGGGTAGAAAAATTCAAGGATGAAGATGTCTCTTTTGAAGGATTCTGTAAGGAGTATGCTTGGCAAAAACGTTCGGACATTAGTCCACATATATCAATCAAGGATTTTTGGTATAGACACAATAAGTACAGCATTGAAATATATGCAATATTAAATGCAAACAATGATTTCGATAGATTCCAACTCACATTCGGGTTTAACAACGAAAACAAGTTTGATTATCCTGATGAAATCATTGATATTCTTGAAGAATTGGGCTTTAAGAAGGATGGTGAAACTGTCAATTGGTTTAGCTGGTATTGCCAGTCAGAAAATTCAGTCTTGAGTAAAACAAAATCTTTGGCAGAGGCATTGTTGCAATTGAAGCAAAAATAAAATAGTATGGAATAAAAATCCCTCCAAGCAATCGTGTAATCAGATTTTAATTGGCTGATTACACGATTGACTTTTCGAGTTATTGTATCACGCTTACCATTTCAATCAAGATTTGCTATTCTGCTTTTTCTTCAAACTCTCCTGCATCAGACTGTCGGAAACCGCTTTCAAGGATGTGTCATATCCGTCCGCCTGCTTCCGTATCCATTCGATGGCTTCCTCGTTACGATGGATGTCGAACACCTTATTCAACCAAAGTACTTCGTTGGCAGAACATCCGCCCCAAGAGCGGATGGCACGGAACTTCAAGGCATCATCGGCATACTGCCTATTAGACTGCCATTGCGCAACATTGCCCCATAGGGATAAGGCACATATCGCACCCAACCCCACAACGAAAGAAAAGACCTTGCTTGACTTAATGTCAAAACTATGCCGATGGATATGTTCCTGCGGTTTTAGTTCGTGTTGTTCGCTCTGCGACTTCTTAATGGCATCAAGGTGGTGCAGAATCAAGGTGGAAATCTGTGCGTAAGCCTTCCAGTGTTTATCCAACATGCCCTTAATTTCTCCAGATTGAGCCTTTGCCGTTTCCACAACAGCCTCCTTAATTGGAGATAAATCCGGTTTATTATTCTCTATTTGGGGTTGTTGTCCTGCCGCGTTGAGCAACTCTTCCAACTTTCCGTTTATGCCTTTTAAGGCGGTCTTGATTTCCTCAAAGAGGATGAATACATTGTTGTCTGCCATGATTACCAGTTGATTTTACGTTGTTTCTTCTTTTTCTTGTTTCTCAGATATGGGTCGTATGGCTGTTGTTCCTCCGGCATATTGCTTGGAGAAAACAAGCCTAATGAGCCATTGATACGTTCGCCGCCGACACTTGAAATCGGGCTTATTTCTTCCCGATTAGTCTGCGGTTGCGGTTGTATCTGCCGTTCCTCGTAATTGTTACGGTTCAATACCGCATCAATCTTGGAGTAACTGAATTGCCTGTCCACCTTTGAACCATTGAAACGATAGCCGTTCATCGTAAAGACTATACCTTGAATCTCATCCGTCTGTCCCTTATATTTGAACTGCACATCTACACCTTGCCGTTCTAATCTTTCAAGCAGGGTATTCCAAACCTTGCATCTGCTGACCTCCGTTTTCAAGATTTGGAACAACTCATACCTCGTCTTATCCGGCTCACGCAATCGGTCTGTCTTCACTTGCTCCTTGCCATTGGCAAAATGAAGCCCGTACATCTTGGTAAGTTCCTTACAGATACGCTCGCTGCGGAAGCGGTCGTTCCTGTCGGATATGGTCTTGCCATTATTGTCGATGCGGTTGAACGCAATATGCACATGCGGATGCTCCTTGTCAAAGTGCCGCCCGATGATATACTGTGTGTTCTTGATACCCATGCGTGCCATATATTCCCGGGCAATCTGCGTCATGACCACATTATTCAGTCGTGGCGCATCTTCCTTTGAGAAGCTCAAAGCGATATGCCCGACAGCCTTTGTCACTCTCGGATTCATTTGTGCCTGCCCGATAAATCCTTGTGCTATCGTGTCATTATTTTCCAGAAATAAGCCGTCTGAATCTATGATTTGAGTACCTTTCTCATCGTTCAGAATGTAATAAACTACACCCTTGAAGTCCGAGCCTTTCATAATTTTTGCTATCATAGGCGTATCCGATTTACAAGATTGTCTATCTCAATCATCAGTGTGCGGCAGGGAATAAACACGGAGGCGTACCCTTCCGCATTCGCTTTCCGTGCCAGTTGGTTCAAGTTGTTCGCCATACCGCAGAGTTTGCGGATAAGGTCGCCATGCTCTTTCGAGAGCCGTTCCTTTACACCGCCCTCTGTGATGCAACCCCGAATGAACTCGCTGGCAGAAACACCTGCTGACTTTGCTTTGGATTTCAACAGATAGTAATCCTCTGTTGCCATCTTCACCGTGACACGGTATTTCAGTTTCTCCGTGGCTTCTTTAACGGGACGACCTCCCTTGTTGGCTCGCTCTCGTTTATTGCCTTTTACATTGTTCTTTCTTTTTCCGTTGTCCATAAACATCTGTTTTTTGTTTTAATCACTGATTATAATAATTGTACATAAGATAGACCAACGGGATGTGGCTTCCCTGCGAGTTTTGGAGCGGGGCAAGTGGTTTCGGTCTGCCCGAAACATAAACTTGCCCCTCCAAACATCGTTACAAGTGATTTAGAGCAACTCTGAAAGATGCCCTAAAAGTACCCGGTTAGTCTCGTCTTAATTCCTACAATTTACGCCATTGCTCGATGTCTTCTCTGTAGGCTTCCATGTGCTGACGGGCGAGGTTCTCGATAAGCCTGATACACTCATGCCACGTCCACCGAGGCGGCGCACGATTTCGTCCAGCCTATCACGGACCTCCCCACTGACGAACACGGGCTTGCGGTCGGCAATCTTGGGTACCCGCAGAAAGGTGGCACGGTATTCGTCCAATGACAGTCTGCGCTGTTTGCTGCTGATACGTCTGGCGATTGTCCGTTCCACGCTAACGTTATCCGCCTCTATTCTCTTTGTCTCGTTGTCTGATCCCTCGCTTGTTTCCGGCTCGTCCAATACAGGAAAGAGATTGCCCGCTTCCACAACAGGTTCTTGTTCTGTTACGGAAGAACTCTCTTCCGGTTCGTGTTTGGGCATGGAAGGCATATAGTCTTCCAACTTGAAGTTCTTGAACGCTTCATCGTTCTCAATGTTTTTGAATTTCTTGCTCATTGTTGTTTCTTGTTAAAGTGAATACTTGTTAGTCTGTATGCGCATAGTTGACCGTTTGTCGGGAGCAAAGTAAGAGGCTTTAGTTCAGGCAGTCAAGGACTTGGATTCTGTTAGGCAATTTTGTGTAGTTTTGCCTTATGGCGGTATGAACAATGGTGCAGACTTCTTCGATTTGCCGGATATGAATCACAGGAAGAACAAAGATGTATTTACGGGTAAATTTGAATTAAGCCCTTATTTTGTTCTTGGCATTCTTGCTAAAATCCCCAATTAAGATGATAACGATAAATAGTACCCCGGACAACCTATGCCATACCGGTGCCACATGCTTCCACTTTTAGAAAATCCATTGTCGGATAACTGATTATATATTCCTTTGCGGCAAAAGAAACAATAACAGCAAAGAAGAATGTATATGGAAATCGTATCTATCGAAAGAAAGACCTTTGAGGCGATGGTCGCCAAGTTCGACCGCTTCGTTCACCGTATGGAAGCAATCTGCCAACGGCACGGCGAAAAGAGAATAAGTGAGTGGATGGACAATCAGGATGTGTGCCGGATGCTGAACATCAGTCCTCGCACGTTACAGACTCTGCGGGACAACGGTACGCTTGCCTACTCACAAATAAACCATAAGACGTATTACCGTCCCGAAGATGTGCAGCGTATCGTTTCCGTTGTGGAGGATAGACGAAAAGAAGCGAGATTCAAAGGACGGACGATATAATCTCAGTGCAATAAATAAAGTATAATAACAATACCCACTAAATTCAAAGTAACATGAACGAATTGATTAACAAAGACAACGAGTGGATAATCCACTTCATGGGCAGCCTTGACCGTCTGCTGGACAACTACGAGCGCCTGACCGCCAACTACCGCCCGACATTGGGCGGAGAACGTTTCTTTACCGACAAGGAGGTTTCAGCACAGTTGAAGGTAAGTCGAAGAACACTTCAAGACTACCGCAACGAAGGACGGATAGCCTATATCCAATTAGGTGGCAAAATCCTCTACCGTGAATCCGACATAGAGAAGATGCTAACTGACGGCTACCGCTCCGCCTACCGACAGAAGGCAATCTGATTTTCTTGAAAGAGTGCAGTTTGCCGTCTGCCCTATAATTTGCGGTAGTAATGGACTTGACAGCAAAAACAAAAAGGAACGGTTTACGGATGAAGCATCAAGATTCCGCTTCGTCTGTTAGCCGTTCCTTTTCTTTGTCTTCTGATTTCCCGTCAGTCGCTTGTTTCCGTTGCCGGATGCCTTTCGAGCGTATGGCCGGCAGAGGCAAGGTCTTCGGGCTGAATACGCTCCGCAGGAGGAAGATTCTGCCCGAAACGGCTTTGCCGCCTGACCTTGCCACTGCCATCAGTGCCATGCGCTACCTTTGCATCCGAGCATCGGGAACAGGTGACTGATGGGATGAACCTCAACTATACCATAGGTTGCTTCCTCTGCCACAAGATACAAACAATGTTATTGAGTTCTCTTTCTTGGTGGCGTAGATTTCATTTATCACAAACCGTCTGAACAAGATACTTTCTCTACTGCATATCCTGAATGCAATGGCTATAACCATTTCAAGATTATAAACATCATAACTGATACCATCTGGTTGCTTGATATATTTTATCGTATCACATTCGTTTAACTCCTTATTCCTATATATAGCATGAATCGCTTTACGGATGTCACAAGAGAATACTCCAAACAGGTCGGCGATTTCGAATTGTGTCATCCATACGGGTGCGGTCGGAATAGTGACCATACCCGCTTCACTGATTGTGATTATACCTCTATCCATAATATATTGCATTGACATTGTTTAGTTACTTTTGTTTGTCTTTTCGCCGGTAGATTGTTTCTTCCGGCGTTCCATCAGTTTGTCCATATCCTTTGAGATTTTGTCATCGGTTATACGTGCATATCCCTGTGTCGTCCGAATATTGGAGTGCCCCATCATCTTGGCGATACTCTCTATCGGTATATCCGCTGAAATAAGGAAAGTTCCGAAACTATGTCGGCTTTGGTGGTAGGACAAGTTATCCTCTTTGCCTATGATTACACCTAACTCATGAATTTCAAACCACAAGGCGTCACGGTTAGGAAGCGGAAATACGGGCTGTTCGTCATTGACCGTGTTGTACAGCGACAATATCTGTTCCGCTATGGGATGCAGGGGTATGAACGCTTCCACCTTTGTCTTCTTGCGGTTGATACGGATATACCGTCTGCCCTCCGCATTCATCCCGATGTGGTGGGGATGCAACAACTGTATATCCACATACGCCAATCCTGTCAGGCAGGAGAATATGAAAGCCCGTCTCGCCAACTCCAGCCTGTTGTCATACATCGGGGTGGAAAGTATCTTCTTGAACTCATCGCGGCTGATGTATCTGTGCTTTGCCTCCGGTTTGGTTTCATATTCCAACTCCTCGCAGGGATTCACTCGGATTATCTCCTTATCGACCGCCAGATACAACAGGCGGTTCAACCATCGCAGACAATGGTTGGTCTGAGATGCCCCGAAGTTCTTGCATCTTTTCAGATATGCCTTATAAGATTTGCCGAAGTCCTCTGTAACTTCTTCAAAATAGATGTCCTTTTTACCCGATGACACAATATAGTCTGTCAGGTACTTCTGGTAATACATTGAACTTCGATAGGAGGAGGTTGAATCTATTTCCTCGGAGTGTTTTTTTAACCGCTCCCGTTCCCATTCTCCCATTTGCAGGAGGGTAGTCGGATGAATGTTGTTTTGGGTGATGTAGCTCTTCAACATCTCTGCACTGACTACACCTTGCGATTTCAGTATTTCCTCGTATGCTTCTGAAATGATCCGGAGATATTCCTGCAAGCGGTTGTTTTCCCTTATGGACTTTATCTCGTTCTTCTTGCCATTCCAATCTTCGGGACGGCAATAGATACTTGTGCTTATGACCGTCTGTTTCCCGTCAATGGTTATGCGGCAGAGAACGGCGGTCGTACCGTCAGCCTTTACCTTGCTGCGGTTGATATAGGGTAACAGTGAAAATGTACTTCGCATATCGTTTGCTGTATTAAAGGGTAAGTTTGAAATCCTCGGTAGCTTTGATGAACCTGTCCATGTCCTCAAAGAGTTTTTTCTGACTGACACGGGCGTACACCTGAGTGGTGGAAATATCGGAATGCCCCAACATCCTACTGATGGTCTCAATCGGCACACCAGCTTCGAGCGTAATCAGCGAGGCGAAACTATGCCTCGCTGATGGTAGCACAGGTCATCCTTGATGCCTGCCAGTGCCGCCAACGCTTTCATGTGCCTTCTAAGATTGGGCCAGCGAAGTAAAGGAAACAAGGTTTCTCTGTCCTCACTGCTATACTTATTGATAAGCGCAATTGCTTCGGGCAATAGTTTTACACTAGCACGGAGTTCGTTTTTCTTTCTGCGGTATTTCAACCATAATGCCCCTTCCCCGTCTGTCTGCAAATTAGCATGGGTAATCGAAACGACATCCGCATAAGATACACCTGTATAACATCCGAAGAGAAACATATCCCTTGCCAGCATATGGGATTTGCGGTATGCAGGTATTTCCACGTCACGGATTTTCTCAAACGATTCACGCTCAATGCCCGTGGAGTCGTTTCCGTTTTCCTCGGCAGGGTGAAATGTTGGAAGTGGATTTTATCGGCATGTCCCTCTTTATAAGCTATACGGCAAATCTTCTTAAGTATGGCAAGATAATGTCTGGCAGTATCGATTGCCTGTCCTTTATCTTCCGTGACAAATGTCTGATAGTCGTGGATGAACTGTTCCGTCAGTTGCCCGAAAGCCAAATCCTTGACCTTGTACTGATGCTTGATGAACTCTCCGAGAGCCAGCCGCATATAGTGATAGCCGGGATAAGTACTTTTGGCACGGTCAATACCGATACGTGCTTGATGTCATCACAGACAACATCGGTCATTTTCATAAGGGTCATCTGCGTTTCCATGCTGCCTTGAAAAAGGTCTTTCACATCGGTGGCATCGAAATCAATTTTGCGTTCCACAAGATTGTCGAATGCCATGTTTAACGCCAGTAGCAACTTGTCAATCTTGGCATTAGTCTCCACCGCCTCGCGGCTCTTTCCGTTCAGACGGCTTTCACGGGGATTCCACAATTCGGGAGTGCAGGACAACTTGCATCCGAACTGTGCCATCGTGCGGTTCACTGTAATTCTTCCCATTATCGGGGCTTTGCCCGACTTGCCCAGTCCGCTCTTTTTGAGGTAGAGCAGCACCTTGAATTTTTCTACTTTCATACGCTTATATTTTTAGGTGCAAAGTTACTTGCCATATAAGCGTTCCTTGATAAGCAAAATGTAGAGTACGAGTGCAAAGAAAACGGTGAGGATTTCTTTTCATTGCATTCCGTTACCTGTTCCCGTTCCAAGTAACTGCCCGGCTAACGGTCTGGTAACTGAACAACCTCAATATTACGTTATCATTTGCATTTTCTCAATTTGGCAAAATACTGAAACCCTACTCATTTCAAACGGTTTACGTTTAATCTTCTTATCTCTGCTTTTCCTTGCGTAGCCTATCACTTTCCATTGCTTTAGGCACAGCTACGCTACCCTTCAACTGGCTGGAGGAACGGACATTTATACCGTTAGCAAAATGTTGGGGCATACCAATGTACGAACCACTCAAGTGTATGCCAAGGTTGTAGATGAGAAAAAGGAGAAAGCAACAGAAACTATCAAATTAGATTTATCACAAACGGAATAAAAGTGTTGTCCCACTTGATAGGCATAGCCATCTGCGTAGATTCTGCGTGGGTGGCTTTTTGTTTTTACCTATGAGCTGTTATTATGACCACCTAATGATTTCCTTATGATTGGGTACATTACCATAAAAAACTACTACTGACGTTTTTCATCATTTGCATTGATAATCAATACATATTCCTTATGGTATTTCTGTTTCGCTGCTGTTTCTTTATGTGACACAGTCCATCATAAAATCAGTATGCTAAATCACGATTACTTTGCCGAAAAATCAAACATAAATCAGATAGCAGTATGAGTGAAAAGAACATTACTTTTGAAGATTTACCCAAGGCAATGTCGTGGATGATGGATAAATTGAATGAACTGGATTCTAAGATTGACGGTCTCAACACTCAAAGTCCGAGTATTCCAACCGAGCAATGGATGAACTTAAAGGAGTTGTGCGATTATATTCCCAGTCATCCGGCAGAGCAAACAGTATATGGATGGACAAGCTGCCACCAAATCCCATTTCATAAAAGAGGTAAACGTATCATGTTTCTAAAATCGGAGATTGATGCGTGGCTTCGAGATGGCAAGGTAAAGTCCGAAAAAGACTTGGAGGACGAAGCTGCCCGATTCATAAAGTCTAAAAGAAACAACCGATTCTAATGGATTCACTCGATTTATGCAATGCAATCAGAATGGAATTTGGAGGGATACTTGAAGACAAGATTCCTTTGAATGCTTTTCCTGCTAAAATTCAGGATATGGTATTGGCATTGGCACGACAAGAGAATTATTCCATTGAATATATGATGGCTTCTCTTTTGGCGGCAATTTCAACAGCCATCGGTAATGCTGTCAATATCCGTATTCGTGGTGGCTGGATAAGTAATCCTGCCCTCTATATGATATTGGTTGGCCGCCCCGGAATGGGCAAAACTCCCCCGTTAGACTTTGCTTTTCGCCCAATTCGCAAGCATGATGCCAAAGCTGTCAAACAATTCAAGTCTGATATGGAGCAATATAATAATATGGTAGAGGACAACAAAGGGAAGAAGGAAAATTGCACTCCATTGCCAGAAAAACCGATTTTGCGAAGAACCATAATATCTGACTTTACCCCAGAAGCTTTAATGCGTGCGCTTGATGACAACCAGCGTGGTATTGTGGTATATGTGGATGAAATTATGGGAATGTTCAATGCTGTGAATCAATACAGCAAAGGGCAACTTATTGAACAGTTATTGACTGCATTCAGCGGAAAACCTTTAGACATTTCCAGATGCAGTATGCCCATACCTATTCACATAGAGCATCCTTTTATAAATATGGTAGGTACGATGCAGACCACCCGAATGCACGAACTTACAGATAAAGGCTATAAGGACAATGGGTTGATTGATAGAATAATTTTTGTTTATCCGTCTTCACAGGAAATATCAGATTGGCAAGATGAAGAAAACGCTTTTACCACTTTTGACAAATACTCGTCTATGTGGGAAAATATCATCAACAAAGTGATGAGTTTGCCTTTTATAGTAAATGAGGATGGCGAAATAGTTCCTGACATTTTGGACTTTTCTTCGGAAGCAAAAGCCTATTTTACCAATTGGCGCAATGATGCTATTCATGCAGTCAATCAAATCCAAGATGACGGCTTGGTGGATAGCAGAATAATGAAAGCTCCGATGATTACAGCACGATTGGCTTTGGTTATGCAAATCTTCCGCTGGGCTTGTGGTGAGGTTCATAAAGATTTTGTGGACATCGATTCAATCAAATCAGCTATTGCATTAAGCGATTACTTTGAAAGTTGTTATGCCGACATTCAGAAATATATGTTGGTAGAGGGCATTGAACCACAAAAGAAAGAATTGCTTGATTGTCTTTCTGCAACATTCACAACTGCCGATGCCATTCAAGCAGGAAAAGAAGTGGGGCTTTCCGAACGTTCTGTAATGTATTCTTTGGTCAGCCTTACCACGAATAAGATAATCAAGAAAATTAAGAGAGGGGAATATGAGAAACTGCAATAACCTATCCCCATTGCATCTTGCAGTTGTTGCAGTTTGCACTTTCGTATCATCCGTTTTCCTGCAAAACTGCAAGAACTGCAAACTGCACGGACTGCAATTATAAAAAATATCAAGCATGAATGAATACCGATTTACCCTTCAAAAATATAAGCGAGGCTCTAAACTTTCATGTCCTCAGTGTGGAAAGAAACAATGTTTTATACGTTACGTTGATACTCAAGGGGAAGTTTCGTTTCCTGACTATGTAGGCAGATGCGACCATGAGCAGTCGTGCAAATACCATTATACGCCCTCTGATTATTTCAAGGATAATCCAACGCTGATAGAGAAAGGTTCCAATTATGGCATTGAACATGCTAAGCCACAGCCACATTCATTGCCACCTACTTCCTTTATTGATAAAGAACTAATGGAGCGAACACTTACCAATTACACAATGAATCCTTTGTACATTTATCTGGTAGGCATATTGGGCAAGGATGAAACAAAGCGAATATTCCATTTATATCGTGTTGGCACATCAAAAAAATGGGGCGGCTCTACTGTCTACTGGCAGATTGATAGGCAAGGCTACGTGCGAACCGGAAAGATAATGTTGTATGATTCAACAACAGGACATCGGACAAAAGAGCCGAGAAGTTATGTAAGTTGGGTGCATACCGAGTTGAACCTTGTCGACTACAATCTAAAGCAATGTTTGTTTGGTGAGCATCTGTTGTCTGATAATCCTGCCAAACCGATTGCTATAGTAGAGAGTGAGAAGTCTGCTTTGATAGCCACTCATTATATGCCGGAATTTATATGGCTGGCTACTGGTGGAATGCACGGCTGCTTCAAAGCAGATGCGGTTGGTGTATTAAAAGGTCGGACGGTAATGTTGTGTCCGGACTTAGGAGCAAAAGAGATTTGGCAATCCAAGATGGCTATGCTCTTCTCCGTTTGCTCAAAGGTTATAATGAGTGACACATTAGAACAATGCGCTACTGATGAACAACGAAAGAAAGGATTGGACATTGCCGATTTCCTCTTGATGACCGATACACCACAAATGATTCTTTCAAAGATGATACAGCGCAATCCGGCTTTGCAGACGCTCATTGATGAATTGGGGTTAGAACTTATTGAATAACGAAGGAACTTGTTCCGGTCACTTATAGAAAGTCCATAACACAATAAGGACTTTTTGCCTGACAGCAATAAAATCCGGCTACTGCCACACTATGTGAATAGGCACAGGAGCAAGCTCCAATTATTAGAAATACGTATAAAAACGAGATTATGAATACTGATATAAAACAAGCAATGCACGTTGAAGCTGCCAAATCATTTGGCACATCAGAAGCCAACGAGAACGAAAGGCGTTGGAACGAAGATAAGGTCGATTGTAAAAATCAAGACCCTACCAACAATTATGACAAGACCAGAATGAGGCTGAATTTTGAGATTGGTCCCGATGGCAAAATACATCCGTTGGGGTATCAAGAGAAGTCTCTTGAACTCCGTTTGCAGGAACGATTGTTGGAATTAGGTTGGAAGCCATTCAAACCGGACAGTAAGATTCAACCGAACTGTTGCGCCAAATTTGTCTTTGGCGGCAATCATGAACGTACACTTGAGATGGCTTTTGGCAATCAGACCGTCAATTTAGAGAAAGGATCAGACAACAGCCATCTGCACCGCTGCGAGGAAATAGAACTTTGGGCGAAGGATGTTTATGATTGGTGTTCCCGAAGATATGGTCAGGAAAACATTGTCGGCTTTCAGGTTCACCTTGACGAGAGCAGCCCGCATATTCATGCTTTAGTTGTGCCAGTCGGTATCCGGCCTAAAAGCGGTCGTGAGTGTGTCATGTGGTCTGCAAAGTTCGGAAAGAACAGGTTTGAATATGGGCAGATATTGAAAGAAATGCACACATCGCTGTATGAGGAGGTCGGAAGTAAATACGGACTTGAACGAGGAGACAGCATATATGGGCGCAATGTGCAGCATTTGAACAAACGCGATTATATTCGTAAGCTATCAAAAGAGGCAAAACAGGCGGAGAAAGCGGTTAAGGGATTACAGACTATGATACACAGACTGGAATCGCAAATATTCAAGTCTAAATCTCAACTTGAACAGATTGACAAGGAACTGGCTTCCGGTAAAATAGCTCTTGAAGAATACAAATTTCAAAAGGCGGATATACAGAAACAGATTTCAGAATACCAATCCAAACTTGAAGACAAGGCTGACAAACTCCATACAAAAGAGCAGGAATTGAACAAACTGACCCAAGACCTTGAAAAAGCTGGCTCTGTAATACAGCCTTTCAGAAACTACAAAATTGATTTTGAGCCACCTTGTATTTCGGGGAAATATCCTCTGTTTATTACGGACAAATGGATTGAGAAACAGAATCAGGAAATAGCCAAGCGTTTCAATTCGATCGTCCGCCAAATAGAGGCTCTCTATAGAAATGAAGCGGAGAGACAAGTGAAGACTGCACAGCAAAATGTATTGGCAGAGTATGGGGAATTTTATCGGTTAAAAAGGGATGTCGAACAACTTTCAAAGAACAACGATGAGTTAAAATCAATATTGGACACCATACTTGACCAACTGTCGAATCCATCACTCCGGTCAAGGATATTCGCCATAGCGGATGCTTTAGCAGGTGGAACTCCTATCAGTGTATCTTCTGGAGGAGGTGACTCTTCATCTGATATCCGATGGGATGGTCGTCAACCCGATGAAGAGGAAGAAGCCTATCGAAGAAGGTGTCTGATGTTTGCGATAGGAATGGTTAAGATTCAGAATAAAAAGAAAAGTTATAGGAGAAGATAAATGTCCTATTTGATGTGCTGTAACTAAAAACTAAAGTTGCAACACATTAAATGTTTTTAACTCATTATGTACAATACATACGCCCCATTATGAGAACGTACCGTTTGAGGTACCAAGTTCGTGGGTGTGGACAACTTTGGGAGAAATTAGTAATTATGGCGAATGTAATAATGTTTCCGTTGATAGCATAACCGATGACGACTGGGTTTTAGAACTTGAAGATTTAGAAAAGGATACAGCAAAAATCATTCAAACACTTTCTAGATCAAAAAGAAGTATTAAAGGAGTACGGCACAGATTCAACAAAGGAGATATCCTATACTCTAAATTACGCACATATCTGAATAAGGTCTTGGTCGCACCACAATCAGGATATTGTACAACTGAAATAATGCCATTCAATTCATACTGTAATGTTTCTTCATATTATCTTAATCATGTACTGCGTTCGGCATATTTTCTTGACTATACGCAACAATGTGGATATGGTGTTAAGATGCCACGCTTGAGTACAACAGATGCTTGTAATGGCATGATTCCATTGCCACCTCTTGCTGAGCAAAAGCGTATTGTGAAAGAAATTGAGCATTGGTTCTCTTTGATTGACATCATAGAAAGAGGTAAAGATGACTTGCAAACCACCATTAAGCAAGCCAAGAGTAAGATTCTTGACCTTGCCATTCATGGCAAACTTGTACC
>ENA-OPYY01000214-OPYY01000214.1-human-gut-metagenome-genome-assembly--contig:-NODE-214-length-23800-cov-0.959110_pt1 | contig 23800 bp, 30 predicted proteins | sample MGYA00242472_ERZ504481 | MGnify/ENA primary metagenome ERZ504481 (study PRJEB26092, sample SAMD00036265) | human gut metagenome | host: Homo sapiens | study: EMG produced TPA metagenomics assembly of...
TGAGAAGTTAGAGGCAGAGATGGCTAAGATGTAAAGGAAAATCTTCCGGTTAAGCCTTTGTGCTTCCAAGGCTGAGGCTGTCAGATTCATGGAGGAAAAAGGCGAGCCGTATAAGGTAGAGCTTATCGAAGATCTGCCTGAGGAGGAGACCATAAGCTTTTACCAGCAGGGCGAATTTGTGGACCTGTGCGCAGGACCCCATATCATGTATACAAAGGGTGTAAAGGCATTTTAAGCTTACGAGTATTGCGGGCGCGTACTGGCGAGGCAGCGAGAAGAACAAGATGCTTACCAGGATTTACGGAACCGCGTTTGCCAATAAGACAGACCTGGAGAGCTACCTGACCATGATGGAGGAGGCAAAGAAGCGTGACCACAGGAAACTGGGCAAGGAGCTGGGTCTGTTCATGTTTGCAGAGGAAGGACCCGGGTTCCCATTCTTCCTTCCAAAGGGTATGACGTTAAAGAATACCCTGATTGATTACTGGCGCGAGATTCACTACAGGGACGGCTATCAGGAGGTTTCCACTCCTATTATTCTGAGCCGTAAGCTGTGGGAGAATTCAGGACACTGGGATCATTACAAAGACAATATGTACACCACGGTCATTGATGAGGAAGACTATGCTGTCAAGCCTATGAACTGTCCGGGAGGAATGCTGGTTTATAAGAATCAGCCCCACTCTTACCGCGACCTGCCTTTAAAGGTAGGCGAGCTGGGACTGGTTCACCGCCATGAGAAGAGCGGACAGCTCCACGGTCTGATGCGCGTGCGCTGCTTTACCCAGGATGATGCCCATATCTTTATGAGGGACGACCAGATTGAGGATCAGATTAAGGGCGTAACAAAGCTGATTAATGAAGTGTATACACAGTTTGGCTTTGAGTATTTTGTGGAGCTGTCCACCAGGCCCGAGGATTCCATGGGTTCTGACGAGGATTGGGAGATGGCTACAAACGGCCTGAGGAAGGCGCTGGAGGACATGGGCCTTGATTATATTGTAAACGAGGCGACGGCGCGTTTTATGGTCCTAAGATTGACTTCCACCTGAGGGATTCCCTGGGCAGGACATGGCAGTGCGGTACCATCCAGCTGGATTTCCAGATGCCTCAGAGGTTTGACCTGGAGTACACGGCTGAGGACGGTTCCAAGAAGCGTCCAATTATGATTCACCGCGTATGCTTCGGATCCATTGAGCGTTTCATCGGCATCCTGATTGAGCACTTTGCAGGCAAGTTCCCGGTATGGCTGGCTCCGGTACAGGTTAAAGTAATTCCTGTTTCTGAGAAGTCTATGGATTATGCAACTGGTGTATATGAAAAATTAAAGGCTGCCGGCATCCGCACAGAGCTGGATCACAAGGACGAGAAGGTAGGCTACAAGATCCGCCAGGCACAGCTGGAGAAGGTTCCCTATATGCTGGTTCTGGGTGAGAAGGAAGCGGCAGAGGGAGCAATCACGGTGAGAAGCGGGATAAGGGCGACCTGGGTGCTGCGGGACTGGATGCGTTTATTGAAGGTATTAAAAAGATGATTCAGACAAAAAGAGAAATAACAACCGCAAAAAGGCGTTTAAGATAAGGTTATATCCGTATCTTAAGCGCCTTGTGCTTTATACACAGCCCATCACAGGCAGGTTTTCTTATGCCATGGGAACAGTTCGCTCATATCCATCCGCAGTTTTGCGCAGTACAGCACCGGATGTATTTCCGGCAAGTGTTTCTATGGTTAATGCTGTAATATCATCGACAACAGATTTGTCAGCTTTTATACAGACATGTATTGCATTGACAAGCCAGTTGTGTGATACTTTGTTTTTGCCGGCTGCCTGAATCTCACGGTAGATTTGGTTTGCAATGCCTCTGGCAATGGTCTCCTTTTGCTTCACATCATCTTTCCAGGTTATTTTAAGTTTCACATCGTTTTTTTATATCATGAGTTTAATTCCGTACCAGGCTTCCATCCGTCCTCACGGTCACAACCTGCCACGGAATGAATTTCCCGCTGGCCTGGAGGGCGCGTTTCGCGGCATTTTCAATACCGCCGCAGCATGGAACTTCCATGCGGACAATGGTGACATCCCTGATATCATTGAGACGGATGATTTCCGTCAGCTTTTCTAGAGTAATCCACCATTATCCAGCTTTGGACAGCCGATGAGTGTGATGCGGCCGGCTATAAAGTCATTGTGGAAATTGCCATAGGCAAAGGCGGTACAGTCAGCTGCTATCAAAAGGCGGGCATCCTTAAAATAGGGAGCCTGGACAGGAGCCAGCTTAATCTGCACAGGCCACTGGGTCAGCCGGCTTTCCGGACATTCCCTGTGAAGGGGGGCGTCGGAAGGGGACAAGTTCCGGCTCTGGTGCATACGGGCTTTTACGGCTGCCTCATCATAGGCAGCTGCCTCCCTTTCCTCAAAGGTAATGGCCCCTGTAGGGCAGGTGGGCAGACAGTCGCCAAGTCCATCGCAGTAATCGTCCTTTATAAGCCTGGCTTTGCCATCTACCATTGCAATGGCGCCTTCATGACATGCGTCAGCACATGCGCCGCATCCGTTGCACAGGTCTTCATTTATCTTAATAATTCTTCTGATCATTCTTTTATCCTCCTCGTTATGAGTACTTTAGCCAATGGATGTTATGATAGAAGTATACAATGAAGAGGACGGATTGTATGTTGTTACAACAACATTTCATATGTGGATTTTTACCATTTTTAAAGCAGGCATGACAGCGGGAAGATAATGGCGATGGCCGGAAGGATATTTAAGACCTTGGTCCGTTTGATGCCTGCAATTTTAATCCCACTGCCAGGGTGATGATCCCGCCGCAGGCTTAAAATTAGCCAGCATGGTATCAGTGACCAGGGGGAGTATGTAGGAAGCTCCTCCAAACAGAAGGATGCCCACAGCAAATTGCGGAACTGCGATAAAGCCTACCAGATAGCCTGCGGTGGTTCCGAAGATAATGGCTGTAAAGAAATCCATGACAGCTTTGGCATAGAGGATGGAATGGTCGCCGGTCATGGCTGAGTTCATGGCGCCGAATACCCCGGTGCCGCTGAAGCAGAACAGGATAATCATGCTGATTAATACATCCATCTGTTTGTCATCCAGGTTCACGGGAAGTTTTTGCTCCAGCTTGTGAAGCCCCTTTAACAGATTATCCTCCAGGTTCAGAAGTTCTCCTATGACCGTTCCCACGATAAGGGCCAGTACCACGGCTGACAGACTTTTTAACATGATAATAAGGCTGATTCCCATGGTGATGGCCGACAGACCAAAGATATTGGGCAGGGCTTCTTTTAATTTCTGTGGAAAATAATTTTTTTAAAACTGCCCCCAGGATACCTCCCAGGAATACGGCAGCGCAGTTGGTTATGATTCCATATGGCATAGGGCATTTGTCTCCTTGTTTGATTTTAGATGTAATGTTTAGTTTGTTTGGTTTCCCGGTATCATCCGTGATTTTCCATTCTTTGATATAATTCCTGGAACATTTCCATAAATTCACCGACCTTTTCAGGAGGGATATCCTGAAAGGTATATTCCTCCAGTCTGGCAAATGCCTCCGTTACCTCCCTGCCCATTTCCCTTCCGCGGTCAGTCAGAAAGATATAAAAAGATCGCCGGTTGCCGTCCGTTCTTCTGCGCTCAATAAGGGATTTTGCCTCCATGCCGTTGAGTACGGAGGTGAGGGTAGCGGCTTCTATATGGCAGGCATTTGCTATTTCCTTTTGGTTTGCCCCATCGTGTTCCATGAGATAATCCAGGACCTTGGGCTGTCCGGGAGTCAGCCCGGTATGGTACAGCTCCGCCATGAGCTGCTTCAGATATATGGCATGGCCTGCCATTAAAAGATAGTGAAATGTCATGAATATACGGACCGCCTTTCAAAATATTTAGAATGCTAATGATTATAATTCAAACTATATACTGTGTCAATTGGATTTTGCCTATGCTGCCGATATTTATTACTTTCCCCGTACTTTACAATCTTCTTAAATTTTATCATATATCAATATTAATTTATCGAATATCAATAAAAATGTATTGAAAAATAGTATAAATGGTGTTATATTCCAAGTAAGGAATCTCAAGTAAGAAATTCCAGGTGAGGCTTTTACCAGGGTAACCCGCAGGCCCCACAAGCCCTTTTGCAGGGCACATAAGCAATACAGAAAGGTGGATTTAGTATGAATATGCGATTGGTAAGGTTTACAAAAGGGCTTTTGGACATCATGTTTTATGTGGGGATGGCTATAACAGCGGCAATTCCGGTTATTTTCTATTATGTAGGTATGTATATAGAGAAATTCAGGACCTACTACGTGGTTCAGTGTGCGCTTTACATGGCGTCCGGTGTGCTGGCTCTTTTGCTGGTGCTGGAGCTGCGGCGGATGTTTGCAACTGTGCTGGCAGATGACGCATTTGTGATGGAAAATGCAGCGTCCTTAAAACGAATGGGGAAATGCAGCTTTCTCATAGCCGTTCTGTCTGTTCTCCGCCTTTTTGTTGCGTTTACTCCGGCCACAGCAGTGATTATTATTGTGTTTTCAATCGCAGGCCTTTTCTGTTTTGTGCTTTGTCTGGTATTTGAACAGGCGATCCGCTACAAGCAGGAAAATGACCTGACCATATAGACAGGGAGGAATGACATGGGAATTGTAATCAATCTGGATGTGATGATGGCCAGGAGAAAAAAGGGCTTGAAGGAATTGTCTGCGGAAGTGGATATTACCATGGCAAATCTGTCCATCCTGAAAAATAATAAAGCAAAGGCAATCCGGTTTTCCACTCTGGAGGCGATCTGTAAAGCTCTGGACTGCCAGCCGGGAGATATATTAAGTTATGAACAAGAGGAAGGAGAGGATGAGAATGGACGATAAGATGTATTTGACCGCAACAGCCCAGGGGGAAGTAAAGGTCACAGGGGGACGGGCAGAGGAGAAATTAGGCGCACGTCTGCAGCGGATTGGAAAGGAGTTGGATTTTTCGGCGTTCTCAGCATTTTTTATGGTGTAAGCGCCAGCTTCTGCCTGTTTCGGAATCCTCTGGGGATTACAGTCCCTTTGTTTGTGGCGGTGACCTATGGGGCTGCATTTCTGATATTCAGAAAAATGGGGGTGCCCATCAAGAAGGATTCTTATTTGCTGGCAGCCGTATCCCTTTTGATTGGGCTTTCCGCCTGTTTTACGGGTAATATGGCAGTTGGTTATTATATGAACCGTCTGGCTCTGATTTTGCTGTTCTGTATTTTCATCCTTCACCAGTGCCATCAGGATAATAAGTGGAATATAGGAAAATACATGGCTTCCATTGTTCTGTATCTGGCTCAGGCCGTGGGAATGGTTCTCTACCCCTTCCGCCATTTAGGGGAATATATACTGTCCCTTAAGGATAAACGGAGCCGTAATGTGTTCCGGCTGCTGGCAGGCGCCTGTGCGGCTGTACCGGCTGTCATATTCCTGTGTGTGCTCTTGTCTGGGGCTGATATGGTATTCAGGAACATGCTGTCAGTTGTCATTTCAAAGTTCCTCAATCCGGTTACCCTGTTCATGGTGGTGATCCAGACCGTATTCTGGTCACTGGCCATGTACTGTCTGGTCTGCAGTGCCTATGGAGGAAGCATCAGGCGACGGGATGGTCAATGTACGCAGGCATTCGCCGGTGGCAGCGGTCAGCTCATGGCATGGTGGGTTTGGTTTATCTGGTATTCTGTGTCATCCAGATTGTGTACCTTTTTATGGGAAAGGGCAGCCTGCCGGAGGGGATGACCTATTCCCAGTATGTCCAGACAGGGATTTTTCCAGCTTCTCTTTGTGGCTGTCCTGAACCTTGTGATGGTGCTCATGTGTCTTAAGTATTTTCGGGAACATGTGCTGTTAAATGGATTTCTGCTTCTGGTCAGCCTCTGTACCTATGTGATGCTGGCATCCGCTGTGTATAGAATGGTGCTATATGTACAGCAGTACCAGCTGACATTTCTCAGAATTCTGGTTCTATGGTTTTTGGCCATGCTGTTTGTGCTCATGGCAGGGGTGGTAATTCTTATTTTCAATCATGAGTTTCCTCTGTTCCGGTTCTGCCTGGCTGTGGTATCCTCCTTTTATCTGGTATTTGCCTGGATGAGGCCGGACTATATAACAGCCCGCTATAATGTGGCGCACAGGGACAGCATTGCCGGGGTGGAGCAGAGCGACTTTATGCGCCTTTCCACAGATGCCGCACCGGCCCTGGAGGGAATGGAGGATTCCGAAATAAAGGAGCGCCTTCTGTCCTGGTATGCCAAAAGATACGAGGTTTGGGATGATGGGAACCCCATGGGACTCAGGACCTTTAATTTTTCAGTACTGAAAGCCAGAAATAAACTCTGAGAATTTCTCTATGAATCCCATGGTTTTTCATGTATACTATGAAAAGAAAAACGCGGATGATATGGAGCTGACAATATGAAAATAGCAGTGATGGGATACAGCGGTGCGGGGAAATCCACACTGGCTAAGAAACTGGGCAGGCTCTACGACTGCCCGGTTCTGTATTTGGACAGGATACAATTTGAGCCCGGATGGAAAGAGAGAAACCGGGAAGAAGCAAAACGTATGGCAGAGGAATTTTTGAATGATAATCAGGACACGGGCTGGATTATTGACGGAAACTACGCTAAATTCTGCCAGGAACGGCGTCTGGAGGAAGCGGATCTCATTGTATTCATGGACTATACAAGAAGAATCTGCCTGTGGCAGGCGGTGAAACGGTATCTGGAATACAGGGATAAAACCAGGGAGAGCATGGCAGAGGGCTGCCGGGAGAAGATTGACTGGGACTTTGTGAAATGGATTCTCCGTGACGGGAGGGATGAGAACCACAGCTATCGGTCCATTAAAGCCAGATATCCCCATAAGACGCTGGTGGTCCGCAACCGGAAACAGCTGAAGGACAGCATGACAAGGCTGATATTGAGAAGCCGTGAGAGGACATTGGGATGAAACAGGAAGAACTTCTGATTAACCGCCTGGCTGCTTATGCGGGATCGGACATGTATCCCTTCCATATGCCGGGGCATAAGCGCAGGACGGGGCCGGAGGATTCCTTTATGAACTCCTGCGTGGACTCCTTTACAAATCCCTTTGCAGTGGATATAACGGAGATTGAGGGGTTTGATAATCTTCACCATCCAGAGGGCATTTTAAAGGACTCCATGAAATGGGCGGCAGATGTCTACGGTGCGGACCAGACCTATTATCTGATTAATGGAAGTACCGGCGGGATACTGGCAGCAGTATGCGGATCCGTTCCCAGAGGCGGGAGAATCCTGGTGAGCAGGAACTGCCATAAATCCGTGTACCACGGAATCTGTCTGAATCAGCTGAAAACCTCTTATGTTTATCCACAGGAGATAGAAGGATTGGGGATACAGGGAGGAATTACGGCTGAAGATGTGGACAGGATGCTTAACCGGTATATGGATACACAGGCCGTACTTATCGTATGTCCGACCTATGACGGAATTGTATCCGATATAGAGGCCATTGCCCGGATTGTACACAGGGCCGGGCTTCCGTTGATTGTGGATGAGGCCCACGGCGCCCATTTCCGGTATGACGCCATGTTTCCTGCGTCTGCCCTGGACCTGGGAGCAGATGTGGTGATTCAGAGCGTCCACAAGACCCTTCCCAGCCTGACCCAGACAGCCCTGCTCCATATTAAATGCAACCGGCCGGACGGAGGATGCTATGCAGACAGGGAGCGGATTGACCGGTATATCCATATGGTGCAGAGCAGCAGCCCTTCTTATGTGCTAATGGCCAGTATAGAGAACAGTATATACCAGATGGAACAGACGGATATGGCGCCCTATGGGAAACAGCTTCACAAGCTGCGCCGGAGACTGGGTCAGATGAGGCATCTTCGTCTTGCGGATACAGGGCTTATAGGACAGGCCGGAATCAGGGACCTGGATATCTCCAAAATCGTGGTGTCTACCAGGGGAACCTGCCTGTATCCGGCAGAAGATGGATTGACCGGATTTACAGGCGCGCAGCTGGATGACATTCTGCGCAGAGAGTATCACCTGGAGATGGAGATGTGCGGGGCAGATTACGTGACAGCCATTACCACGGTTATGGACAGCGGGGAAGGCCTGGAGCGGCTGGGGGATGCATTGACCAGGATTGACAGCCAACTGACGGATGCCGGTTATAAACCAGACGGGCGCAGCGGGGACCAGAAAAGTGTATACAGTATGCGGTGCGACACGGCCATGTCCATGGGAGAAGCCATGGAGGAGAAAATGGCGTCCGTCGGTCTGGAGGACAGCGCAGGGTGTATTTCCGGGGAGTTTGTCTATATTTATCCGCCGGGTATCCCCATTGTGGCTCCCGGGGAATGGATCAGCAGACCCATTCTGGAAGTGATCCTGGAATACAGGGATAAGGGGCTTCCGGTACAGGGGCCTGCGGACCAATCCCTAAGGACCATCCGGGTTGTGCAGAAGGATTGATTTTATATTAAGACGGAATGAGAACTGACTGAGATTAGAAAGTGCAGAGAGAATCATGGGAAAGATATTTTATGTCATGGGCAAGAGTGCCTCGGGAAAAGATACCATATATAAGAAGCTCCACAGCAGAATGCCGGAACTTAAGACAGTTACCATGTATACCACCAGACCCATACGGGACGGGGAACACAATGGGGTGGAGTATTTTTTTGTGGACCCCTCCTATCTGGACCAGTGCAGGAAAGATGGTATTTTAATTGAATGCCGGACGTATGACACGGTATACGGCCCGTGGAGTTATTTTACAGCGGACGATGGGCAGATCGATCTGAAAACAGGCAATTATCTGATTATGGGCACTCTGGAATCCTACGGGAAGATGCGTGCTTATTATGGAGAGGAAGCCCTTGTCCCTATCTATATTCATGTAGAGGATGGATTGAGGCTGCGCCGGGCTTTGGAACGGGAGCAGCAGCAGACCGTGCCTAAGTATAAGGAAATGTGCAGGCGTTTTCTGGCAGATGAGGAGGATTTCAGCCCCAGCCATCTGGAACAGAGCAATATAACAAGGCAAGTATGAAAATGTAGTGCTGGAGGATTGTCTCAGGGAAATTGTGCAGGAGATTGGGAGAGTTTGCCATACGCAATCAAATGCAGGACAGCCGGAAGTTCAGGACATCTGAAGCCGGATATTATAAAATACGTGCTGTGAAAGCCAACTGGATTCGGCTTTCGCAGCACGTTATTTTTGTATGAAAAATTATTATGTAAAGAATCAGTGCGCCACCTGGCCTCAGATACTGTGCACCGGCTTCTGGGGTCTTCCGGTCTGCGGATTCTCCAGATTATATTCATTAATCTTATTAAACAGCTGTCTGGCGCTGATGCCCAGCTTATAGGCGGTGGCTGATATGTTCCACCCCATCTGGTTAAGTACCCACTGAAGGTACTCCCTCTCGCTGCGGCGCTTGAATTCGCGCCAGGGGACGATTCCTGCCTGGGTAAAGGCGGTGGAAGGACTGTCGTCATCTGTTGTCTTCAGATTATAGAGAATCGGTATTCCTTCCGTGGTGATGACATGGTTCTTGGAGAGGACCACCATCCGGTCCACATGGTTCCTCAGCTCTCTGATGTTGCCCGGATAATCATAATTAATAAGAAAATCCCAGGCCTTCTCGTCGATGCTGTCGATTCTGATTTGGTTTACCCGCTGGGATTCCTCCAGGAAGAAGTGAATCATGTCCACCAGGTCCTCCTTCCTCTCCTTGAGGGCGGGGATGCGGATGACAATGGTACTGATACGGTAAAAGAAATCTTCGCGGAACGTACTGTTGCGGACCTTGGCCACCAGATCACGGTTGGTGGCGGTTATCAGCCGGAAATCCAGCTGCTTGCTGTTGTTGCCGCCGATTCGCTCGATTCTCTTTGTCTCAATGGCCCGCAGAAGCTTTACCTGGGTGGTCAGGTTGATGTCGCCCACTTCATCTAAGAACAGGGTGCTCTTATCAGCCAGCTCGAATTTTCCGGCCCTTCCCTTGATGGCGCCTGTAAACGCGCCCTGTTCATGGCCGAACAGTTCTGCTTCCAGAAGGGATTCCGTATAGGCATTACAGTTGACCGCTATGAGCGGCATATCGGAACGGCGGCTGCAGGCATGGATATACTGTGCGGCCACATCCTTGCCGGAACCGGATTCACCGATAAGGAGGACGTTTACATTGGAAGCTGCCACACGTTCACAGTCTTCCAATGCCCTCCGGTAGGCAGGGGATTTTGTGTTGAAAAAAAACTTTTTTTCATATCGTTTTCGTCCATAAGCGTGTCTCCTGTACTTGATTTTTAAAAAATTATTAATTATGCATAAAATTGAGAAAAAATTAACATGAAAATTGTAAAAGAAGGGAAATGTGGAAGCAAAAAATAAAAAGAATCCCTCCCTACCCCCTATTATAACTGAAATTTATTTCACTATCAAGAAAAATAGTTCATGAAAAAAAGGAAATTTAAAAAGGCCAGAAGTTAAAAGAATGACAAAATAGACAATTATAGAAAACCTATATAGGACGGAAAAGCAATAGAAAAAATGAATTTCCGTTGGTTAAAAGGTTAAATAATAAAAAAGACCCCGCTTTAGAAAAAGTTGGCACGATAATTGCTCTAATATTATGTGGAATGGAATCCTATGCCTAATAAATAAGAAAGATCTAAAGGGTGAAACATCATGTACATCGTAGTGACAAACAACGTAAAGTGCAGGGACAGATATCAGGACAAATTAAAAGTGGACTTCCTGGAAAACGGTTCCTACATTGATGTGTTAATCAAGGTGAGAAACTATATACATAAAGGTTATCGCCTGGAAACCCATCCTATGGCAGGGAGCCTGAAGCCTAACCAGATTCCTTACAAAACAATCATAATTTCCGACTCTGAGGTTGAAAAAGAAGAATTTTACCAGTTTGAGATGGTGATGGAGAACAGTATTCAGTCCTGTGAGAAATTCATGAAGGACAGACGGACTCCTGATTGGCCGGAAAATATACTGGAAGACTTCAGGGACGTGGATTTATCCTTGATTGAAGGGGCTGTAAAAAAATAATATACAAGGAGGAGTGATTAGATGAAACTTGAGTTGGGGTGCGTTCAGATTAACGACATTCAGTTTGCATCGGAATCAAAAGTGGAAAACGGAACTATTTATGTTAATGCAGAAGAGTTGAAGGCACTTTTGTTGGAAGATGAAAACCTGAAGTCCGTTGAGCTGGAGATTGCAAAACCAGGAGAGAGTGTCCGTATCATGCCAGTAAAGGACGTGATCGAGCCACGTGTAAAAGTCAACGGAGGTGGAAACTTATTCCCAGGCGTTATTTCCAAGGTGGAGACAGTGGGAAGCGGAAGGACCAACGTATTAAAGGGTTCCGCAGTTGTTACCACAGGTAAGATTGTTGGCTTCCAGGAAGGTATCATCGACATGTGCGGCGAGGGAGCTAAGTACACACCATTCTCCCAGTTAAACAACCTGGTTGTTGTATGCGAGCCAATTGACGGACTTGCAAAGCATGCTCATGAGAAGGCTGTCAGATTCGCAGGCCTGAAGGCTGCTGATTATATCGGCAAGCTGGCTAAGGACGTAGAGCCTGATGAAGTTAAGGTATATGAGACCTGTTCCGTTAAAGAGGGAATTGAAAAGTATCCTGAGCTTCCAAGAGTAGCTTACGTACTTATGCTTCAGAGCCAGGGCCTGATGCATGATACATATGTATACGGCGTAGATATGAAGCAGTCCCTGCCAACCATCTTAAACCCAACCGAATTAATGGATGGCGCTATCTTAAGCGGTAACTGCGTATCTGCATGCGATAAGAACACAACCTATCATCACCTTAACAATCCTGTTATCGCAGACTTATTTGAACAGCACGGAAAGACCCTGAACTTTGTAGGTGTAATCATCACCAACGAGAACGTATACCTTGCTGACAAGATGCGTTCTTCTGACTGGACATCCAAACTTTGCGAGTTCTTAGGCGTTGACGGCGCTATCGTTTCCCAGGAGGGCTTCGGTAACCCAGATACTGACCTTATCATGAACTGCAAGAAAATTGAAGCAAAAGGCGTTAAGACTGTTATCATCACAGATGAGTACGCAGGCCGCGACGGTGCTTCCCAGTCCTTAGCAGATGCAGATGCAAGCGCTAATGCTGTTGTTACAGGCGGAAACGCAAACATGGTCATCAACTTACCGGCAATGGATAAAGTAATCGGATATCCTGAGGTTGCTGATATCATTGCAGGCGGATTCGACGGAAGCTTACAGAAAGACGGTTCCATTGTTGCTGAGCTTCAGGTAATCACAGGAGCAACAAATGAGATGGGCTTCAATAAATTAAGTGCCAGATAGGAGGATAAGATGTCAAAGTTAAGAATTGTTCATTATATTAACCAGTTCTTCGCTAACATCGGCGGCGAGGAAAAGGCTGATTACCAGCCAGAATTAAGAGAAGGCATTGTAGGCCCTGGTATGGCGTTCAACCAGGCATTTGGAGAAGAAGCAGAAATCGTAGCTACCGTTATCTGCGGTGACTCCTATTTCAACGAGAACGTTGAAGCTGCTAAAAAGACCATTCTGGATATGATCAGCAGCCAGAAGCCAGACGCAGTTATCTGCGGACCGGCATTTAATGCAGGACGTTACGGCGTTGCCTGCGGTACTGTTGCACTGGCAGTTAAGGAAGAGTTAAACCTTCCGGTTCTGACTGGTATGTACAAAGAGAACCCAGGCGCTGACATGTACAAGACCAAAGTATATGTGGTTGAGACCAAGAACAGCGCAGCCGGCATGAGAAGTGCAGTTGCCACCATGGCTCCTCTGGCACTTAAGCTTGCCAAGGGTGAGAAGCTTGGTTCTTCCAAGGAAGAGGGCTATATGCCAAACGGCATCCGTGTCAACTTCTTTGAGGACAAGAGAGGCTCTCAGAGAGCAGTAGAGATGCTGATTAAGAAGCTGGCCGGCAAGGAATTCACAACCGAGTTCCCAATGCCTGACTTCGACAGAGTAGATCCGAATCCGGCTGTTAAAGATATGGCTCATGCAAAAATCGCTCTGGTTACCTCCGGCGGTATCGTACCAAAGGGCAACCCGGACCACATCGAGTCCTCCAGTGCTTCCAAGTACGGCAAGTATGACATCGACGGTGTCATGGACCTGACAGAAGCTACCTATGAGACTGCTCATGGCGGATATGATCCAGTATATGCAAACGAAGACGCAGACAGAGTCCTTCCTGTTGACGTTTTAAGAGAATTTGAAAAAGAAGGAAAATCGGCAGCCTGCACAGATATTTCTATACCACAGTTGGAACGGTACATCCGATAGCTAACTCCAAGAGATTCGCTGCAGAGTTCGCACAGGAGCTGAGGAATGACGGGGTAGATGCGGTCATTCTGACCTCTACCTGAGGTACCTGTACACGTTGCGGTGCAACGATGGTAAAAGAAATTGAAAGAGCAGGAATCCCTGTAGTTCATATTGCAACTGTAGTTCCGATTTCACTGACAGTAGGAGCTAACCGTATTGTTCCTGCTATCGCTATTCCTCATCCTCTTGGCAATCCTGCATTGACCATGGAAGAAGAGAAGGAAATCAGGAGACATATACTGACCAAGGCTCTGACAGCACTGGAGACTCCGGTTACAGAGCAGACTGTATTTGAGTAAACCGTAATTTAGAAATCCGTAAAAAGAACATTGCCCGGTCCTTCCAATGGTGCCTAAAGTTACCATGGTATGATTCAACAACGTTCTGAAAATGGTGTAATTGCACAAAAAAGAGTTTGCAAACTGCCTGTTTAGTGATAAAATGTTATTTGAAGCGGCATTTTGTGAACCCTGAAATTCAATTGATGTGTAAGGAGATATTCTGATGGACAAGATTTATGATGTCATCATTCTGGGTGCAGGTCCTGGCGGACTTGCAGCTGGAATCTATGCAGGAAGAGCGCGTCTTGATACGCTGCTCATTGAAAAAGGAAAAGACGGCGGCCAGATTGCCATTACAGACGAGATTGAGAATTATCCCGGACAGATGGTAGACGGCGAGAGCGGTCCTTCCCTGATTGAAAGAATGACCAAGCAGGTAGAGAAGTTTGGAGCTGAGCGTGTCAGCGATACCATTGTCAGCGTTGATATCGAAGGTCCGGTAAAGACACTGGTTGGAAGCAACGGAACTTATAAGGCACGTACCCTGATCATTGCTACCGGCGCTTTCCCAAGGCCAATCGGCTGCAAGGGCGAGGGCGAGTTTATGGGCAAGGGTGTTTCCTACTGTGCAACCTGCGATGCTTCCTTCTTCGAGGATCTGGAAGTATTCGTAGTTGGCGGCGGCGACTCTGCTGTTGAGGAAGCCATGTACCTGACAAAGTTTGCAAGAAAAGTTACTGTTATCCATCGCCGTGATGAGCTGCGTGCAGCAAAATCCATCCAGGAGCGCGCGTTCAAGAACCTAAGCTGTTCTTTATGTGGGATACAGTTGTGGAAGAGCTTCACGGAGACGGCATCCTTTCCGGCATGACTGTTAAGAATGTTAAGACAGGCGAGCTTACAAGAATTGATGCAGACGAAGACGACGGCCTGTTCGGCGTATTCGGCTTCATCGGATACAACCCAAGAAGCGAACTGTTCGAAGGCAAGTTGGAGATGGACCGCGGATACATCAAGACCGACGAAGACATGCACACCAATGTGGAAGGCGTGTACGCAGTTGGCGATATCCGTGTAAAGAGCTTAAGACAGGTTGTTACTGCTGCTGCAGACGGAGCAATCGCTTCCATGCAGGTTGAGAGATGGCTTGCAGAGCAGAAATAAGTGATTCATAGTTGAGAAAGGGAGGTAATACCAATGGTAGATTTAACCAAGGACAATTTTGAAGAAGAAGTATTGAAAGCTGAAGGCACAGTACTGGTTGACTTCTACGGTGACGGATGTGTACCATGCCAGGCTCTTATGCCACATATCCATGCTATGGAGGGTGATTACGGCGATAAGATCAAATTCACCTCTTTAAACACCACCAAGGCACGCCGTCTGGCAATCGGACAGAAGATTCTTGGTCTTCCTGTTATCGCTATCTACAAGGGCGGCGAGAAGGTTGCTGAGTGCGTTAAGGACGACGCAACTGTTGAGAACATCAAGGCTATGATTGAGGCTAACTTATAATTTGTCCTCAGACAACCGCATTATTTTACTAGCAACCGTCAATACTGACGTTTGTCTATATTATGGCGCCGGGGCAATACCCGGCAGCCAAATCAAATACCAAAATAAAATAAGGAGGAAAACGGATATGGCAATTTTGAAAGACAAAAAAGTCATCATCATCGGAGACCGTGACGGTATTCCGGGACCAGCCATAGAAGAATGCGTAAAGACCGCAGGCGCTGAAGTTGTATATTCTTCAACTGAGTGCTTCGTCTGAACGGCCGCTGGTGCTATGGATCTGGAAAATCAGAAGAGAGTTAAAGATTTCGCTGAGCAGTACGGCGCTGAGAACATTGTAGTTGTTCTTGGAGCAGCAGAGGGTGAGGCAGCTGGTTTAGCTGCAGAAACCGTTACAGCAGGCGATCCTACTTTTGCAGGTCCTCTAGCAGGAGTCCAGTTGGGACTAAGTGTATTCCATGTTTGTGAGAACGAGATCAAAGATGAGGTTGACAGCAGCGTTTATGACGATCAGATCAGCATGATGGAGATGGTTATGGACGTTGATGACATCGCTAAGGAGATGTCTTCCATCAGAGAGCAGTATTGCAAATATTTATAATTAAAATGTAACAGTCCTGAACAGTTACATTACGATGTAATTCCCCGGGAGGCTCTTCATGGGGTCTCCGGGGGTTTTGTGCAATCAATGGGTTTTTATTGCACAACTATGCTAGTACTGCATTGCGCAAGTTCCAGTATGATACATAGCTGTACCTTGCGGCGGAGCGAAGGCGGCCGCGGACTGAGACTTGCGCAACGCAGTACTAGATGTCATAAATTATGGTGAGGTGAAGGAATGAACGGTTATGCAGTTTTAAAGGGTGCCAGCTATACATTGGCGGTTACACCTGATATGGTTATTCACAATGGTACAACACAGACAACAGAGATGATTGTTAATCCTGAGTCAGAATATTTGAAGGAACTTCCAAGCCATTTGAGAAGTTTTGAGGATGCCGTTAGCTATATGCCGAACCAGGTATATATTGGCAATGAAAAGCCACAGAAAATGGCTGAGGTTGGATTCCCATGGTATGATAAATTAATGGATGGAGCCAGCAAGGACGGCAAGTACGGCGAGATCATGCCAGAGGATGAGTTCTACGGCCTGATTCAGATCTGCGACGTATTTGATCTGGTTAAACTTGAAAAGGGATTTGCAGCTGACGTTAAAGCTAAGCTGGACGCCCATCACATGTTCACAGACGAGCATGTAGCTATTCTTGATAAGAACAGCGAGACAACACAGGAAGAAATCGCTGCTCTGGTAAATGACGAGCATGCAGAGCCTCTGTACTTCAACAATGTACTGGTTGGCGCTGTTAAGAGAGCTCATGACGTGGATGTCAACTTATCCGCACACGTTATGTTAGAGAACCTGGTAACAAAGGCTTCTAACGTATTATCCTTACTTAAACTTAGTAAAAAAAGCAGGAGTTAATCCCGCTGACATAGATTATGTTGTTGACTGCTGCGAGGAGGCCTGCGGCGATATGAACCAGAGAGGCGGCGGCAACTTTGCAAAGGCAGCTGCTGAGGTTGCTGGATTTGTCAACGCAACCGGTTCAGACGTAAGAGGTTTCTGTGCAGGACCAGCTCATGCAATGCTTCATGCAGCTGCCCTGGTAAAGGCAGGAACATTTAAGAACGTTGTGGTTACAGCAGGCGGCTGTACCGCTAAATTAGGTATGAACGGCAAGGACCATGTAAAGAAGGGACTTCCGATTCTGGAGGACGCTATCGCAGGATTCTCCGTATTAGTAAGCGCTGATGACGGCGTAAGCCACAGATCAGAACTGATATCGTGGGACGCCACACTGTTGGAACAGGATCCGCTCCTCAGAACGTTATCTCTTCCCTGGTAACCAATCCTCTGGATGAGGCTGGTTTAAAGATTGTTGATATCGACAAGTACTCTCCTGAGATGCAGAATCCGGATATCACCAAACCCGCAGGCGCAGGCGATGTTCCTGAGGCTAACTACAAGATGATTGCTGCTCTTGGTGTTAAGAGGGGCGAATTACAGCGTAATGAGATTGCAGATTTCGTTAAGGAGCATGGTATGACCGGCTGGGCTCCAACCCAGGGACATATTCCTTCAGGCGTTCCTTACCTTGGACTTCTGAGAGACGAAATCCTGGCTGGCGAGACAAAGCGCGCCATGATTATCGGTAAGGGAAGCTTATTCCTTGGAAGAATGACCAATCTGTTCGACGGCGTATCCTTCGTGGTTCAGGCCAACGATGGTTCTGCTTCAGAGGAGAACGGCGGCGTAGATGAGAGCAAGGTAAAGGCTATGATTGGCCAGGCCATGAGAGCGTTTGCCGAGGGTCTGATGGGCGAAGAGGAATAATTTTCACCGAGAGAAAGGAAATATGTTATGTCTGATAAGAAAATAAAAGCTATGATTGCTAATACTTTTCTTGAGGTGGCCGATGCTCTTGAAACAGGACAATATGGCAAAAAGCCGGTTATCGGCTTCGCCTCAGAAGGCAGCGAACATGGCCAGGATAATATAGAAGAAGCCATGAAGATTGCCGAGATGAAGGGACTTAAGGCTGTCCTGATCGAAGGGGAAGACCTTCATAAGAAGATGGAAGAAATGCTGGATTCCGGCGAAATTGACGGCGCTGTTACCATGCACTATCCATTCCCCATCGGTGTGTCCACAGTAGGAAAGGTTGTCACCCCAGGCAAGGGAAAGCCTATGTATATTGCCACCACCACAGGTACGTCCGACACAGACCGTATCAGCGGCATGGTTAAGAACGCAATCTATGGAATCATTGCGGCAAAGGCAGACGGTGTGGAGAACCCAACCGTAGGCATTGCCAACATTGACGGCGCACGCCAGACAGAGAAGGCACTTCTCAAGCTGGCTGAGAACGGCTATGATATTAACTTCGCAGAGTCCGTAAGGGCTGACGGCGGTATTGTCATGAGAGGAAATGACCTGCTGGGAGGAACACCCGACATCATGGTTATGGATTCCCTGACAGGCAACCTGATGATGAAGGTATTCTCTTCCTATACCACAGGCGGTAATTACGAGTCCTTAGGATTCGGTTACGGTCCCGGCGTGGGCGAGGGATATGACCGTCTTATCATGATTGTGTCACGTGCTTCCGGCGCGCCTGTAATTGCAGGAGCCATGGAGTATGCCACAAACCTGATTCGCCATGACTGGAAGAAGATTGCTGATGAAGAATTTGAGAAGGCAAATAAGGCCGGACTTAAGGATATCATCAACGAGTTAAAGTCCGCAGGCAAGAAGGACGCAGGCGCAGCAGCCGAGGAAGTGAAGATGCCTCCTAAGGAAGTAGTTACTTCACAGATTCCGGGTATCGAGGTAATGGACCTGGAGGACGCTGTTAAGGCGCTGTGGAAAGCCGGTATCTATGCTGAGAGCGGCATGGGATGCACAGGCCCCATCGTACTGATGTCTGATGCCAACAAGGATAAGGCACACGAGATTCTGAAGGCAGCCGGATACGTTAGCTAAGATAAAGCCATTCATTCATAAGTTATACATTTTCCGTGCCCGCGAAACATCGCTTTCGCGGGGCGGAAAATCAGAATAGATTTAAGTTTTCGCGATAACTTTTTTGAAAGTTTCGGATTGACATACAACTGAATACATGATAGTATATTAAAGTTAAATGCTATCCAAAAGATATGGAGGTAGATAGGTTGCTGGTGTGCCTCGCGGTCTTCAAAACCGTTGTGGGGGGTTAAGAGCCCTCTGGGTGGGTTCGATTCCCACCTCCTCCGTTTAAACCATATCTGTAGTGGAGGTAATATATGATGGAAGATAGAAGAGAGTTACTCCGAAAGATTCCGAAAATTGACGAGGTGCTGCAGGATGAGCGGCTCTTTTTTTTTACGGAAAGTACGCCCAGAGCAGTGATTGTGGACTCGGTCAGGGAAGTCATTGATGAGCTGAGAAAGGACATCCTGGAAGGCAGGCGGAGTCAGGTGGGGACCAAGGAAACGCTGATGACGGAAATTGTAGCCCGCATTACAGGCAAGAAGAAAAAGAGCCTGCGGCGGGTTATCAATGCAACCGGGGGTGGTGCTTCACACGAACCTGGGAAGGGCAAATCTGTCGGACAAGGCATGCGAGAGCATCATGGACGTAGCCAGGAACTATACCAATCTGGAATATGATGTGAAGCGCGGCTCCAGAGGGTCCCGCCATGACCATGTGGAGAGAATCCTGACCAAGATTACGGGGGCGGAAGCCGCCATGGTGGTCAATAACAACGCGGCGGCCACCATGCTCTGCCTCTCCGCCCTGGCAAAGGACAAGGAAGTTATTGTCTCCAGGGGGGAGCTGGTGGAAATCGGAGGTTCCTTCCGGGTGCCGGAAATCATGGAACAGAGCGGTGCCAGGCTGATGGATGTGGGAACAACAAACAAGACAAAGCCCTCGGATTATCTGAATGCCTACCATGAAGGTGAGACCGGCGCACTGATGAAGGTCCATACCAGCAACTACAGGATACTGGGCTTCACCCAGGAGGTGGAACTTCCTGAGATGGTGGAGCTGGGTAAGAAATTAAATCTTCCGGTTATCTACGATATGGGAAGCGGTCTCATGGCTGACCTGACAGACTGCGGGGTGGACGAGCCCACGGTTCTGGACGCCTTAAAGACCGGCATAGACGTGATTCTGTTCAGCGGGGACAAGCTGTTAGGCGGGCCTCAGGGCGGTATCATCGCAGGAAAGAAAGAGTACATTGATAAAATGAAGGCCCATCCCCTGGCAAGGGCGTTCCGGGTGGACAAGATGACGCTGGCGGCCATGGAGGCCACCTTCTTTGAGTATTCGGATATCCGCCAGGCCCGAAAGACCATACCGGTGCTGAACATGATAACCACACCGGCCGCAGAGCTTAAGGACAAGGCGGAGAGGCTGGCCGGGGAGATCCGCAGAACAACCCATCACTTCACCGTGGAGGTGGAGGCGTGCAAGGATCAGGTAGGCGGCGGTTCCGCCCCCACGGTGCTGTTGGACGGATATGCGGTGGCCGTTCAGGGCAGGACATTGGCGCCGGAGAAGATTGAGCGCCTTCTCCGCAAAGAGGAAATTCCAATTATTATAAGGATTACCCACAACCAGGTTTATCTGGATGTGAGGACCATCAGGGAAGATGAGTTTGAATATATTGTAGCAGCGTTTACCGCAATGGACAGCAGACAGGTTGAGGGGTGATGATATGCAAAATGTAATAGTGGGAACAGCCGGTCATGTGGACCACGGCAAGACATGTCTCATAAAGGCTCTTACAGGGACGGATACGGACAGGCTGAAGGAAGAGCAGAAAAGGGGAATAACCATTGAGCTGGGATTTGCCAACCTGCCCAATGACGCCGGAATCCATATTGGAATCATAGATGTACCGGGCCATGAGAAGTTTGTGAAGAACATGCTGGCAGGTATTGGCGGCATCGACTGGTGCTTTTGGTGGTTGCCCTGGATGAGGGCGTTATGCCTCAGACGGTTGAGCATTTTGAGATTCTTAAGATGCTTCATATCAAGCAGGGTATTGTGGTGTTTACCAAGGCCGACCTGGTGGATGAGGACTGGGCTGAGCTTGTTAATGATGATGTGGACAATCTGGTTAAAGGTACCTTCATGGAAAAGGCCGACCGCATCCAGGTATCTGCCTATACCGGAAAAAATATTGATGTGCTGAAACAGATGATAGTGGATAAGGTAAGGGCGGCAGGCGCCAGACGCCAGGAGAAGGAGCTGTTCCGTCTGCCTATAGACCGTGTATTTACAATGGAAGGATTCGGCACGGTTGTCACAGGAACCCTTTTGGAGGGCTGCTGCCAGGTAGGCCAGGAGGTGGAGCTCTATCCCACTGAGAAAACCGTGAAAATAAGGGAGATACAGACCCACGGCCACAAGGTGGACATGGCCTATGCCGGCCAGAGAACAGCCCTCAACCTGGTTAATATCAAGAAGGACGAGATTAACAGGGGAGATGTTCTGGCTGCCCAGGATTCCCTTTTGAAAAGCCAGTTCATAGACGCCAAGGTGCAGTTATTTCCTCCACGGACAGGGAACTGAGAAACGGAGACAGGGTCCACATCAATTATGGTTCAGCCCAGGCCATATGCAAGGCAGTTCTCCTTGATAAGGATGTGCTGTCTGCCGGTGAGGAGGCTTACGTGCAGTTCCGGTTTGACGAGCCTGTGGCTGTGAGGAGGAATGACCGGTTTATTATCCGTTTTTATTCTCCCACCATTACCTTTGGCGGAGGCATCGTGCTGGAGGCTGAGGCGTTAAAGCATAAGAGGAATCATGAGGAAGTCATTGACAGCCTTCATATAAAGGAGCTGGGCACTGATTTAGAGGTCCTGGAGCTGGAGCTTAAGGAGGAGAGCCGGTACTTCCCGGTTCCTAAGATACTGGCCGCCAAGCTCAACTGGACCAATCAGGAAACAGAGGAACAGCTGGAGGTCCTGGTCAAGGGGAAGAAGGCTGTCCGCCTCAGCGACGGAAGCTTTATCCACAAGGATTACTGGAATGAAATCACGCAGTACGGCACCGAACTCCTGAATCAGTTCCACAAGGAGAATCCTATTTCCGACGGCATGGAGAAGGAAGAATTTAAGAGCCGTATATTGGATAATTTCAAAATCCGGGAGTCCAAGAAAGCAGATGTCCTCCTGAATGAGATGATTAAGCGCAGCATTACGGTCACCATGGCAAGCGCCATAGCGGCAGCCGGATTTAATGCTGAATATTCCCATGAGCTTAAGGGGATGTTAAAAGACATAGAGGACACATATCTGAAGGCAGGATATGAGATACCGGCCACGGACGATGTGATCGGTAAGTTCAAGGACAAGAAGATGGCCAAACAGATTGTAAATGATCTTGTGAAAAAGGGAACATTGATAAAGATAAATCCAGGCGCCTTGATTCACAAGGACAACTGGGACAAGGCCATGGGACTTCTTAAGGGATACTTTGATTCCCACCCGAACATTTCCCTGGGAGATTACAGGGATCTGCTGGGAACGTCCAGGAAGTATGCTGTTTTATTCCTGGAGTACTGCGACCAGCAGAAGATAACAAAGAAACAGGACGATGTACGTATCCTTGTCCAGAAGTCAAGGTAGGCGGCTATGGAATTCAGACAATTAGAAGCATTTGTAAATGCGGTAAAGTACAAAAGTTTTTCAAAGGCAGCAGATGCCACCTTTCTGACCCAGCCCACAATCAGCGCCCACATCAATAATCTGGAGAATGAGATGGGGACAACCCTTGTGAACCGCACAGGAAGGGAGATAACCCTGACAAAGCAGGGGGAGCTGTTTTACCCCTATGCCATTGATATGCTTCATACCCGGTCCCAGGCTCTGGCTACGGTACAGGCCCAGTGCGAGGCGATGGACGGTGTTTTGGATTTATATGCATCCAGCATTCCGGGGCAGTACTATCTGCCCCGGCTCATAGGGGAGTTTCATGCCAAATGCCCCAAAATCCGTTTTTATGTGGATCAGTCGGACAGTAAGACTGTGATTGAAAATGTCATGAGCCAGAAGGGCGAGATTGGACTCACAGGCTATAAGATGCATAACAGTCTGGTGTATGAGCCTGTGTTTATGGATGAGCTGGTGCTCATTGTGCCTGATACGGAGAGGTATGCCCGGTGGAAGATGGGGAGCACGGTGAGCTTCCGTGATTTTGAACATGAGACCTTTATCCTCCGGGAGGAAGGCTCAGGTACAAAGCAGGAGATGGAAAAGGCGGAAATCCACGGTGTCCCGGTCTTTAAAAATGTGGACGTGATTGCCCGCATGAACAGCACCGAGACCATCAAACAGGCTGTGGCCGGAGGCCTGGGAATTTCCATCCTGTCCAGGATGGCTGCCGGGGAAAAGGAAGAAACCCACCGGATAAAGTATCTGAAGATAGACGGCCTGGACAAGAAACGGACCTTTTACATGGTATACAGCAAGAATATACGCCTCTCCCCGATAGCGGAAGCCTTCCGGGATCTTGTGATTGATTACAGGGACAGAAACTGGCAGCAGGATATCGGGCGGTTTATGTAAGGGTTTATGTAAGGGTACATGCAAGGTTTTCTGTAAGGATTTATGCAGGCTTATCCTGCATGGAATTTTGTATAGAAAATGTCTATAGTAAAAAAACATGCTATGTTTTTTTGAATTGGATTTGCCCCTTTCACTTTGGTAAGATGAAGGTAGTTTTACCAAAAGAAAAGGGGATATGATTATGAATCTGACAAGCTCTAAAAAGACGCTGCTCTTATCCGGAGTGGCACTGGGAATACTGGCATGTATTCTCGCTTACTTTGGCAATCCAAAGAACATGGCAATCTGCGTGGCCTGCTTTATCAGGGATTCCGCCGGTGCCATGAAGCTTCACACCGCGGCGGTGGTGCAGTATTTCAGGCCGGAAATCGTGGGTTTTGTCTGCGGTTCCTTCCTGATTGCCCTGGCTACCAGGGAATACCGTTCCACGGCAGGGTCGTCTCCCATGCTGACAGTCTTTATCCTGG
>ENA-OPYY01000216-OPYY01000216.1-human-gut-metagenome-genome-assembly--contig:-NODE-216-length-23630-cov-2.585542_pt1 | contig 23630 bp, 20 predicted proteins | sample MGYA00242472_ERZ504481 | MGnify/ENA primary metagenome ERZ504481 (study PRJEB26092, sample SAMD00036265) | human gut metagenome | host: Homo sapiens | study: EMG produced TPA metagenomics assembly of...
TTTTTTTCTATTTTCTGTTATTTTTATTTTATATCAGCTTTATTCTCCTCTGAGGAAGCCTTCCAGACGCATTTTCTTATATTCTGCAAATCTTCCCTCGTCAAGGGCTTCTCTGATCTCCTCCATCATGTGATTATAAAAATACAGATTGTGAAGAACGCAGAGACGCATTCCCAGCATTTCCTTGGCTTTCAGAAGATGACGGATATAGGCTCTGCTGTAATGGCGGCAGGCCGGACACTGGCATCCCTCTTCTATCGGTCTTGTATCCAATTCATATTTTGCATTGAACATATTCATTTTTCCATGATTGGTGTACACATGGCCATGACGTCCGTTTCGGCTTGGGTATACGCAGTCAAAGAAGTCCACGCCTCTGTCTACGCCTCAATGATATTGGCAGGTGTTCCCACCCCCATAAGATAGGTAGGTTTGTTCTGAGGCAGATACGGAACCACTGCATCCAGGATCCGATACATTTCTTCATGAGTTTCTCCTACTGCAAGCCCGCCTACCGCATAGCCGTCCAGCTCCATTTTTGCGATTTCTTTTGCATGTTCAATACGGATATCTTCATAAATGGCTCCCTGATTAATACCAAAAAGAAGCTGATTCTTATTGATGGTATCCGGAAGACTGTTCAGCCTTGCCATTTCTTTTTTACATCTGGCAAGCCAGCGGGTAGTCCTCTCTACAGATTTCTGCACATAATCTCTGTCTGCAACACTGCTTGGACATTCGTCAAAAGCCATGGCAATGGTGGATGCAAGATTGGACTGGATCTGCATACTTTCCTCCGGACCCATAAAGATTTTATGTCCGTCAATATGAGACTGGAAGTGAACGCCCTCCTCCTTGATCTTGCGAAGCTTGGCAAGGGAAAACACCTGGAATCCGCCGGAATCTGTCAGGATCGGTTTGTCCCATACCATAAACTTGTGAAGCCCGCCAAGCTGTTTTACCACTTTATCGCCAGGGCGCACATGAAGATGATAGGTATTGGAAAGCTCTACCTGAGTCCCAATCTCATGAAGATCCATGGTGGACACTGCGCCTTTGATTGCACCGATGGTTCCTACATTCATAAATACAGGGGTCTGTATTGTGCCATGGACCGTATGAAACTCTGCCCTTTTTGCACGCCCCTCTGTTTTCAGCAACTTATATTCTGCCATAGTTCTGCTTCCTCTTTCTGCGGTAATATTTTAACTGTTTTTCAGTATAACTTGTATTGCATAAAAAGTAAAGTATACAGCCAGAGGAAATCCTGCTGTTTACGCTGAAACAGATCGTGTCATTCGCACAGCCCTTCCTGTATTTGCAAAATAAAATCAGATCGTTTTTATCTGTTTTCCAGAATCTTACCTCTGTTTACCCTTACAAATTGTGAAAGTTATACATTGTCATTTTAAAAACTTTGTCGTATAATGTTACGGAATCTTTATCTTATTGTTTACTTTTAATAAGAAAGAATATTTGACAGATCATACAAACAGATACGACACGAGGAGGCTGACTCACATTTTATGAATACATATACATTAGGAATTGATATCGGATCTACCACCGTAAAGATTGCGATTCTTGATGAAAATCAAACCCTGCTGTTTGCCGATTATCAGAGACATTTTGCAAACATTCAGGAAACTCTGGCCGATCTTCTCCAGAAAGCACATGATAAGCTTGGCGAATGTACCCTTCATCCGGTGATCACCGGTTCCGGAGGTCTTACTCTTGCCAATCATCTGGAGATCCCGTTCGTCCAGGAAGTGATCGCTGTTTCCTCCTCCCTGCAGACAATGGCGCCGCAGACAGACGTTGCCATTGAGCTTGGCGGTGAGGATGCCAAGATCATTTATTTCGAGGGCGGAAACATCGAACAGCGTATGAACGGAATCTGTGCCGGAGGTACCGGTTCTTTTATTGACCAGATGGCATCCCTTCTTCAGACAGATGCTCCGGGACTGAACGAATACGCAAAAAACTATAAAGCCCTTTATCCTATCGCGGCCCGCTGCGGTGTTTTTGCCAAAACAGACATCCAGCCTCTGATCAACGAGGGCGCTACAAAAGAGGATCTTTCTGCCTCTATTTTTCAGGCAGTTGTCAACCAGACTATTTCCGGCCTTGCCTGCGGTAAGCCAATCCGGGGACATGTTGCGTTTCTGGGTGGTCCTCTGCACTTTTTATCAGAGCTGAAAGCTGCCTTTATCCGTACTCTGAAGCTGGATGAGGAGCACACCATTGTTCCGGAAAATTCTCATCTTTTTGCGGCCATTGGCTCTGCCCTCAATGCAAAGGAAGAAGTGGCAGTTTCTCTTACTGACTTAAAAGATCGGCTCCGCCATTCCATCAAGCTTGATTTTGAAGTGGAGCGCATGGAGCCTCTTTTTTCTTCAGAAGAGGATTATCAGGAATTTACAGAACGCCAGAGCTCTTACCGGGTAGCCACCGGTGATCTTTCCAATTACAGTGGAAACTGTTATCTTGCATTGATGCCGGAAGTACCACCACGAAAACTGCCCTTGTAGGCGAAGACGGAAGCCTTCTTTATTCCTTTTACAGCAGCAACAACGGAAGTCCTCTGAATACGGCCATCCGCTCTATTCAGGAGATTTACTCCCGTCTGCCAAAGGACGCTCACATTGCCTATGCCTGTTCCACAGGATACGGAGAAGCTCTGATCAAGGCTGCGCTTCTTCTTGACGAGGGAGAGGTAGAAACCGTTTCCCATTATTATGCTGCTGCATTTTTTGATCCGGAGGTAGACTGTATCCTTGATATCGGCGGTCAGGATATGAAATGCATTAAGATCAAAAATCAGACCGTGGACAGTGTGCAGCTTAACGAAGCCTGCTCCTCCGGGTGCGGTTCCTTTATTGAAACCTTTGCAAAGTCTCTGAACTACAGTGTGCAGGATTTTGCAAAAGCGGCTCTTTATGCAGAACATCCCATTGATCTCGGAACAAGATGTACGGTATTTATGAACTCCAAGGTGAAACAGGCTCAGAAAGAAGGAGCAGAGGTTTCTGATATTTCTGCCGGACTTGCCTATTCCGTTATCAAAAATGCGCTTTACAAAGTAATCAAGGTTTCCGACGCCTCTGAGCTCGGAAAGCACATTGTGGTACAGGGCGGAACCTTTTATAATGACGCAGTTCTCAGAAGCTTTGAAAAATCGCCGACTGCCATGCAATCCGTCCGGATATTGCAGGGATCATGGGAGCGTTCGGCGCGGCTCTGATCGCCAGGGAGCGTTACGAAGAAGGCAAAGAAACTACTATGCTCCCTATTGAAAAGATCAATTCCCTGAAATATACAACCTCCATGGCAAACTGCAGAGGTTGCACCAATAACTGCCGGCTGACTATCAACAAATTCAGCGGAGGACGCCAGTTTGTCAGCGGGAACCGATGCGAGCGCGGAATTGGCAAGGAAAAGAACAAAGAACATATTCCGAACCTTTACGAATACAAATATAAAAGAATTTTTTCCTATGAGCCACTCTCTGCAGACAAGGCAGTCCGTGGCAGGGTAGGAATCCCCCGTGTTCTTAATATGTTTGAGAACTATCCCTTCTGGTTTACCTTTTTTACAAAGCTGAATTATGAAGTAGTTCTTTCACCTACGTCCACCAGAAAAATTTATGAGCTTGGAATTGAATCCATTCCCAGTGAATCCGAATGTTATCCGGCAAAAATGGCCCACGGGCATGTAAGCTGGCTTTTGAAAAAGGGCATAAAATTCATTTTCTATCCCTGCATTCCCTATGAGCGCAACGAGTTCCCGGATGCAGTAAACCATTACAACTGCCCTATTGTCACTTCCTATGCGGAAAACATCAAAAACAATGTGGACGAGCTTCATGATCCGGAAATTGATTTCCGTAATCCTTTTCTTGCCTTTACCTCAGAAGCGGTGCTTACTGACCGCCTTGTAGAAGTTTTTAAAGATCTGCCGGCTCAGGAAGTAAAAGCTGCTGCTCACGCTGCCTGGGAAGAACTGGCCGCTGCCCGCAGAGATATTGAGAAAAAGGGTGAAGAAACTCTGGAATACCTGAAAGAAACAGGGCGCAGGGGCATTGTCCTGGCAGGGCGTCCTTACCATATTGACCCGGAAATCCATCACGGTATCCCGGATCTTATTAACAGCTACGGACTTGCTGTTCTCACAGAGGATTCCATTTCCCATCTGGCAGACATTGAGCGTCCGATCCGCGTCAATGACCAGTGGATGTATCATTCCCGGCTTTATGCTGCCGCAAGCTTTGTAAAAACAAGGGAGGATCTTGACCTGATCCAGCTGAATTCCTTTGGCTGCGGCCTGGATGCCGTTACAACCGATGAGGTGTATGAAATCCTGGACGGAAGCGGCAAGATCTACACCTGTCTGAAAATTGACGAGGTAAACAATCTCGGCGCAGCGTATCCGTATCCGTTCTCTTCTGGCAGCCATCCGCGCCAAAGAAAAGCAGAACAGGAAACGGAATATCCAGTCCTCTGCCATTCAAAAAGTTGTTTTTACAAAAGAAATGAAAAAGGATTACACCATCCTCTGCCCGCAGATGTCGCCTTTCCATTTCAGTATTCTCCAGGCGGCCTTTAATTCCTGCGGATACAATCTGGAGGTTCTGCCAAACGACAACAAAGGTGCTGTGGATGTGGGACTGAAATATGTAAACAACGACGCCTGCTATCCTTCGCTGATCGTTGTAGGACAGATCATGGATGCGCTTTTATCCGGCAAATATGATCTGGATAAAACAGCGGTTATTATGACCCAGACAGGAGGCGGATGCCGGGCTTCCAACTATATCGGATTTATCCGCCGTGCGCTGAAAAAAGCCGATATGGAGCAGGTTCCTGTAATCTCTTTAAACCTCAGCGGTCTGGAAAGCAATCCTGGCTTTAAGCTGACTCTCCCTCTGGTGAAAAAAATATGCTATGGAGCTGTGTTCGGAGATCTTCTTATGAAATGTGTTTACCGCATGCGTCCTTATGAACAGGAAAAAGGAATTGTCAACCGGAAACACAAAATATGGGAACAGCGGGTGATCTCTTTCCTTCAGGGAGGAAGCATCAGCCACAGCCAGTTCAAAAAAATGTGCCGTGATCTTGTTCACGAGTTTGATATGATCCCGGTTACCGGAGAACGCAGACCCCGGGTAGGAATCGTAGGAGAGATCCTGGTAAAATTCCTTCCTGCTGCAAACAATCATCTGGCTGAGCTTCTGGAAGCAGAAGGCGCCGAGGCAGTGTGCCCTGACCTGATCGACTTTATCAGCTACTGTTTCTTTAACCAGAATTTCAAGTCCGATTACCTTGGATTTAAAAAATCAAAGGCAACAGTTGCAAACTGGGGAATCAAAGGAATTGACTGGCTCCGCAAAGCCGCGGACGAAGCTCTGGAACAGAGCCGCCATTTTTCCTCTTCTGCGGATATCCGCCAGCTTGCGGAAATGGCTTCTCCTATTGTCTCTCCGGGAAATCAGACCGGAGAAGGCTGGTTCCTTACCGGCGAAATGCTGGAGCTGATCAACGGCGGCGTACCGAACATCGTGTGTATTCAGCCCTTTGGCTGCCTGCCAAACCACATTGTAGGCAAGGGCGTGATCAAGGAGATCCGCCGCAGGCATCCGGAAGCAAATATTGTTGCTATTGACTACGACCCGGGCGCCAGCGAGGTAAATCAGCTGAACCGAATCAAGCTTATGCTTTCCACTGCTGTAAAAAACATGGAAAAAGATGCGTAGTAAGCAACCTGAAGCACTCTGTATTTTATATTTTTGAATAACGGAATCCATATATAAAAAGAGGATCTTTCACCAGACAGATATACCAGTTGAAAATCCTCTTTTTTATTTTTGTCTCAGATCTTTTATTTTATCTCTGAATAAACTGCAGCCATTCTCTCATAAGCTTCTTTCAGCATTGCCCTTGGACTTGCTATATTCAGACGGATAAAGCCTCTGCCCTCGTTTCCGAAAACACTTCCCATATAAACAGAAACATTGGCTTTTTCCAGAAACCATTTTTCCAGCTCTTCCTCTGTAATTCCAAGCTTCTCATAACTGATCCAGAGAAGATATGTTCCCTGTCTTTCAAGAATCTCAAATTCCGGAAAATGTTCTGCAAAAAACTCACGTGTAAATGTTTCATTTTCATTTACATAAGCAAGCATCTGCCGGTACCATTCTTCACATTCCATATATCCGTGTTCTACAGCTGCCACTGCAAAAATAGTGGGATTATGCATACCAATACGGTCAATGGTCTGAGCAATGCGGCTTCTGATCTCCTCATCAGGAACAATCATATAAGAAACGATCACTCCCGGAACATTAAAGGTCTTTGTCAGGGATGTGGCAACGATCAGCCTCTCTCTCACTGTCTCAGATAAGGTAAGAGCCGTTGTAAAAGTAACTCCCTCTGCCACAATATCACCGTGAATCTCATCTACAAATAAAAGAAGATCATGTTTTTTGCAGAATGCTCCAACTTCTTCCAGTTCTTCTCTAGTCCATACTCTTCCCACCGGATTGTGCGGACTGCAGAGAATAAACATTTTTGTTTTATCCGTCACAACAGATTCCAGATGTGCAAAGTCGATCTTATAACTGCCGTTTTCCAGTATCAGAGGGCTTTCCACTACTTTACGGTGATTCTTTACAACAGCCTGATACAGAGGACCATAGGCAGGAGTATTGATGATCACTTCATCCATTTCTTCGGTAAATGTTTCCACACAGATACTGGAAGAAACATTGATACGGGGACAAAATACAATCTCCTCTCTGGATACCTCAGCCTGATGCTTCTGTCTCATCCATTCCCGGATATTTTCATAGAATCTGTCGCTTAAATCTGTATAGCCAAAAATTCCTTTGTCAAGAATATCCTGAAAAGCATCAATGATCTGTTTTGGAGACCGGAAATCCATATCCGCAACACCAAGATGCAGCATTCCTTCTTTCTGATATTTTTTATCCATGGTATCCCATTTTCCACAGTTGGTGTTTCTTCTCTCATTCCATTCGTCAAAATTAATTTTCATATTCTTTGTCCTTTCCGGGCCCATATTCTTTTCATCAGGCTCTTTTTATAAAACAGGGGATGCCGCCTGCATTCCGATCAGCCTGCTCCGTTGTTTACCAAAAACACACAGAACATGCATCCAGACGTTTCCCTTCAGCATCCCCTTTTCCTATTCAATCGCACATCTCACACGATCTTCTTACTCTACATCAATTCCGTCAGCTTTATTTAAAGCCACATATTCATCATAGTATTCGCTGTCTTTTGTAATCTTTTTGATACCGATTCCGGTGAATCCCCAGATTACGGCAAAGATAACACCTGTATAACAGATAATTGCCCATGGAAGATATTCCAGAGTGGAAACTCCCAGAGTTGTAGCCATGTAAACACCGGCTGCGGTCCATGGTGTAATGGGCTCTACAACGGTAGCAGAGTCTTCCAGAGTTCTGGAAAGGTTTCTTGGCTCAAGACCTTTTTTCAGGTAAGTATCCTTAAACATCTCACCTGGAATCAGGATGGACAGCTGGCCGTTTGATGTAACAAACACTGCTGTGATACAGGAAACAATTGTAGAAACAATCAGTCCTCCTGTAGACTTCACAATAGTCATAAGTTTATTCAGAACAATATTCAGTGATCCGGTTACTGCCAGTGTTCCCGCAAAGCCATAAGCGCAAAATGCGATCAATACAGTATTCAGCATGGAAACCATACCGCCTCGCTGCAGAAGCTTGGGAATATCTTCAATCAGTCCCTCTGTGGTAAATCCTGCAACATGGATCATATCCATATTAAATCCGCTGATCGCAGCGGTAAAGCAGTCCTGAAGGCTGAAATTCTGGAAAGTAACAGCATTGAAAATTGCAACCGCACTGGACGCCAGCATAATCGGAATGGTCGGCTTTTTGGCAACAGATCCGTAAAGCACAATAAGTGGCGGAAGAATGATCAACGGATTAAATTTGAAGATCTGAGAAAGTGTCTCAAAAATAATAGTAACCTTTTCCGGTGTTCCTGCTGCCGCAAGATCTCCGCCAAATGTAAAGCCTACGATCGTGTAAACAATGCAGCAGATAATAAATCCGGGACCTGTTGTCCAGAACATATGCTGAATATGATCATAAAGCTTTCCGCCTGCCGCAATAGGGGCAAGGTTTGTTGTATCAGACAGAGGTGACATTTTGTCTCCGAAATATGCACCGGATACAATGGCGCCTGCCACGATCGGAAGAGGAGCTCCCATACCTGCCGCTACGCCCATCAGAGCAACACCGATCGTTCCCGCAGAGCCCCAGGATGTTCCGGTACATACTGATACAAACGCAGTAACCAGAAACGAAGTAACAACCAGATACTTCGGGCTGATCAGCTTCAGTCCATAAAATACCATCATCGGAATGGTTCCGCCGATCATCCAGGAACCGATCATAAATCCAACAATGATCAAAATAAAAATTGCCGGCATTGTTTTACTGAGCTTGGCTACTATAGAGTCCATAATCTCATCCCAGGTATAACCAAGATAAATTGCGATCACGCCTGCAATTGCTGCTGATACCAGCATCAGAACCTCCGGACTTAAGCCCATAACCGCATATCCCACTCCCAGCAGTACGATCATTGCCAGAATCGGAATTACTGCCAGAAACAGGGTGGTCTCTTTTTTCTCTCTTACTTTTTTTGCTTTCCCACTCATAAGTATTCCTCCAAAATAAATTCATTCCACAATCTGCAAAGCAGGTTTACTGAATTTCTGCAATTACTTCTACTTCACAGAGAACGTTTTTCGGTAAAGCTTTTACTGCAACACAGGATCTTGCAGGCTTTGACACAAAATATTTTTCATATACTTTGTTAAATTCTGCGAAATCTGCCATATCGCTTAAAAAGCAGGTGGTTTTTACTACGTTCTCAAAGCAGGTTCCTGCTTCATCCAAAATCGCTTTCACATTTTCCATTACCTGCTCTGCCTGAGCCGTAATATCAGTTCCCACAATCTCTCCTGTCTCAGGGCTTGCCGGAATTTGTCCGGAACTGAATAAAATATTTTTCAGTATAATTCCCTGTGAATATGGTCCAATAGCTGCCGGTGCTTTCAATGTGTTCACCACTTTTAACATTTTCTCTTCCTCCCACATTATTTTTTGTTCAATTTGATAATATCACTAAATTATTTTTTAGTCAATGAAATTAAGTTTCTTTTTATATGTCATTTTTACTGAATTTCATTTCAGTTTTTATTGCATATTGCACGAAAGAAGATTATAATTAAAAAAAATGGATAATTAAAAAAGGAACGCTATGAAAAAAGAATATATTACTTTAACTCAAAATGAACGAATGATACTGCAGTCTTATATCCCTGTTGTCCAGGGACTGGGACAATATCTTGGAGAAGGCTATGAAGTCATACTGCACAATCTGGAGTCTCTGGAACACTCTGTTATGCAGATTGTAAACGGTCACCATTCCGGCAGAAAAATCGGAGCTCCCATCACAGATCTTGCTCTTGGCATGCTCTCACAAATTGAAAACTCAAAAGATCATTGTGCCATTTCTTATTTTAACCGCAGGCAGGACGGAGTGATACTGAAGTCCACAACGATCCCCATTCCCGGTGAAGGAAACCGTATTATTGGAATGATCTGCATCAATTTTTATACGAATATTCCACTCTCAACTGTAATCCAGCAGATGATCCCGGAAAACCTTAATTCCCTGCAGAGCTTCCCGCACACAACAGAAACCTTTACCGAAAATGTGGACGATCTGATTGAGACGGCCCTTGCCGACGTAAAAGACCAGATTTTAAACGACACGTCCATTTCCACCAACAACAAAAACAAAGAAATTGTAACCGCCCTCTACAAAAAAGGAATTTTTAACCTGAAAGACAGTGTGATCAAGGTGGCCGGCCGCCTGAATATTTCCAAGAATACCGTTTACATGCATATTCGGAATCTAAAAAACGAACTGCCGGAGTAAGGGACTGCCTGTATGAGCATTTCTGAAAAAGGATCAATACCTTTACAGCCTTTTTTCGTCCCAAATCCGATGATAAAATACGGGTATTTTATCATCGGATTTATGAATTTCTCCCAAACTGCAAAAAACCCTTGAAAATGCCCATTTTCTGAGCTTTTCAAGGGTTTTAAAGTTCATGTTGTCTGGAAAATTAGTTTCCCATCTGTTTTGCTACTTCAGCTGCAAAATCCTCTTCCTTCTTCTCGATTCCTTCGCCGGTCTCGAAACGAACAAAGCCTTTGATTGCAACGTTTGCGCCATTTTCTTTAGCAACCTGCTCTACGTATTTAGCAACAGTCTGTTTTCCATCCTCTGCTTTAACGTAAACCTGATCAAGAAGGCAGATTTCTTTCAGCTCTTTGTTGATACGTCCGGTGATCATACCCTGGATAACCTTCTCCGGTTTCTGGGACTCTTTCGGATCGTTCATGATCTGAGCAAGAAGGATCTCTTTTTCATGAGCGATGTAATCAGCGCTCACTTCAGAGCTGTTAGTGTACTGTGGTTTCAGAGCTGCGATCTGCATTGCAACATTCTTAGCCATCTCTTTTACAGCGTCGTTTACAACGTCTGTCTCTACGTCAACAAGAACACCGATTTTTCCGCCCATATGTGTATAGGAAGCAACGAAGCCGTTCTCTTCTTTTACCTGAGCAAATCTTCTGATGTTCATGTTCTCGCCGATAACTGCGATCTGAGCTGCAAGAGCTTCTTTTACAGTCTGCTCGTTATTCAGTGCCCATGTCTCTGCAAGGAAAGCATCGATATCAGCTGCTGTAGTAGTAAGCGCCTGTGCGGCAACGTCTGCAACATAGCTCTGGAATTTTTCATTCTTTGCCACGAAGTCTGTCTCTGCATTAACCTCAACAACTACTGCGCTCTTAGCATCCTCTGCAACAACAGTCTTGCAAAGACCTTCTGCTGCTACACGGCTTGCTTTTTTCTGAGCAGTTGCAAGTCCTTTTTCGCGAAGGAACTCTACTGCTTTATCCATATCGCCTTCTGTAGCTGTAAGAGCTTTCTTACAGTCCATCATTCCGGCGCCGGTCATTTCTCTTAACTCTTTTACCTGTGCTGCTGTAATAGCCATCTCAATTTCCTCCTGGATATTTTTAACCTGAATAATTTAATAAAATAAAATTACTCTTCTACTGTCTCAGCAAACTCCTCAGACTCTGCTTCGATCTCGCCGTCAGCCTCAGCTATACCCTGGTTTGCCTCGATAACAGCGTCTGCCATCTTGGAAACAATGAGTTTTACGGCACGGATAGCGTCATCATTACCCGGAATTACATAATCAAGCTCTTCCGGATCGCAGTTTGTATCACAGATACCGATAAGCGGAATACCTAATGTATGAGCTTCCTGTACGCAGATTCTCTCTTTTTTCGGGTCAACGATGAAGATAGCGTCCGGAAGACGTTTCATCTCTTTGATACCACCAAGGTTTTTCTGCAGTTTTGTAAGCTCTTTTCTTAATTCAATAACTTCTTTCTTAGGAAGCACGTCAAATGTTCCGTCAGCCTCCATAGCCTCGATCTCTTTCAGTCTTGCGATACGGCTCTGGATTGTCTTGAAGTTTGTAAGCATACCGCCAAGCCATCTCTCGTTTACATAGAACTGTCCGCAGCGCTCTGCCTCAACCTTGATAGCATCCTGAGCCTGTTTCTTTGTTCCTACGAAAAGGATGTTTCCGCCGTTTGCTACGATGTCAGCGATTGCATTGTAAGCATCGTCAACCATACCTACAGACTGCTGAAGGTCGATGATATAGATACCGTTTCTCTCTGTGTAGATGTACGGAGCCATTTTAGGGTTCCATCTTCTTGTCTGATGTCCGAAATGAACACCTGCTTCCAAAAGCTGTTTCATTGAAATAACGCTCATGTTTTTGTTCTCCTTTTTTGGTTAGATTCTTCCGCGCGGATCATTTTCTATCTGGACCCCGCCGTCACACCGTATGGGCACCATCCATCGGAATCTCCACGCGTGATTATTTTGCAACTCTTGGAGTATAACACACAAAAACCCTCTGTGTAAAGAGGGTTTTCCTGTTTTTAGCTGTATTTTCAGCATTTTTTCTGTTTTTCTGCTGAAGAGCCGCCTGTATTTTTTAATTTTTGAACCTCTTCCTCTGTAAGAGGACGGTATTCTCCTTTTTTCAGTTCATCCGGAAGAGTAAGTGGTCCCATGGAGATCCTTTTCAGATAGATCACGGGCTTTCCCACTGCCTTCATCATCCGCTTGACCTGGTGAAATTTTCCCTCGCTGATGGTCAGAAGCAGTTCTGTATAGCTCTCCGGAAGGTTTTCTGTGCGTACCCGGCGCAAAAGCTCAGCCTTTTCTCTGTCGCTGTCTTCCTGAGGAAAAAGCTGCACCTTTGCCGGAAGCGTCAGTCTTTTTTCTCCAATATCAATCCCCTGCTCCAGCTTTTGTCTGTCCTCTTCTGTTACCGTTCCCTCCACTCTTACGAAATACGTTTTTTCCACATGATGCGCCGGGGATAAAAGCTCATGAGCCAGTCCCCCGTCATCTGTGATCAGAAGAAGTCCTTCTGTATCCTTATCCAGGCGTCCTACAGGAAACATTCCCTTTCTCGCTTCCGGAATCAGTTCCATCACTGTTCTGTCATATCTGTCCTCCGTGGCGCTTACGTAACCGGCCGGCTTATGAAGAAGGTAGTACACAAACTCCGGAGCCATGGATACAGGATTTCCCAGAAGCTCCACCCGGTCCTCTTCTGTTATCTTTTTCTCCGGTTTTTTCACAGTCCTGCCGTTGACCTGCACCAGACCTTTTTGTATGAATTTTTTTACCTCGCTTCTGGTTCCCTTTCCGGCATCCGCCAGAAATTTATCCAGTCTCACTGCTTTACTCATCCGCTCCCTCTCTTTTTTCTTTCTCAACAGAAATCTCTGCGGGTCCGTCGACCCCTCCTGTAGCCTCTGTCCTCTCCGGGTTTCCTGTCTCCGTCAGTTCGCCTTCCCTGTTGTCCGTACTTCCGCTTTCCTGACGGATAAATTCCGGAATGCGGCCCTTCAGGAACTCTGCATAACATTCTTCCCCCTGTTCTGTCTGAAAGATTGCCGCTACATCCGGTTCATATTCTATCCAGGCAAAAGTGCCGAAAGATGGAGCCGCCGCCTGTACCAGAGCTTCAAGCTGTTCTTTTTCTGTATATTCTGCAGCTGTTTCTTCTTCTCCCGATTCATTATAATAGAGGATCTTTGCTTTTTTGATTTCCGTTTCTTCAAAGCTTAAAGGATATCCTGTCTCTTTAAGAACCGCAATCGTATTTTTATAAGAAGGAAAAAGATTTATTTCTCCATATGCATGTCTTTCCGGTTTCTCCTCTCCGGGAACCAGACTGTGTATATCCTCAGCTACCGGAAGTATATAGCTTATATGAAGCTCTGCAAAAGGAAGAGCAAGCAAATCTTCCGGAGCAGCTTCCTGAATATCTGTTTTTACCGCCTCAATCAGTTTTTTCTGTTTTTCCGGCTGATCCTGAAAAATATCATATCCTCTTCCGTTTCCTGAAATAAAAGAAATATTATCCAGATATGCGGTATCTGAAGCCAGAAATTGTTCTGTTTTATTTTTCAGATTTTCTTCTTTATAAAGATTATACAAAAGCTCACCGCATTCTTCTGTATTTATCACATAACTGCGCTTCACTTCTCTGCCTGACCGAAGCTGATACCCCAGCTGCAAACGGCGAAAAGTTCCTTCTTCTGTCTGTTCTCCTTCATATCTGAACTTTCTGTTTTCCTGATTTTCAACAATTTTCTGCAGAATCTCATAGGTTTCCTCTCCGATTCCGTCTTTCCGGAAAAGCATTCTCTCTTTTCTCCCAGGATGTAGAGTCTTCTATAGAGAATGTACCGTCTTCCTGTTCTTTTACATAGTCTGTCATATCGCCGGACAGTGTCATCATATCCAGGTTGAGCGCTTTGATGTCTTCCTGACGGGGAATATAGGCATCAAAATTCAGAAGATCCTTCTGGTAAATCAGTGCGCATACGGTAACAAGGACCGCCGCCGCAAGCAGCTGTACCTTTTTGAAAAAAAATGCGTGAAAATCCATTTGGTACAATGCTTCTATCATTCCATGAGCAAGTACCGTTCCAAGTATCATTCCAAATACACACCAGATATTCCGAGCGTGACTTGTGGGAATCAGATAAAAAACAAAGCCTGTTCCCATGCCGCACGGCACAACAACCATAAATTTTATTACTGCTGCCAGTTTCCCATACACCATTGGTTTCCCTGCTGCCTCAGACGGCCTGTGTATGTAGGCAAAATAAGAGACCGCTGTAAATATCAATGTCAGAACAAACAGAACAGCCGCCAGTGCTGCGCCCTGTCCAGCCTCATATTTTTGCCAGAACGCAGCCGTCAGAGTAATCGGCGAGGCATAGTCCTCCAATGCTTTAAAAATCCCATATGGATAGTTTGAAGAAAAGGTGTCGAAAAAGCCGTATGCGCAAAATGACATCAAGATTCCCAATGCCGGTCCATATAACTGCATACCTGCCAGGCATAAAACTCCCATGAGAAAATTCCCCGTCACACAAAAAACAAGGACTATACTGAAATAAAACAGAAAGTATAAAAGCAAATGAACAAGCAAAAGTCTGGCAGCCAGCTCCATAAGCTTCAGACTGAAAAATCCTTTTGCCGCTCCTATACAAACCGCAAAAAACTCCATGATCATATAAGGAACAAGATAGTATAAAAGTCCCGTGTATACACGATTCCAGAACATCCGGGAACGCTTTACCGGAAGGCTGTGATAAAAATCCACCTTTTTACGGGAATAAACATAGCTGAATCCATTTATACTGTTCATTATGGCAGCCACAATGGTTATTGCTCCTCCTGTAAAGACCAGCTTTTCTTTCCACAGTCCCTCATAGAGCAGATGAAGCTGATCCGGCGTATACCGGGCCGCTTTCCAGTTTCCCACCACAAGAAGCAGTGCAACAGGAAATGCCAGGAAGAACCCCAGACTCAAAAACGCAGGAATCCAGCTTTTTCCTCTGGAAACAGTTCTCACGTATTCAGAAGAACAGATTTTTGATTTCATAGCCTGCCACCTCCGTTTCACTAATAAAAATTTCTTCCAGAGTCAAAGGAAGAATTTCACAGAAAAGGGGATTTTTCCCCTGTATTTTCTCCATGATCTGCTCCCGGGTTCCCCGTACAGTCAGAAGCAGCAGAGAACCCTGATGCTCCGTCTTTAATACATCCATTTCTTTCTGAAGCTGACGTTCCTGATCTTTGTCTTTCAGAACACACTGGATTTTATGAATATGAAATTTCATATCCTCCAGATCTCTGGAAAGCAGAATTCCTCCTTTATACAGAAGCCCCACATGGTCGCAGATATCCTCCAGTTCTCTGAGGTTATGAGACGCGATCACCGGTGTGAATTCTCTTCCCATGATCTCTGATGCAAAAAGGCTTTTTACTCCCTGGCGCATAACCGGATCAAGACCGTCAAAAGTCTCATCGCAGAGCAGGTATTTTGTACCGGCGCTGACTCCCAGGAGCACAAGAAGCTGTTTTCTCATTCCTTTTGAAAAAGTACTGATTCGTTTTTTATCATCCATATGAAACTGCCGCAGGAATTTCGAAAATCTCTGCACATCAAATTTCGGATAATAACATCTGTAAAAATCTGCTATATCCCGTGGTGTATAATCAGCCGGGAAATAACTGTCGTCAGGTATATAAAAAATACAGGCTTTTGCTTTTTCATTATCGTATATACTTTCGCCGTCAATCTCTATCTCCCCCTCATCCGGCTTCAAAATCCCTGCCGCCATACGAAGAAGAGTACTTTTTCCTGCACCGTTGCTTCCCACCAGACCAAACACTTCTCTTTCTCCTATTTCAAGAGAAACTTTATCCACTGCTTTTACGGAGCCAAAAGACTTGCTGCATTTTTTATCTCTATCATTGGCCTTCCTCCTCATAACAGGAGTTTACCACCTGTATCAGCTCTCCCTTCTGTATTCCCAGGCTCTGCCCTTTTTGTACAGTTTTTCGAAGCTCTTTACGGTAATCCTCCCTTTTTATTTTTAATATCTGATTGGCATCTGCCACAAAATTCCCCCTGCCCTTAACCGGATAGATCAATCCCTCCTGTTCCAGCTCCGCATAGGCCCTCTGTATGGTATTGGGATTGATGGAAAGCTCCATGGCAAGCTGACGGACAGAAGGAAGACGGCTGCCTGCCGGAAGAGCCTCCTGATAGATCAGTACACGGAATTTTTCTGTTACCTGCTCATAGATCGGTCTGCGATCCTGATAATCCAAGATAATAATAAGACGTTCCTCCCTTCTGGCTTATGGTGTATTAACTGTATTGATACACTTATTGTACCATATATTTAAAATCTATTCAAGATTTTTATACAAGAAAAAACCGCCAGAAGGCTGGGCATAAGCCGCAGCACACTCTGGCGGATATTAAAAAAAATAAATCTCTGTAATGTTTTACATACGATCCGGTGCGGAAAATCCCAGAAGATCAATACTGGTCTCCAGAATACCTTTTGTCACATCAAGGAGCTTCAGGAAGGATTCCTTCTGCGCCTGATCTTCCTCACTTAAAATCTTTGTCTCATGGTAAAAGCTGTTAAATGCATTGGAAACCTCATAGATATATGCGCAGATCTTGTGCGGCGCTTTTTCCTCAAAAGCATTCTCCACGGTTGCACCGAATTTTGTCAGCTCCAGCATCAGGTTCTTCTGGCTGTTATTTACTGCAGGAAGCATCTGGATTCCCTCAAGGCTTCCTCCCTCTTCCACATAACGGTTCAGAATGGATTTGATACGCACAATCGTGTAGAGGATGTACGGACCTGTATTTCCCTCAAAAGAGGTAAAGCGGTCAATATCAAAAACGTAATCCTTGGTAGCCTGATTGGAAAGATCGCCGTACTTGATTGCAGACAGACCTACGATCTGAGCTGTCTCTGTGGCATCCTTATCTCTTACGCTTCTGTTTTCTACGATCTTGGTATACATTTCCTGGTCAATATCCGCGATCAGACGTTCCAGACGCATAACGCCTCCTTCTCTTGTCTTAAAAGGCTTGCCGTCTTTTCCGTTCATGGTACCGAAGCCAAGGAAAGAAAGCCTGGTGTCCTCTTTTACAAGGCCTGTCTTTCTCGCGCAGCGGAATACCTGGATAAAATGAAGTTCCTGGCGTTTGTCCACCACATAAAGGATCTCGTCCGGATCATAAAGCTTCATACGCTCTACGATGGTTGCAAGATCTGTTGTTGTATAAAGGGAAGCTCCGTCTGATTTCAAGAGCATACAGGGCGGGATTTCCTTGGTGTCTGTCTCTTCCTTTACATCTACAACAAGAGCGCCCTGATCCTCATAAGCAAATCCCTGATCCTTCATGGCCTGGACCATATCCGGAATATAAGGCTGCGCGTCAGATTCCTTTTTCCACAGATCAAAGGAAACATTCAGATTATCGTAATTTCTTTTAAGGTCTGTTACAGAAACCTGCATGATATGATTCCAGAGAGCCATATAGCCTGGCTTTCCCTGCTGCAGAAGGTGAGTTGCCTCCAGAGCCTCGTTGCGGTAATCCTCATCCTCTTTGGATTTTCCGCTGGCGCAGGGATAAATCTCTTCCAGTTCTCCAATGGTAAACGGCGCTTCTGCAGGATATTCCCCCTGATAGCTGTCGTCAAAATATACCAGCTCCGGTTTGCGGTGTTTCAGTTCTGTGATGATCAGCCCCATCTGAAGTCCCCAGTCTCCCAGATGTACATCGCCGATCACTTTATGGCCTACAAAACGTCCGATTCTTTTAATGCTCTCTCCGATGATTGCTGAACGAAGATGACCTACATGAAGTGGTTTTGCCACATTTGGTCCGCCATAATCAATAATGATCGTTTTGGGATTTTCTGCCTGGGCAACAGAAAATTTCGGATCCTCTGCCATCTCCTTCAGATAGTCTGCAAGGAACTCTTCTTTTACTTTCAGGTTGATAAATCCCGGTTTTACTACCTCTGCCGCAGAAAATACCCGGCTGTCTTTTAAATATTCCACCACATCATCTGCGATCATAAACGGTGCTTTTTTGTATGCCTTGGCGCCTGCCATTGCCCCGTTGCACTGAAACTCACAGAGATCCGGTCTGTTGGATACTGTTACCTTTCCGTATTCCGGATCATATCCGGCTTTTTCAAAGGCTGAGGAAAGCTCCTCTGCCATAATTTCCATCAGTTTCTTCATGTCTTATGACTCCTCGTATTTATTCTTTTCTTTTTTCAGACAGTAACCTTTTTTGAGCAGGCAACTGCAAGAGCTCCATGTCCGATATGACAGGCAACGCTTAAAGACAGGGGATCCATCTGGATCTCATAATCAGGAAACATTTCCTGAACCTCTTTTTTGAATTCCTCTGCTTCTTCCTGATTTCCCGTATATGCCATCTCCAGACACATTTCGCCGCGCTTTGCATATTCTGCAAAACGACTGTCGAAATCCTCTTTCATGGCCTTCAGCATCACTCTTTTGGCCTGCTTCTTTCCTCTGACCTTTGAATAGGCGTCCAGCTTGTCTCCCTGGATCTGCAGTACCGGTTTCAGATTCAGAACTGTACCGATCGCTGCGGCTGCCGGTGTGATACGTCCGCCTTTTTTGAGATATTTCAGAGTTTCCAGCGTAATATAAATGCTGGATTCCCGTCTTTCTGCCTCAAGGATCTCACGGATCTCCGCAGCGCTTTTACCAGCCTGTACAAGCGTCAGCGCATCCATCACAGACTGCTTCTGAGTTACAGAAATCCTCTGGTTATCCACAACCTGAACCTTGCCGTTATAATCACGGGCAAGTCCCATGGCCGTTTCACAGGAAGCGCTCAGCCCGCTTGACATGGGAATATGCACGATCTCATTGTATTCTTTTAAAAGTGTATCCCACAGTCCGCAGACTTCACCCGGATTTGGCTGAGAGGTGGAAATAGGTTCATCCTTTTTCAGTCGCTCATAAAACTCCTCCTGAGAAAGCGTAACCCCTTCCAGATACATAACCTCATTAATATAAAAGGGCATCGGCAGAACAGAGATTCCAAGCTTTCTTCCCTCATCCTGCGTAATGCCGCTGTTGCTGTCAGTTACAATGGCAATTTTTCTCATACTGCATTCTCCTTATTTCCTTTATCCTGAAAAATACATGCTGTATACAGTTTAACATACTTTTTGGGGTATCTCAATTAAAAATTTGCCATGATAGTCTCACCTGAATATAAACCCTGCTTCACAAGCTTCTGAAAGCATATTTTCCACTCATATTTTAACACATTTTTCTGAAACGGCAAATCCCGGATACCGAAAGATACCCGGGAGCCTAAAATGTATTTTCTCATGCAGATGTTCTTTCGCTTCTTTACCTTTTCCATAACAGTGCCAGAAGACCAATAAGCGCAGAGCACATTGAACAGCCTGCGCACTTTACAAACTCCAGAATAGTCTCCGCCTGCCCCACAGTCTTTGGAAGCATGAGAAAAAGTCTCACTTTTTCTTCCAGCTGCCTGAATTTATCGGACCAGAACTGAAAATCCGACCATCTGGACGGGATCCACTCCTGAGGGATCTCAAGTTTTTTCCAGAGCAGCACTGCGGCTGCTGCCACAATCAGGACGCTGGCTCCTGTCCACATCCACAGGGCGCCCTTCTCCCCCCTGCAAAGCCTTCTCTCCTGGTTTGCTTTCAGAAAGAGAGCCCCAAGCACAATCCCTGGAAATATCAGCAGAAGCATTCTGGCCGTACTCATAAGAAATCCGGAGTCCACCACCATGCCGTTCAGTCCATAAGCCATCAGAAACTGCTCTGCTGTTTTTGAATCCTGCAGTCTCTCATTTTTCAGAAATACTCTGGTATACACGGTTTCTTCTTTCTCCGGACGGATCAGGATCATCCTCTGCTTCCAGGGAAGCACCTGACGGACCTGATAAGTTTTTTCCCCGTATACAAGCTGGCGTCCCTCTGCCTCTCTGGTGCCAAAAAGCTTCCAGGCTGTATCTCCGTCAATTATGCAGCCCTCTTTATCCTTTTCCCAGAATCCACGGATTCTTTTATCATAAAGACTTCCGTCTCCAAGAATTCCTGCAGCCATTACCTGGGCACTCCGTCCATAGTCCGGCTCTGTAAGTGTGGTCATGCCGCCGTCCCAGTAAAAGCAGGCGGAAGTTTCTGCTTCTGTCTGTTCCAGTGTTTTCACAATCTCCTCTGCCTGTTCTTTTTCCGGATATGTTCCTGACAGAAACACCGAAACAGAAGGTTCTTCCATCATACTGCCAAATGCCAGCACTGCCCCTCCGTAAAAAAGCAGAGCCAGAACTCCCAGAAGCAGACGTTTCCGGGAAACTCCATAAAACGTCCGCTTACCAGGAATCATGATTCCTGCAGCCTTACCCGGCTGCCGTCTGCGATCTCTCTGTCTGTTTCTGTAATGATTTTCTGAGAGCCGGAAAGTGTCCCTTCCTGAAGAGCTGCAGTTGTCTCATTTTTTTCTATGACTGTAACAGGAACCTTTCTGGCAACCTGTACCTCTCCCAGCACAGAGTCTCTGGTGTCAAGAACAAGTACATATTCCTGGCCTTTCTGCCCGTAAAGTGCAGAAAGCGGCACACAGCAGGCATACGGCCCTTCCTCCTTCTGCACGGTAAAATCCACGCTTTCTCCTACTGTCAGCCCGCTCTGGGGAACATCTACAGTAAGGATATAGGTTCCCGGATTTGCGGAATCCTCCTGAACAGACTGAACCACCGCATTTTCCACAACCGTTTTGCTGTTGCCCTCCAGATGCACAGACGACCCTGCGGAAACGTATTCCAGATCGTCCTTTGTTATCGCTCCTGTCATACTTAAGCCTCCGGTCAGCTCATAGAGAACTGCTGCCGCATCCTGAACTGTCTGCCCGCCGGTCTGAGCGGAAACTGTTTTTACCACGCCGTCTGCCGGAGCTGTGATCTCCCCTTTACTCTGCATCAGAACATTCAGCTTTTCCAGCTCTTCATTCAGATTGTCAAGCTGTGTCTGAAGGGTTTCCTCTGTGCTGTCCTGAGGCGCCGGAAGTGCTGCCTCCTGTTTTGCCCTGTCTGCAGTGGTCACTTCCTGATTCCGGCTCATGATCACCTGATTCAGCGCTTCTGTTTTTGCCCGGACATCGTCTGCAAGAGCCTGTTCCTGTGTATCCTCTTCGGAAATAATGGGCTCCTGAGGAAGATTGCTTCCGTCTGAAAAATCAGTCTGTACCTCTCCCCCGTCTCCAAAATCCGATCCCTGGGACTGCTGCTCCAGTTCCTGCTGCTTCTGAGCCTCTGCTTTTTTCTGTCTGTACTCTGCAAGCCTCTGCTGGGCAATATTCAGCTCATTCTGGGCATTGGAAATGTTAATGTCCCCGTTTCCCAGAGCTGTATCAAGATCCTGCTGTGCCCAGCGGGAGGAATTTTCCCGTTTCTGGGCATCAATGTTTTCCTGGCTCTGGATATCGCTGATCTTCAGAGAAGCCTCCTGGATCTCGTCCTTTTTTTTGTCAATGCTTTCCTGGATACTACTTTCCAGTAAAGTCATCAGCGGCTGTCCTTTTTTTACCGCTTCTCCTGCCTTTACATGGACCTGAGCGATCTTAATTCCTTCCTGAACAAAAACAGCCGTCTCCTTTGTACTTTCTATTTTTCCTGTTCCTGATACTGTATGGCTGATCAGCTGATTCTGAGGCGCTGACGCCAGTACCTTTGCAACACTGACGGAATCTGCCGCCTTTGACAAAAATGTAAATACAAGCATTGCCGCAAAAAACGCTGCAAACCATTTTAATAATTTTTCCCGCTTCATTTCTTTTTACTCCTTAACTGCCGTAGAAACAATTCCCTGTTCCAGATAATCCTGACCTGCCAGAAATACCAGCACTGCCGGAATCAGAACAAGAACAGATGCCGCAAAGGCGGTTCCCGCCTGTTCTGTACTGATATTCGGAAGATACAAAGACAACGGCCATTTTTCCTTTGTTTTTAAAAAAGCCATAGGCTGTTCAATAAGATTCCAGTATTCCAGAAACCCCAGAACCAGAGCCGAGATCATTCCAGGAGATCCCAGCGGTATTCCGATTCTGAAAAAGATCCTCAGCTCTCCTGCGCCATCAATTCTGGCAGAATCCATAATTGCTTCCGGAAGCCCCTGAAAAAAACGGTACATCAGAAACACCGGAAAGGTGGAAAACACTGCCGGCAAAATAATCCCTGCCATAGTGTCCAGAAGCCTCATCTGATCCAGAACAAGATAGTTGCTGAGCATCATCACCTGAAAAGGCATCATCATAAGCGCAATATAAATAGTAAATAAAATTTTTTTACCCGGAAACTGGTATCTTGCAAATCCCCATGCCGCCGGAGTTCCCACCAGAAGCTGACCTGCCAGAATCGCTGCTGTAAGCTTTACGGAATTCCAGAACATTACAAAAAATTCCGGGGAGTCAAGAAGAAGCTCCACATAATGCATCATAGTAGGATACTGGGGCATCAGTTTCCAGGAAGCAAAGCCCTCCATATTTCCAAGAACCGGCATAAGAAGCTCTCTGATTTCCATATTGCCCATAAAAGAACCGCAGATAAGAAACAATATGGGAAACACTGCAGTCAATGCCATACAGAAAACCAGACCTGTCAGAAGTTTTTTTGTCATAATGTATCCTCCCTCGCCCAGGCTTTCTGAAGAAACAGAATCAGGATGAGAATCGCCGCTCCTGTTACCACTGCCGCAGCCGCCATTTTATCTAGGGAAAGATCCCGGTACCAGTTGTTAAAAAGGTGCTGCAAAAGATACATACTGTCCTGAGGATAGTCTCCTGCCACCAGATACGCCTCCCGGAACACTTTAAAACCGTTTAACAGAGACAGTACCACAATGGTAAAAAGAGAAGGCAGGAGATTGGGAAGAGTGATTTTTATAAAGCATTTCCACTCTCCTGCTCCGTCCACCCTTGCAGCCTCATAAAGAGCAGTTGGAATGGCTCCAAGCCCTGCCACCCACAGAACAATATCGTATCCCAGATTTCTCCACAGATAGCTTACTACCAGCACCCAGAAGGAAGCGTCCGTATTCATCCAGTCCACGCCCTGAAGGGAAAGAGTTTCCAGAAAATGGTTCAGAAGACCCTGATTGTGAAACAGAACTTTCCACAAAAGAACTACAGAAGCCACAGGAATTGCCATTGGCAGAAGGAACATACTTTTCAGCGCCTGCATGCTTTTTTTTCTTCTGGTAAGAAGAACAGCGATCATAAGAGACAGCACTACCAGGAGAGGAATACACACAAGAAAAAAACGAAGCGTATTCCCTGCCGCCAGACGAAAGGCCTGGTTCTCAAAAATTGTGCTGTAATTTTTCAGGCCTGTAAATTCTCCGCTGACTGCGCTGAAAAAAGAGCGCCTGATCACGTCCAGATACGGAATCACCCAGAACAGACACACACCGGCAAAGCTTGGAAGCAGAAATAAGAATCCCTTATATTTCTCTTTTTTTA
>ENA-OPYY01000217-OPYY01000217.1-human-gut-metagenome-genome-assembly--contig:-NODE-217-length-23626-cov-2.736414_pt1 | contig 23626 bp, 27 predicted proteins | sample MGYA00242472_ERZ504481 | MGnify/ENA primary metagenome ERZ504481 (study PRJEB26092, sample SAMD00036265) | human gut metagenome | host: Homo sapiens | study: EMG produced TPA metagenomics assembly of...
CGAAAGCAAAATTCTATACCGGAAACTTCTGGAAAAATAATTTTTTTCAAAAAGTGTTGACAAAAACACGTTATCATGTAGAATACTCTTTGTTGCGAGGGAAGTCGCAAGGATGTGCGTTTAGCTCAGCTGGATAGAGCGTTGGCTACGGACCAAAAGGTCGGGGGTTCGAATCCTCTAACGCACGCTAACAGTTATGAGAGCCTTGATTTTTCAAGGCTCTTTTGTTTTTGTTAGTATATTATTTTTTGACAAATACTTGACAAAATAAGTTTGATTTAATATAATGAACAATGTTCAAATTAAATTGATTACTTATGAGAAAGGAAATCTGGGAATGAAAAAAATATTAAATACTTCTATGATTTATTTTATTCTTGCTGCGGCAGCAGGAGTGTTTTACAGAGAGTTTACGAAATTTAACGGATATACAGGAGAAACGGCGCTGAGCTATGTCCATACTCATTTATTTGTGCTTGGAATGTTTGCGTTTCTTGTTATAGCGCTGTTTGGATGTCAGAAGCCGGAATTATTTAAACAGAGTACATTTAAGAAATTTTTTATTCTTTATAATATTTCCCTGCCGTTTATGGCAGTTATGCTTCTTGTAAGAGGCGTTGTTCAGGTTCAGGGGGCAGAGCTTACAAAGGCGGCAGACGCCATGATTTCAGGCTTTGCGGGAATTTCCCATATTTTAATTGGAATTGCTGTTCTGGTACTGTTCCGATCCCTGAAGAAATGTTTTGAGTGACGAGAACAGAAGAATGGAACAGGTTATCAGCGTAAGAGGAAAAAACATAATCAGATGCTAAGGAAAAATATTAAATATAATATGAACACTGTGTTCAATAGTGGTTGACAACAGGCAGAATCCATGACGATTCTGCCTATTTTATTTTTGCTTATTGATTTTAAAAAGTTACCTGTGATACAGTACAAATAACAGAAAATAGCGAGCGGATATTTGGAAAAATAAAAATATTTTAAAGAAACTTATGGGAAAGAAGCAAAAATTTAAAAGAGCCCGGGATTCGGAAGAGGAGTTTATGGACGAAATAGATTGAACAGTCCGTCTATAGTGGCTGAGAATCTAAAGGGCGGAAAGGGAGGATACTATGAAAGCTGCATTTAACGAGGATGAGCTGAGGGTAATTGGAAAGCATACCCAGTTCGGTATTTACGGGGGAGAGGATACAGAAGCAGTAAGCTATAATTATCCCATTACTCCGAAAGAGAATATGCTTCGTATGCTGCGGGGAGAAAAACCTTTATGGGTTCCAAATCAGACGCTGGAAAATAATGCTCTGCAGCCTCTTGTAATGGACGATGCCCGGGCCAGGAATTTTGGAGGAAAAGACTGGTTTGGCATTGAATGGGAGTATGAGCCTCTGACAAGAGCGGCTATGGTGAAGCCGGGAACCCGGAGGCTGGATGACATTACTAACTGGAGATCTCTGGAATTTCCGAATCTGCGCGCCATAGACTGGAAAAAGGATTACAAAGAAAGATATGAAGGAAAAATATCCCAGGACAGGCTGACTTATTTTATCATTGTAAATGGATTTTTTGAGAGAACGGCAGATCTTACAAGCTTTGAGGATGCGTTCTGTTATCTTCTGGAGGAACCGGAAGCCCTTACAGAGTTCTATGACCGTCTGGCAGAATGGCACATTGAACTGATCAAGATTGCAAAGGAATATTATCATACAGATATGATTCTCTTCCATGATGATATGGGAACTCAGATCAGTACCTTCTTTTCACCGCAGATTTATAAGGAACTGTTTTTGCCTCAGTACAAAAAGGTCACAAAGGCAGCTCATGACATGGGAATGTATATCTGTATTCATTCCTGCGGATGTATCGGTTCTCTGATGCCTCTGATCATTGAAGCCGGATTTGACGCATGGGAGGGACAGGATTCCTCCAATGACAAAAAGGCTATTATGGATCAATACGGAAAAGACCTTGCCCAGTGTACGTTATTTGTGATCCCGGCTGATATGAGTGATGAGGAGGCTGTTGCAGAGGTTCACAAAAGAGTGGATGAGCTGGGAGTCAGCGGACGTTTTGCCTGCCGCCTGAAGGATGAAAAGCCTGACCGGAAAGTAGATCTTGCTCAGGAGCTTTACAGATACAGCCGTATCAGACTTGCAGAAACGAAATAGAAAAGGAGAGGGGGATTTCTCTATGAAGGAGCAAAAACAGGAAAAAAAGGGACTCAGCGGCGCGCTGAAAAAGTTTTATGGTGTGGGGGACTGTGGATTTACTCTGATGTCAAATATTGAAAGCTATTATTTCAGCTTCTTTCTCACAAACCTTGCCAAGTTCAGCCTTCCAATGGTTACGTTTATCACCACAACGGCAAGCGCTGTGGATGCGCTGCTTTCCTGGATTTACGGGGCCATTCTGAACAGCATCAAACCTATGAAGTGGGGACGCTACCGTTCCTGGCTGATCGCTATTCCATGGCTGGTTCCATTTCTTTATGCATTTCAGTTTGTAAAGATCGGCGACGGAATGGTTTCGGCTGTGATCATCATTATAGCTGCCATTGCCAGCCATGTGGCGTGGAACTTTGCGTATGTTGCCAATGTTTCCATGATCTCAGTGGCAGGCAAAACGCCGGAGGAAAGATCGCAGCTTTCTGCTACAAGAGCAGCCTGGGCCAATTTTTCAAAGGTTATTTTTTCTTACGTAGGTCCCGGACTTGCAGCAGTAATGGCAGGGATCATCGGAGAAGTGAACCAGTACGGCGCAGCTGCGTTTGTGCTTGGATGTATTATGGCAGTGCTGTATTACGCGCACTTTAAAATGTTTGACGGTTATGAGAGTGTGCAGCCTGCAGAGAACGCAGGGAAAAAAGCGGCAAAGGATAAAACCGGCGGCATGGATCTGATCCGGGCGCTTTTGCAGAACCCTCCGCTGATCGCGCTTCTGATCGCTGACCTTGCCAAGTTTATGTTTAACTTTGTACTGATGGGAGTGGCAGCTTATTACTTTACATATATCGCAGGCGATGAGGGAATGCTTTCCACTTATATTCTGGTTACTAATATTTTCTGTGTGATCGGAGCTTATTTAAGTAAGACGTTAAGCATTAAATTTACCACAAGGACAACAACCATTGGAGTTATGGCAATCCAGGCTGTGCTTCTGATCATCTCATTCCTGATGTATGATAACGTAATGGTTGTCATTGTTCTGATGAGTATCGCAATGTTCGGATATGGCATTACTTATGCTTGCACACCTGCCCTGTATGGTGATACCATTGTATATAGTGAATGGAAAACGGGAAAAAATGCAGCAGGCTGGATCAGCGGACTTCAGAACGTACCTCTGAAGGTTTCAATTATGACAAGAGGAATTATCATTTCCGCATGTCTGGCAATGGGAAATTTCAGCCCGGATATTGATCCGGCGGCAGCCTCTGAGGAACTGAAGCGTGCCATAAGTCTTGGATTTATGATTATTCCGGCAGCGGCTCTTATTATTGCAGTTGTTGCTCTGGTATTTGGATTTAAGCTTACCAAGGATAAGGTTGATCAGTACGCACAGGAGATCGCATCCCGTTCATAAACAGATAAAGGACGGTCAGGCAGGATGGAGAACAGGGATATCAGATTTCTTTTAAATCTGCAGATGCTGGCAGATGGAATAAGGAAAAGCTTTCCGGAGCTGGAATTTTATCAGGGAGAGGATGGCGCATGTCTGGAAGGAGTGCGTTTTTTCCAGAAAGGAAAGAAGCTGGATTCCCGTTATGTGTATATTGCAGATGTAGATCAGCTGAAGTCTGAGATCCCTCCGGATACCCGCTGCTCTCTGATACTGGCAGACAGAGAGAAGATTTCAGATAAAAGAAATATCTGTCTGAACCGGAATGATAAAGGCAGCCGTAATGCATGTGCTCCGGATCCTCTGAACAAAGAGTACTGTTATCAGAGCCAGAGTAACGAAAATTATCCGGACAATGGTAAATTATCTGTTCAGGATCCTCTGGCTGAACAGAATAAATGTGAGAAGTGGAACAACGGCAGAAATAGCATTATCCGGATATCGGGAGAAACGGAGCTTACAGAGCTTTTTAATGTGTGCCAGGATATTTTCCGGTATCACTGTTCCTGGGCAGATACATTGAAAAATATAGTGATCTGCCAGGGAAGCGTGGATGATCTGTGTAAAGTAAGCTGTGAATACTTCCATAATCCTGTTTTTGTGCATGATTCCAGACTGAATGTGATTTCCTGTCCGGTATGGAGAGAGGGAATGATCAACTGGCAGAGGGATAAAAGTACAGGACTTCTGATCACTCCGCTGGAAGAGCTGAATGAGTTCAAAACAGACAGAGAGTATCTGAAAACACTTACCACTACAAAAGCAGATATTTTTTCTGCAGATCTGAGAGGCTACAGGGATATTTATGTGAATATCTGGGGCAGCTACGGAGGATATGAAGGAAGACTGGTCATCTGTGAAATTGACAGCTCTCTGGAACCGGGACAGCTTGTATCCGCAGAATATCTGGCGGAAATGGTACGTTTTGTTCTGGAAAAACGGGGCCATATGGAAAACACTTATAAGCGGGCCCTGGAAGTAATGCTGGTGGGAATGATACAGGGAAAGAAATTTTCTGATTCAGAGATTGCAAGCCGGATTGAACAGTGCGGTTGGAAAACAGAAGACTCCTATGTATGCATCCGCCTGGACGCAGAGGAGCAGGAGGGAAATCCGGGATCCTCAGCAGCCAGTCTCTGTAATTATGTGGAAGCCAGAGTTCAGGGAAGCAAGGCTGTAAGCATGGATAACCGGGTCTGTATTATTATTAACCGGAACCTGAACAGACATTATACTTCAGATATTGCAGGCATTTTAAGAGACGGGCTGTTCAAGGCAGGATTCAGCAATGTGTTTCATAATCTGACTAATCTGGAAAGCTGTTACAGGCAGGCATCTACAGCCCTGAAGTACTGCCGGAAGAAAAATGATATGATGTGGTCCTATACATTTGGAGATATTGTAATGGACTATATCGGAGACCTTTGCAGCAGTGAATTTGAGCCGGAAGAGCTTTGTGCATATGAATTAAAAAAGCTGAAGGAATATGATGCTGAGAACCGGACAGAGCTGTACAAAACACTGATGACTTATATTTTAAATGAAAGAAATACCGTAGCCACTGCTTCGGATCTTTATGTGGGAAGAAGTACTTTGTTTTACAGGCTGCGCAAAATAAAGGAGATCACAGGGCTTGATAATGAACATCTTGCCAGGCCCATAAAAAATCTATATTTAAGACTCTCGATTTTTCTTATGGAGAGAGGATAACAGGAGAAGGGAGATGGCTTTTATGCTGACACCAAAACAGAATTTGCTGGAAACACTGAAAAAAGACGGAAAACCGGAATGTCTCTGTAATTCCTTTACCATGTTTCGGGGAATCCCCGGAGATCCCTGCTTTAAGCTGATACGCGGAAATCGCATCAGAGGAACAAAATCCTATGACCAGTGGGGAACTCTGATCCTTTTTCCGGAAGATGCTCCGGCGGCGATCCCCTATGTTACAGAGGAGAACCAGGTGATAAAAGATGTGGCGGAATGGCAGAAGTATGTGAAAGTTCCTGATCTGGCAGGAAAATGCTCCGAGGCTGGGAGGAAGCTCTGGAAGCAAAAAGCAGGATCGACCAGGAAAAATATCTTACCATGGTAGTAATGGGAACAGGGATTTTTGAGCAGCTTCATATGCTGATGACGTTTGAGGATACTCTGATGAACTTTTTGCTGGAGCCGGAGGCAATGCATGAGCTGATCGATGTGATCTGTGAATACCGTCTTACATATATGAAACTGGTTGTGGAAAATCTTCACCCGGACTGTATTGTTTCTCATGATGACTGGGGGGCAAAAGACAGCCTGTTCATGTCGCCGGAGGTATGGAGAGAGTTCTTTAAGGAGCCTTACAGAAAGCTTTATGATTATCTCCATTCACAGGGAGTAATTGTAATGCATCATGCGGATTCCTATCTGGAACCTATTGTTGAAGATATGGCAGAGATCGGCGTAGATATCTGGCAGGGAGTTCTGAATACCAACAATATTGCAGCGATTTCCCAGAAGGTAGGGGACAGAATGCTTCTGATGGGCGGAATTGATTCTGTCATAGACCGGGAGGATGCCACAGAGGAGGAAATCAGAAAAGAGACAAGGCGAGCCTGTGAAGAGTATGGAAACCTGAAAGGCTACTGGCCGGGGATCACTTACGGGGGACCGGGAACGATTTATCCTCATGTAGAAGAAATTGTGATCGATGAGATCAACCGATATAATGAAGAACGATTTGGAGTTTCTGTTTCATAAAAAATGTCCCGGAGATGTACTGCCGGGTACTGCAGATAAAAATATCAGCATCAGGAAATGGAGGAGAGAATATGACTGCAAAAGAAATTTTTCTGGAAACAATTAAAAAGGACGGAAAACCGGAACGGCTTTTAAAACAGTATGAGGGATTTGGATTTTATCCTCCCAATCCGGCATCCACTTATATCCGGGGAAATCGCCACCGTGGTATGGAGCCAATGAAAGACAGGTTTGGTACAGAGATCCTCTGGCCGGCAGATCAGCTTGCAGCAATGCCTCATGTAACAGAAAGCAATAAGGTGATCAGTGATATCTGTGAATGGAAGGAGCAGTTGAAAATGCCGGAGCTTCTGGAAAACTGTTCAGATCCGGCTCTCTGGGAGCCATTTAAGGAAAAAGCTCAGGAAATCCGGGAAAGCGGAAAGCTTTTATGGCATTTATGCCAACAGGAGTGTTTGAACGGCTTCACTTTCTTATGGGATTTGAGGATATGCTGATGAATTTTCTTCTGGAGCCGGAAGATATGATGGATCTCTGTAATGCTATTGGAGAGTATCGCTATCAGTATATGAAACTGATCGTAGATAATCTTCATCCGGATGTGATGCTTTCTCATGATGACTGGGGCTCCAAAAATCAGCTTTTTGTAAGCCCGGAAACATGGAGAGAGTTTATTAAGCCTCAGTATGCAAAAACCTATGGATATATGAAAGAAAAAGGAGTCATCATCATCCATCATGGGGATTCCTTTATGGAACCTGTCGTAGAGGATATGGTGGAGCTTGGCGTTGACGTGTGGCAGGGAGTTCTTCCTCAGAATGATATTCCGAAGCTTCAGAAACAGCTTGCAGGAAGGATGACACTGATGGGAGGAATCGACGCATCCATTGTGGACAGAGCAGATTCCACAGAGGAGGAGATACGCAGGGAAGTAAGAAGAGCCTGTGAGGAATATGCTCCGGGAGGACATTTTATCCCATGCATTACTTATGGCGGACCGGGATGTCTTTTCCCTCATGTTGACCCGATTATTGACGATGAAATTGACAGATATAACAGAACAGAAAAGTGAAGATAAGATGAAATATAAAATTACCTTTGAAGATGAACAGCTTACCTGCCTGGCAGAGGCAGGAACCACGGTTTTGGAGGTGCAGATCGCAGCAGGAATGACTCCGGATGCTTTTTGCGGAGGAAATGGAAAATGCGGAAAGTGCAAAGTGGTGATCAATGGAAAAGAAGTGTTGGCATGTAAGACGGCAGTAGACAGAGATATGACAGTGTATACAGGAAATAAAAAAGAGGAGCGGGCTCAGATCCTTGCACAGGGAAGCGGCAGACAGGCAGAATTTTCCCCCGGAAATCTTCCGGAAGGCACAGATACACCGCTTCTCAGCGCTGTGGATATTGGTTCTACCTCTGTAGTGGCCTATCTTCTGGACGGAACAAACGGAGAGCTGCTTGGAACAAAAAGTATTCTGAATCCTCAGAGACAGTTTGGAGCAGATGTGGTCAGCAGATGCAGCTATGCGCTGAATAACGGCGGAGAGGCTTTAAGCGGCTGTATCCGAAACGCAGTAAACATACTGTTAAGAGAGCTGGTAAAAGGGGCGGGAAGGAACCCGGAGGATATTGTGAGAATTGTTATGGTGGGAAATTCCTGTATGCATCACCTGTTTCTGGGGATTCCAACTGATACGCTGGCTCTGGCGCCCTATACGCCTAAAGTTACCGAAGCGCAGGAGCTTATGGCTGCCCGGTATGACATTCATGTACATCCCCGGGCGCAGCTTTGGTGGCTTCCCAATATCGGCGGTTTTGTAGGCGCAGATACTGTGGGATGTCTGGTGGCATCTGATCTGGATACCTGTGAAGAAATGACGCTGCTGGTGGACATTGGAACAAACGGAGAGCTGGTTCTGGGAAACAGAGACGGGCTGATCGCCTGTTCTACAGCGGCAGGACCAGCCTTTGAAGGAGCGAAGATCACCTGTGGTATGCGGGGCAGCAAAGGCGCCATTGACCATGTAACTGTAAAAGATGGGGAAACAATCTGCCATGTGATCGGAGAAACCGAGGCAGTGGGAATCTGCGGCTCCGGTCTTCTGGATGGGGCTGCCTGTCTTTTGAAACTGGGAAAAATTGATGAGACAGGAAGACTGGAGAAGGAGTATCATTTTACTGACCGGGTATTTCTGAATCAAAAGGATATCCGGGAGCTTCAGCTGGCAAAGGCTGCCATTGCGGCAGGTATCCGAAGTCTTTGCGAGAAGAAGGGGATTAAGGTCAGTGATATCAGCCGTGTTCTGATAGCCGGAGCCTTTGGCAATTATCTTGATCCTGCCAGCGCCTGTGCCATTGGAATGATTCCTCCTGAACTTCAGACAAGGATCACCTCCATAGGAAATGCTGCCGGGGAGGGAGCCTGTATGGCTGCTGTGAATCGGGAACAGTTTGAGCGGAGCCGGATTCTGGCACAAAAGGCTGAGTTTGTGGAGCTTGCTCTTGATATGGGATTTCAGGAGATTTATGTAGAAGAAATGGAGTTTCCGGGGGAATCAGAACATGAATGAGCTTGACAGAATAATGGAAATCATAGAGGCAGCCGGTTTTTCCCATACAGGAAAAATCAGTATGGATACGGTAGAACTCAGGGATGAGGTACGGGATATGTGCCGCAATGGAAACTGTGGAAAATATGCCAGGAACTGGTCCTGCCCTCCCGGCTGCGGAACTCTTGATCAGTGCAGGCAGCAGCTTCTCAGCTATAAGACCGGAATTCTTGTGCAGACTGTTGGAGAAATAGAGGACAGTATGGACTGGGAAGGCATGAAAGATACAGAAGAGCGCCACAAAAAAACTTTTCTTGAAACAGCGGAAAAGCTTCGCAGGGCATGTCCGGGATTTCTTCCTCTGGGAGCTGGAACCTGCACCCTGTGTGGAGAATGTACCTACCCCGAAAAGCCCTGCAGACAGCCAGAACGGAGGATTTCCTCTATGGAAGCCTATGGAATCCTGGTCAGTGATATCTGTACCAGAAACCAGGTAAAATATTATTACGGTCCAAAAACGATCGCCTATACCTCCTGCTATTTCTTTGATTTTTCTTCCTGATCCATCAGATAAAAGGACAGCATCAGGTAAAGCAGCTCATCTGGGTCCGTGAGATCGGATTTTAAGGCTGCCTCAATTTTTCAATACGGTAAAGAAGCGTGCTGCGGTGAATATAAAGTGCCGCAGCCGTTTTTGTTGCACTCTGATGATTCTGCAGATAAACCCTCAGAGTCTCATAAAGCTGAGTGCCGGTGCTTTCATCCTGATATTTCAAATGGAGAAGCTTTTCATGGCAGATCATGTAGGCTGGAAGCTTTCCTGTGATCTGTTCCAGAATATAAGGCAGTGCAACATCATTAAAATGATGGATCCAGGAGGTTGGATTTTTGCGGGAGCCTGTCTGAATGGAAATAGAAGCCTGTACATACTGCCTCTGAAAATTAAAATGTCCCAGCATCACTCTGCTGTAACCGGCGATCAACAGACTGTCCCGGATAAAACCGGCAAGCTTCTGAGAAATTTCATCCAGTGTAAAGTCGCACAAATCCAGATTAATATATACAACTACATTTCCTCTGTGCTCCACTGCACAGGCAGCCGGAATAAAATTTTCCACATAACTGCAAATGGATTTTAGGGTCAGATTTTTCCAGTCCAGAATTCCTGTTTTAATCAGAATGCACTGATAGGAATGGGAGGACAGCCAGCCATTTTCTGTAAGCTGGTGACTGACCTCCACATAGTCTGCTTTGGAATTGGTAAGGAGATTATGAAAAATCCGGTGGAGAGGGTACAGGGTATCGTGTTCTGCCACAGACTTTGTGGACAGCACATAAGAAATAAGAGATGCCAGATGTTCTGCCACAAAGCCAAAGGTGTCATCCAGTGGAAGCTCTCCGGGGCGAATCAGAAGGCGGTATCCGGTTTTTCCGGAACGTCTGATATTGACGCACAGAGCCGGAGGTGCAGTATGGTTTCCGGGATAATAAAAATAACCGGTACGGTACTGAGCCTCTTCGTAATTACTGTCCTGCTTCAGAGAGTTGACAACATTCTGAGTTTCTTCTGTGGAGCCAAAGATTCCGTCTTTCAGTTGAGAGTCAGGCTGATTTCCGGTTGCGATCACTGTGAAGTCAAGACCTATCACTGTCATGGGATTGGGAATGACAGAAGTACTGAGGTCAATCAGCTTCTGGACAGAGGGCTGGTTCAGGATCAGGTCAAACAGATCTTGATTCCACTCTTCGTATTTCCGGAAAATTTCCTGTAGAAATGAAAGCACGGAAACAGCAGAAACGGTTTCCTGCAAAATGCACAAATTTGGATAGTCATCCTCTTCCAGATACCGGGATTTGCCGGTGAGGATCACCAGGGTTTCAGACAGGTGATGGGAGGGAACCAAAAAGTCAGGGTCATCACTGATATATATTTTTCCTCCGGCCAGAGGCCCGGGAGACTGATAGATCACAGGATATTCCAGGTGAGGCTCTGAAGACAGCCAGGAAGAGGCTGCTGCAGAAAAATGCTGACGAAGATGATATATAATAAGCTGGGCGCTGAGTTTCATAAAAAATTCCTTTCTGACGGGACTGCCGTGTCATTTAAAGCAGTTTTTTTTATTATATCCTATATGGTTTCCAGGCTCAATAGCTGCATTCAGATACTTCATACAAATTGTAGGAAAATGAATAAGAAAATAGACGATTTTGAAAATAGAGATTATCTGTATCCTCTGTTATACTGAAAACAGTTAAAGTGTAGGAGGGATTTACGCATGATAATTATTGGGGAAAAAATCAATGGTTCCATTCCTGCTGTGGCAGATGCCATTGCCCGCCGTGACGGGGAATTTATTAAAGAAAGGGCCAGAATGCAGGACGAGGCAGGAGCTACGTATATTGACTGCTGCGCTTCTGTTCCAGAGGAACAAGAGGCAGAAACCCTGAAGTGGATGATTGACTGTATTCAGGAGGTCAGCGATCTTCCGATTTCTGTGGACAGTCCAAGCGCGGAGGTGCTTGCGCAGGTGTTTCCATACTGTAAAAGACCGGGGCTTATCAATTCTGTTTCCGGTGAGGGAAATAAGATGGACGTACTGTTTCCTCTGATCGCGGATACGAAATGGGAAGTGATCTGTCTGCTTTCTGATGATACAGGTATTCCGAAATGTGCTGCAGACCGTCTGAGAGTTTTTGACAATATTATGGCAAAGGCAAAGGAGTACGGAATCAGTCCGGACAGAATGCACATTGATCCGCTTGTGGAAATGCTCTGTACCTCAGAAGATGGAATTGCCATGAATGTGGAAGTGATCAGTACCATTCGGGAAAAATATCCGGACATTCACATTACAGCTGCAGTCAGCAATATTTCCTTTAATCTTCCGGTTCGTAAGATGGTGAATCTGGGCTTTACGGTTCTTGCAATGAACGCAGGGTTGGACAGCGCGATCCTTGATCCCACCAACAGAGATATGATGGGCGTGATTTATGCTACAGAAGCGCTTCTGGGACAGGATGATTACTGTATGGAATACATCAGCGCATACCGGGAAGGGATTTTCGGACCGAAAAAATAACAGTTATTAATTTTAATATAAAAATGAGGAGGTAGTTTCAAATGGCAGGTATTCAGGAAGTTTACGCTTTAGTAGAAAAAGGAAAAGCAAAGGTGATCGCAAATGCAGTTCAGGAAGCACTTGATGCAGGCTGTGATCCGACAGAAATTCTGAATGACGGAATGATCAAGGCAATGGATGCTGTAGGTGAAAAGTTTAAAAACGGTGAAATTTTTGTACCGGAAATGCTGGTAGCTGCAAGAGCCATGAAAAAAGGTGTTGAGGTTCTGAAACCTCATCTTGCAACAGGCGCAGCAGGGGCAGCGGGAAAGGTAATTATCGGAACCGTAGCAGGCGACCTTCATGATATTGGCAAAAATCTGGTAAGTATGATGCTGGAATCTGCAGGCTTTGAGGTGATCGATCTCGGTGTTGATGTTCCGAAAGAAAAATTTGTGGAGGCATATGAGGCAAATCCGGATACAAAGATCATCTGCTGTTCAGCGCTTCTTACCACAACCATGCCAGCACTGAAGGATGCGGTAGCGCTTATTAATGAGGCTTCTTTCCGCCCGAATGTAAAAGTAATGGTTGGCGGAGCGCCTATTACTCAGGCTTTTGCAGATGAGATCGGAGCAGACGCGTACACAGAGGATGCGGCTTCCTGCGCAAAGAAGGCAAGAGAGCTTGCTGCATAATAACTGCGGTTTAAAAGAAAATTTACATAAAATGGCTGTATGAGAATGAACGAGCGGAACAGGGAGTTGTGATATGCTTGAAGAATCCTTTGAGCAGCTGGATCAGGAGCAGTGCGCTGCTTATCTGAAAAGGCTGAAACTTCCACAGGAAGAGTGTACTTTGGAGTTTCTGGACAGGCTGATCAGGAGACATCTGGAAGAAATTCCTTTTGAAAATCTGGATCTGGTACGTACCCATGAGCTGATCTCAACTGATCTGGATACGGTTTATAAAAAAATTATTCAGGGCAAAAGAGGTGGCTACTGTTTTGAGCTGAATGCATTATTTCTGGGCTTGCTGAGGGGACTTGGATATCAGGCGTATCCTGTTGCCTGCCGGGTTCTCAGGCGTCCGGGACTTCGGATGCCTACACACAGGGCCAGCGTGGTCTGCGCTGACGGTAAAAAATATTTCTGCGATGTGGGTTATGGAGGCTTTGCCTGCGTCCGCGCCGCTCTTATGGAGCCGGGCGCTGTTACGCATACTGATTTTGGCAGCTTTTATTTTGAAAGAGAATGTGCAGGATGGCTGAATTTCTGGCATAAGGGAGAAAAAAACAGGGAAAAATCAGGCATAAAAATATTTATGGTGGCAGAATTTCCCAGCGCTCCTGTTGATTTTGCTCCGGCAAATCAGGCAATGTGCAGTCCTGGAGCCATGTTTTATGACAAGGTAGTGGTGCACAGAATGACAGAGTACGGCCCTCTTTCTGTAGAAGGAAATCAGGTTACACTTCGCGAAAAGGAAGGCAAGAAGATCGTTACCCTTTCTTCAGGAGAGGAACTGAGAGAAGTACTGAAAAAAGAATTTAAAATCGAAGTCATCTGACAGGTAAAACGGTTTCCGTAAATAAAGCGGAAGCCGTTTTTATCTGGCAGGAAAAAATATATTCTGTACGACCACTGGAAGGTAAAACGGTGAATGATAAAAGATAAAAACTCTCCCTAGGGCTGCGGTCATGTCTGGAAATTTTATATTCTATGTGCTAGACTGATTGGGACAGAAAGCTCAGAGATTCAGCCTTGTACTATGAAGTATTCTAACATTATACAACATGGAAGATCATACATAATGCTGAGTATTCCGGCAAATCAAAACAGAAAAATTCGTATTTTAATTTGTACTGAAGTTACTGTGCAGGAGGCATTTGACCAGGTTACTGTGAATGGAGTGAGCAGTAATATACTGAATCTTGACGCAGGATTAAAAGCAGGGAGGATATCATGAAAACCAGAATGGCAGAGAATGCGAATATAAAAGAAAATGAAATTCAGAAAGAGATTAAAAAAGAGACAGGGGAGGAACAGAAGATGCTGAAAAACGAGTATCTTTCAGAAATAAACCTGGATGACAGATTTGAACTGAGAGAGATCAGACTAGGAGAAGCCGTAGAAGCAGCAGGGGTTGAAAAAGCTTGTTTTCCTCCAAGTGAGGCCTGCTCTGAAAAAATGATGGTAGAACGTGCTACAAAGGCGCCGGAGTATTTTCTTGTGGCAGTTGACAGACAAACAGGAAAAATCGCAGGGATTTTAAATGGTCTTGCTACAGATGAGACAACGTTCAGGGATGAATTTTTTACAAACGCAGAGCTTCATGTCCCGGAAGGAAAAACAGTCATGCTTCTTGGACTGGCAGTTCTTCCGGAATATCGGGGAGAGGGGCTTGCCAGAGCGCTTATGTATCGGTATCTTTGCAGAATGGTGCAAAAAGAAAAAGACATGGTACTTCTCACCTGTCTGGATTCCAGAGTACCTATGTATGAAAAAATGGGATTTCAGGATAAGGGAGCTGCCAATCTACATGGGGAGGCGAAGAATGGCATGAAATGAATTACCCTGTGGGAATCGGCAAATTGCCTTGAAAACTGTCGGAGAAACCCGTATAATGTAAATCAGTGAAAGAAAGAATGAGGGCACAGGACTATTTTGCTCCACAGGTTTCACAGACATGGGGGAATGTTATGAACAAAACAAAAACCATTTGTTTTACAAATAATAAGGGCGGCAGCGGCAAGTCTACCACCTGTTCCAATATTGGCGCGGCAATGGCCCGGGTCGGAAAAAAGGTTCTGATGATTGACGGAGATATGCAGTTAAATCTGTCACTGGCTTTTTTTCCGAGGACTGGGTGCTGGAACAGGCAGCAGGCGACAAGAATCTTTATCATGCAATAAGAGAGCAGAAGGATCTGGCAGATTATATTGTGCATACGGATTATGAGAACCTGGATCTGATTCCTTCTTCTACTCTGATGAGTTCTATTGAGTATGAGCTGTTTACAAAATGGCAGAGAGAATTTATCTTAAAAAAATGTCTTCAGAACATAAAAGATTCGGGCGTTTATGATTATATTCTGATCGATGCGCCGCCTACGCTGGGAGGCTGGGTCATGAATATCCTGTGTGCATCGGATCAGGTGGTTGTTCCTGTGGAGGCAAGTCCCTGGGGAATGTTCGGTCTGGCAAATATGTTTGATTTCCTGAACGAGGTAAAGCAGATTGCGCCGGAACTGAAGGTTGCGGGAATTGCAGTTACAAAAGTGGATACCCGTAAAAACTATTTTAAACAGACAATGGAAACTTTACACGAGCTGGAAGAAATCTATGTGTTTGATTCCTTTATCAGGGTGGACAGTTCTGTAGAATGGGCGCAGGACAACAGCGCTCCGGTAGTGGAGTACAAAAAATCCAGCAGAAGTGCAAAAGAATATACAGCGTTGGCAGAGGAGGTAATGAGACGTGTCAGTAGGTAAGGAAAGCATTAAGCGCGCGGCAAGCGCAGGGGCAAAGAAAACTGCAGCAGCAAAGACAGCAGAAGCAGACGTTAAAAAGACGACGGAGGCAAAGGCGGCAACTGTAAAAGCAGCAGAGACAAAGGTTTCATCCGCAGAAAAAACAGCGGGAACTGCTAAAAAGACAACATCAGGAAAAACATCTGTAACCAAGGCGGCAGCAGCCAAAAAGACAACAACGAGAAAAACCACAGCGGCAAAGACTGCAAAAAGTGTAAAGACTTCTGTACTTACTCCTGCCAATTCAGAAGAGATCCAGGCAAAATTTATCTCTGATAAGGCGAAACAGCCGGAAAGTGTCAATGGACCGGTGCATGTAACAGAAGAGCTTCCGATATATCTACTTTAAAAAATAAGAAATAAAAAGCTGTCACGGGATCACTGGAAAGTATTTTTTGCAGAAAGATGAAAAAATACTTTCCGGGAAATTGATTTTGCGGCAGTTTTTATTTGGTAAAAATACGGATGGGAGATGGAAAGTGTGGAAAAAATCAGGCATCAGACATCAGAAACATTCCGGCTCAGTGCGCTTCTGGCATTGTCAGGAGGCTTTCAGGATGCTTATACTTATAATGTAAGAGATCATGTTTTTTCCAATGCGCAGACAGGAAATATGGTGCTTATGAGCCAGTATTTTATGATGGGAAAGTGGGTGGAAGCCCTGCATTATCTCTTCCCTGTAATTGCCTTTGCCATGGGAGTATTTGTGGCAGAGAGAATTCAGCAGAAATATAAATACAGAAGCCGCATCCACTGGCGGCAGATTATTGTTGCCCTGGAAATTGCGATTCTTTTTCTGGTGGGATTTATTCCTGTACAGTTTAATATGGCTGCCACTATGCTGGTATCTTTTTCCTGCGCCATGCAGGTTCAGACTTTCCGAAAAGTTCACGGTTATGGCTATGCCAGTACCATGTGCATCGGAAATTTACGGGCGGGAACAGAAAGTCTGGCTGTTTATCTGAGAGATAAAAAGCCCGGAGCTTTGAAAAAAGCTGTACATTATTATGGGATTATTCTGATCTTTGCAGTGGGAGCAGGTATGGGAGGCGTGATGTCCCTTCATATTGGACTGAGAGCTATCTGGATATCTCCGGTTCTTCTGACAGCAGCCTGTTTGTTGATGAATTACGAAAAAATATAACCTCTGATATGTTAAAATGCAGGTGGATTTATGATAAAATAAATGCAGATATTTTGGAAAACGGCAGGTGAGAGTATGGAGTTTCAGCACGAACTGATCATTCCCAATGAAGGGCTGCCCTTTAAGATTTTTCTTTTTGAGGGGAGCAGGGGGAACTATATAAGAGAAAAGCACTGGCATACCTCTATAGAGATTTTTGCTGTTATGGAGGGAGAGCTACTTTTTTATATTAATCATGAGAAATATCCCCTTCATGCAGGAGAACTTCTCATAGTGAATGCCAATGAAATCCATTCAGTTCATGCATTAAAGACGAATAAAACCGCAGTGATCCAGATACCTCTCAGGCAGTTTGAAGGGTATTTTACAGCCCAGCAGTTTATCCGGTTTGAGGGCGGTGTGCGCGGTGGAAAGGACAGCGGCAATCCGTCAGACAGGCGGCTGATCTCTCTGGTGCAGAGACTTTATAATGTGTATGCAGAAAAGCGGAATGGATACGATTTTCGCACGATTTCTCTGTATTATGAGCTTCTTTATCTGTTGGTTACTCAGTATCGGGTAACAGAGGTTGAGGAGAAGGAGCTTCGGCATAACCGGCATTTGAATGCTCTTTCCAGAATTACCACTTATATGAGAGAACACTACAGAGAGGAGCTAAAGCTTTCAGATCTGGCAGAAATGTTCGGATATTCAGACGCTTATCTGTCAAGAATGTTCAGGGAGTATGCAAAAGTCAATTTTAAGACTTATCTTCAGGATATCCGTACCTCTTATGCATACCGGGATATTCTGAATACAGATCATACAATCGGTCAGATTGCCCTGGATAACGGGTTTTGCAGCAGCCGTGGACTGTCCAAGGATTTCAGAAAGCGGTACGGGGTGCTTCCAAGTGAGGTGAAGCGTGAAAAAAAGCAGAAAGCAGCTGAGCAGGAAACTGACAGCTTTAAATAAAAATGTCAAAAAAATGCTATAAATCAGATAAAAAAAGCGGCGAAAAGCATACCGGACTGTGGTATGCTTTTTTCAATGAATGAGAGCACCGGAGAGCAATGGGACTTTCATGGAAGTTGTAAGGAGGAATTACAATGAAAATTCAGAATGTAACAGATGATTCTTTCCGAAAATACGGAAAAGTTCTGGAGGGATATGACTTCACCGGTCTTTTAAAAGAAATGAAGCATATGCCAGTACCGGAAGATGTGATTTACGTTCCTTCTGTAGATGAGCTGGAGGCATTGGATGTGGCAAAAGAGCTTCAGAACAGAGCCTACGGCGGACTGCCGATTCAGATCGGATACTGCAACGGACACAACAAAAAACTGAATGCAGTAGAATATCACAGAAATTCTGAGATCAATGTTGCAGCCACAGATCTGGTTCTTCTGATCGGAGAACAGAAGGATATTGAGGATGATTTTACATACGATACATCAAAAATCGAAGCTTTTCTTGTACCGGCAGGCACAGCCATTGAGGTGTATGCCACAACACTGCATTATGCGCCCTGCAATGTAAAAGAAAGCGGATTCCAGTGCGTGGTTGTTCTGCCGAAGGGAACCAATACGGAGATTAATTTCCAGTTGGAAAAAACAGGAGAGGACGCACTTATTACTGCAAAAAATAAATGGCTGATCGCTCATGAGGAAGCTGGAATTGAGGGAGCTTTTAATGGGCTGAAAGGTGAAAATATCACAATTGAATAAGGATGCAGCATCAGAAAAATCAGAAGATTTATAAAAAGAAAATTATAAAGAGATATTTATAAAACTTATACGCAGTCGTATAAAAACAACTATAAACCAATAAATAACAGAAAAAATGGAGGAAAAAATCATGAATAACATGCCAGAAGTAAAAGTTGGAATCGTTGCAGTCAGCAGAGACTGTTTCCCGGAAAGCCTTTCTGTAAACAGAAGAAAAGCTCTTGTTGAGGCCTACACAAAGAAATATGACGCAAAGGATATTTATGAATGTCCAATCTGTATTGTAGAGAGCGAGATTCATATGGTTCAGGCTCTTGAAGACATCAAAAAAGCAGGCTGCAACGCTCTTTGTGTATACCTTGGAAACTTTGGTCCGGAGATCTCCGAGACACTTCTTGCAAAGCATTTCGACGGACCGAAAATGTTTATCGCAGCAGCAGAGGAGACACAGAATGATCTCTGTCAGGGACGTGGAGACGCATATTGCGGTATGCTGAACGCAAGCTATAACCTGCAGCTTCGCAACGTAAAAGCTTACATTCCGGAATATCCTGTTGGAGACGCAGAGGACTGCGCGGACATGATTCATGAGTTCCTGCCGATCGCAAGAGCAATCGAAGGACTGAATAATCTGAAGATCATCAGCTTTGGACCGCGTCCGCTGAACTTCCTTGCATGTAACGCACCGATCAAACAGCTTTATAACATTGGCGTTGAAATTGAAGAGAACTCTGAGCTTGACCTGTTTGAGGCATTTAACAAACACGCAGATGACGAGCGTATTCCAGCAGTTGTAAAAGAGATGGAGGAAGAGCTTGGCGAAGGTAATAAGAAACCTGAAATCCTTGCAAAGCTTGCACAGTATGAGCTGACATTAAAGGACTGGGTTGAGGAGCACAGAGGATACCGCAAATATGTTGCCATTGCAGGAAAATGCTGGCCAGCATTCCAGACACAGTTTGGCTTTGTTCCATGTTATGTAAACAGCCGCCTTACCGCACAGGGAATTCCGGTTTCCTGCGAGGTTGATATTTATGGTACTTTAAGTGAGTTTATCGGAACTGTTGTAAGCCAGGATGCAGTTACACTTCTGGATATCAACAACACTGTTCCAAAGGATATGTATAAAGAGTCCATTGAGGGCAAATATAACTACACTCTGAAAGATACTTTCATGGGCTTCCACTGCGGAAATACTGCTTCCGGCAAACTTGTTTCCTGTGAGATGAAATACCAGATGATCATGGCAAGAGCTCTTCCGGAAGAAGTAACACAGGGTACTCTGGAAGGCGATATCCAGCCTGGAGACATCACCTTCTATCGTCTGCAGAGCACTGCTGACAACAAGCTCCGCGCTTATATTGCACATGGTGAAGTGCTTCCGGTTGCTACAAGATCCTTTGGCTCTATCGGCGTATTTGCGATTCCGGAAATGGGACGTTTCTACCGTCACGTTCTTATTGAGGGAGGCTATCCGCATCACGGCGCAGTTGCTTTCGGACATTATGGAAAAGCTCTGTTTGAGGTATTCAAATACATTGGCGTTCCGGTAGAAGAGATCGGTTACAATCAGCCGGCAGGCGTAAGATATCCTACAGAAAATCCATGGGGATAAGATCATTCTCCAGATGATAAAATTCTGAAATATACAGGCTGAAAATCCATTGCCGCAGGCCGGAGGGAATAAAAATCAGCTTTGTGAACAATAAAAGATACACGTCCCGGGGAAACCCGGGATGTGTAGTTTAAAAATAAAAACCGTACTGAAAATCGGACTGAAATAAAAGAAAGGACGGAAAATATGTATTATATTGGAATTGATCTGGGAACCTCTGCTGTAAAGCTTCTGCTTATGGAGGAATCCGGAAAAATCTGTAATATTGTATCAAAGGAATATCCATTATTTTTCCCTCATCCGGGCTGGTCGGAACAGAATCCGCAGGACTGGTTTGCTCAGAGCATGGAGGGAATGAAGGAGCTGACAAAGGATATTGACCGCAAAGAAGTTGCCGGAATCGGCTTTGGAGGTCAGATGCACGGCCTTGTAACTCTGGATGAAAATGATCAGGTGATCCGCCCTGCTATCCTCTGGAATGACGGACGTACCCAGGAGGAAACAGAGTATCTGAATAACGAAATCGGCAAGAATAAGCTGTCTGAATACACCGCAAACATTGCCTTTGCAGGCTTTACTGCCCCGAAGATTCTGTGGATGAAAAAGAATGAGCCGGACAAATTTGCCCGCATCGCAAAGATCATGCTGCCAAAGGATTACCTTGCATATTGTCTGTCAGGTTCTTTCTGCACAGACGTTTCCGATGCTTCCGGAATGCTTCTTCTGGATGTTAAGAACCGCTGCTGGTCAAAGGAAATGATGGAGATCTGTGGTGTAAAAGAAGAACAGCTTCCAAAGCTTTATGAGAGCTGGCAGGTTGTGGGAACTCTCAAAAAATCCATTGCAGACGAGCTTGGATTCTCGGAAAATGTAAAGGTTGTTGCAGGCGCAGGAGACAATGCTGCCGCTGCTGTTGGAACAGGAACAGTGGGAGACGGACAGTGCAACATCTCTCTTGGAACCTCAGGAACAATCTTTATTTCCAGTAAAGATTTTGGCGTTGATGAAAACAATGCTCTTCATTCCTTCTGTCACGCAGACGGAAGCTATCATCTGATGGGATGCATGTTAAGCGCTGCCTCCTGCAATAAGTGGTGGGCAGAAGAAATCCTTCAGACAAAGGATTTTGCGGCAGAGCAGGCGCCTATCAATAAGCTTGGAGAGAACCGTGTATTCTTCCTTCCGTATCTGATGGGAGAGCGGTCTCCTCACAATAATCCGGATGCCAGAGGCGTGTTCTTTGGCATGTCCATGGACTCTACGAGAGCAGATATGACTCAGGCTGTTCTGGAGGGCGTTGCCTTTGGTCTTCGCGATTCCCTTGAGGTTGCCAGAAGCCTTGGAATTAAGATTGAACGTACCAAGATCTGTGGCGGGGGAGCAAAGAGCCCTCTGTGGAAAAAAATCATTGCCAACGTCATGAACCTGAAGGTTGATGTACTTGAGGTTGAGGAAGGACCGTCCATGGGAGGCGCCATGCTGGCGGCTGTTGGCTGCGACGCATACCCGGATGTGGAAACCATCGGAAAGAAAATGGCTCATGTAGTGGATACGGTTGAGCCGGAACCGGAGCTGGTGGCGAAATATGAGGAACGCTACCAGAAGTTCAGAAAGCTTTATCCTGCAATGAAAGACCTGTTTTAAATTCTGTAAAAGATAATAAGGGGGCTGTAAATCCGTGTATGCGGAGTGCAGCCTTCTTTTTTACAAAAATATTAAAAGCTATAGTAATAACCGAATGGATGTGCTACACTAAAATTAATTATACGGCTACTGTTGTTACACACAGCTTATAAAGAAGGGGAGAGAACGGAATGTCAGACGATCGTCATAAAAAAGCACTGGATCAGGCTGTACAGAAACTTCGTACACAATTTTCCAATTATGTAACAGCAATATACTGTTATGGAGCTATGCCAGAGGAGAACAGAAATTCTGGTCAGATGTGGATGTTCTGGTTAAGGTATCGGATGATACTTCTCCCAGAATTATGAGACAAATGAGAGCCGAAGTAATACCTGAACAGTATGATCTTCCTGAAGTGGATCTGAAATTTTCCTCAGGAGAAGAATTCAGTACCAGCTACCGATTTAATGAAAATATAAAAAAGGAGGGGAAGCTGATATGGAAAAAGGACTGAGTTATTTTGACCTGGCAGAAAATGACTATCAGTTTCTTCTAAAAGATAAAAAAGAAGGCCGTGTAGGCAATATTATGTGTTCTGCCGCACAGAACATCTGCGAGAGATATCTGAAACATATGATAGGTACCTATGTGCTGGATTGTGATACAACCCGAATCCTTCAGACATATTCACTGAGATTTCTGAGAAGGTTCATACAGGAGCAGATTCCGGAATTTGAAGGAAACTGGAAAGTGATACTGCAGGCAGATGGCTATTATTTTTCTACAAGATATCCCGGAGACGGTGCGTTTATTGTTGGAAAAGAAGATGTAGAAGAGTGTTGGGAGGCAGTAGAAGAAACCAGGGAAGCGGTAAGGAAATATCTGGAAAGTCAGAAATAGAAAAATGGATTTTAGATGACAGTTTATGGGAGAGCGAATAGGAAAACGCTCTCCCATACTTGTCAGTACCTGTATTTTTTTCTGTATTTCATAAGCATCCATGCAGCCAGAATTACTGCCAGCAGTTCAGCGGCAGGATTGGCAAGCCAGATTCCGGTAACACCTAAAAGGGCAGGAAGGGCCAGAAGGCAGACGATCATAAAAACAAAGGATCTGGTGAAAGCAAGTACTGCAGATACTATTCCGTTATTCAAAGCAGTAAACATCCCACTGGAAAAAATATTAAATCCAATAAATAAAAGAGCAGTTGTGCAGATCCGGTTTCCGGTAACTGCAAGCTGATAAACCGGGGATGCTGGTTTGGTAAAAACAGACACCAGAGGTTCAGTAATCAGCAGGGAGATCAGGGCAGCGCTTATAGAGATTCCTGTAATGATCTTCAGGCTCAGGCGCACCAGCTTTTTCAGTTTAAGATGGTTCTGAGCGCCGTAATAATAGCTGATCATAGGTGCAGCTCCATAGGAATATCCGCTGAAAAGGGAGCTGACAAACATCAGTACATACATGATGATGGTAATGGCAGCAACACCGTCTTCGCCAACATATTTCAGCATGGTCCAGTTAAAAATCAGAGTCGTGATTCCTGTTACCAGAGCAGTTGCCATTTCAGAGCAGCCGTTGGTTACTGTTTTTTTCAGTACAGAGAAACGATATACAGGTTTTACAAAGTGAAGCATGTTTTTTCTTTGCGAGAATACAATAAATCCGACTGCTGTAGTAACAGAATAGCCTATTCCGGTTGCCACGGCAGCGCCGCCGATTCCCATTCCAAGTATCTGTATAAAGACATAATCAAGGATAATATTTGCAATTCCTCCTGCAACAGAACAGATAAAGGACAGGGAAGATTTGCCGGAGGCAATCAGGTAAAGAGAAAAATTATTCATTAAAAGGATCGGGATAGTAAAAATCAGGTAATGACCAAGATAATCCCGGCAATAGCCCATGACTTCCAGAGAAAGCTTCATATTGGAAAAAATCATGTTCATGGCAAAGTATCCGATCGTACCCATAATAAGACCGACCAGGACATTTACAAGTATCAGACTGGGTAAAATCCTGCCGGGCTTCTTTTTCTT
>ENA-OPYY01000218-OPYY01000218.1-human-gut-metagenome-genome-assembly--contig:-NODE-218-length-23612-cov-3.091165_pt1 | contig 23612 bp, 21 predicted proteins | sample MGYA00242472_ERZ504481 | MGnify/ENA primary metagenome ERZ504481 (study PRJEB26092, sample SAMD00036265) | human gut metagenome | host: Homo sapiens | study: EMG produced TPA metagenomics assembly of...
CTATTCTGTGAATTAATCTGTTGTTTTAATTCTATAGATGCAGACATATTTATCTTATCCTTTTCACCACATAACACAAGTACCCGGCAACTTAATTTTGCTAAATCCTTTCGAAAATCTAAATCCATCATGGATTGGGACAAATTAATAAAATCCTTTTTTTCAAACCCTATTTTGCGGAAACTCCTGTTTGGCATAAGATGAAATATCAGATTCTGAAATTGCAATAACCTCTTCGGCATGATATATTGCGTACCAATTAATACCAGAGAGGCTACTTTCTCTGCATGTTCCACTGCATAATGCAAAGCGAGGATTCCCCCCAATGAAAGACCGCACAAATGCAGAACTTCTTGCTGTTCACAATAGTTCTCCAGTTCATGATATAAATCAAAATAACTGGCTTCTTTTCCCGAAAGCCAGTCAGATAAATCCGGGCAGTCCACATCCACCTCCAAATCCAGTCTCTTAATTGTAGCCTCCCAGTCCGAAGGAACTTGCCCCAATCCATGCAAAAATATGTATTTCATTCCATTTTTCCTCTATAATATCTTTTTCTATAATATATTTGGCACATTGAATTTCGTATTTTAACAAACAGACTTCTTCCCCGCCTGTTTTTCCCATTATAACATTGTTTGTCTGCTCCTACAATACAGTCCATCCTCTGATTTTTTACCTTGTAACCGGAAACCCTTGTATTTTGCTGGGTTTTCGCTATAATGAAATAGAACTAATTGAAAAAATCAGTGATTGTGAAGATACAGGAGGAATGTTATGATACTTGCATGTCATAATTTGAATAAATCATTCGGTGACCATCTCATTGTCCGGGATGGCTCTTTTCATGTGGAAGACCGTGAGAAAGCTGCCCTTGTCGGTGTCAATGGCGCCGGAAAATCTACCATTTTTAAAATGATCGTGGGAGAACTCCCTCTGGATGGCGGGGATGTCATTCTGACAAAGGGCAAGACCCTTGGATACCTGGCGCAGCACCAGAATCTGGATACCCAAAATACCATCTATGAAGAATTGAAAACTGCAAAATCCGATATCATCTCCCTGGAAGAGCAGATCCGTTCTATTGAACTGGAGTTAAAATCTCTCACCGGAGACGAACTGAATACCCGATTGAATACATACAACCGTCTGATGTCCGAATTTGAAAACAAAAACGGCTATGCCTACGAAAGTGAGATCACAGGTGTACTCAAAGGTCTTGGGTTTACGGAAGAAGACTTTTCTAAACCCACCGACACCCTTTCCGGTGGTCAGAAGACCCGTGTGTCACTGGGTAAACTTTTGCTCACCAAACCGGATATTCTGTTGTTGGACGAGCCGACCAACCACCTGGACTTAAACTCTATCAGCTGGCTGGAAACTTACCTTTTAAACTATCCCGGAGCCGTTCTGATCGTTTCCCATGACCGGTTCTTCTTAAATCGTGTGGTCACAAAAGTGATCGAGATCGAGCATGGTTCTGTACGCATGTATGATGGCAATTATAAAGCCTATGCGCAGAAAAAGCAGATGATCCGAGATGCCCAGCTAAAAGAATACTTAAACCAGCAGCGAGAAATCAAACATCAGGAAGCCGTCATTGAAAAGCTGCGCTCATTCAATCGGGAAAAATCCATCAAGCGTGCGGAAAGCAGGGAAAAACTGCTTTCCAAGATTACCCCTGTGGAGAAACCAGCAGAAGCTGTAAAAGAAATGCATTTTACATTGGAACCTTCCGAAATCAGTGGAAACGATGTACTCAGCATCCAATCATTGGGAAAACAATTTGACAGTCAAGTGCTGTTTCGAGATATCAGTTTTGAGATCAAAAGAGGCGAACATGTTGCCATCATCGGAGACAACGGAACCGGCAAAACGACTCTGCTGAAGATCCTCAATCAGGTCGTAGAACCGGATACCGGAAGTTTCACACTGGGTTCCAAAGTTCAGATTGGATACTACGATCAGGAGCATCATGTCCTGCACAATGAAAAGACGATCTTTGATGAAATTTCCGATGACTATCCAACACTCACTAACACCCAGATCCGTAATACCCTGGCAGCCTTTCAGTTTACCGGAGACGATGTCTATAAGCTGATCCGGGATTTAAGCGGTGGAGAAAAAGGCCGCGTTTCCCTGGCAAAGCTGATGCTGTCGGAAGCAAACTTTTTGATCCTGGATGAGCCTACCAACCATCTGGATATCACTTCCAAAGAAATTTTGGAACAGGCACTCAACGAATACACGGGCACCGTCCTGTACGTATCCCACGACCGTTATTTCATCAATCAGACTGCCACCAGGATTCTGGAGCTGGTCAACCAGACCTTTGTCAACTATATCGGAAACTATGACTATTATCTGGAGAAAAAAGAAGAACTGACCGCTGCCTATGCAGCTCCGATCACTGCTGAAAATCCAGTTGTTTTGTCCACTTCACAAGAAGCGCCTTCCGATTCCAAACTCAGTTGGCAGGAACAAAAAGAACAGCAGGCAAAAGAGCGGAAACGCAAAAATGAACTGAAAAAGACCGAGGACCGAATTGCTGTTCTGGAAGAACGAAATGAAGAAATTGATATGCTGATGACACAGGAAGAGGTATACTCGAACTCTGTCAAATGTCAGGAACTTGCGCTGGAAAAAGACGCCAACAACAATGAACTGGAAGAATTGTATGAAAGATGGGAAGAACTTGCAGAATAATCTGCAGGTTCTTCCCGTCTTTCTTTTCCAGCGTTTTATGACTGCCAGATCAATTCCATCTCTTCTGGAAACTCTGCTATATTTTCTCCGTATTCGATATCCAATTCTCCATAATATAACGCATCCATATCCGAAGCTTTACAAAGATAGATCATCTCTTCTTGCTTTCCCTGTAAATGCGGCTGTATATAAGCAGACCACAGATTCTTTTCCAGATACACCCGCGCCACTTCTTTTTCCCGGTTTCCATCCCGGACTTTGACCGGATATGCAAAAAACGACCCTGCCAGATCGTCGCCCTGATACGATAAATATGCGTCTTCTCCCACAATCTCCACTTTCATTTTATCGGGATCAAACGGGATTGCTTCTTTGGGGATCATCAGAATTGTATACCCACTTGCCAGCAAAGCGCATACAAACACGGCGCCCAGTATTGCAGAAAGAACTCTCCGATTGATCAGTCTGCGCTTGAATTTCTGCAGCATTTCCTGCTCTTTCTGATAAAATTCCTTCTTATTCGGAAGCACGATCCGCTCCTGCATATGCTCTGCTTCTTTTCTGCAGCTTTCACATTCCCGCAAATGCTCTTCCACCATCTCTTTTGTATCTTCGCTTACAATTCCGTCCACATACAGCGGCAGAATATCCTGTATGATATGACAACTGATCTTACTCATATTTCTGACCCTCCATATACTCTTCGATTTTCTTTTTTGCCCGGTAAAAAGTCACTCTTGCCCACCCGGAACTTTTTCCAAACAACATCCCGATCTTTTCATAAGAAAGTTCTCCGAACACCCGCAGATTGAACACCTCTTTGTATGGCTCTTCCATAGTATGCAGAAACTGATGGATCAGAAACGCCTGTTCTTCATCGATCAGATTTTCTACAAATTCAACTTTTGTATCTGCTGAATTTTCACATTCTGCAAAATTGATCTCGCATTTTTTCTTCCTGCAATAAGAAAAATACGTATGCTTTGCAATGGTAAAGAGCCATGCCCGAATATCTTTTTTCCCGTCAAACTGGTGCAGGGATTTCAATGCTTTTACAAAAGTTTCCTGCGTCACCTCTTCTGACGTTATTTCATCCGGTGTAAAGCTGCGGATATACCGAAACACATCTCTGAAATATCGGTAATAAATTTCTTCAAATTCCACATATCCCCCTCCTTTCACCCTAATAACGCGCTTCTTTACGGAATGTTACAACTTTTTCACTTATCATAACAAAAAATAGAGACTTTACAAATCTGTTTTTTTGTTTTAGACTATATTGGATTTTGTATTCTGGGAGGAAAGGGAAAACATGATACAATTATTCAAAAGCAAAACACAAAACAAACAACTTTTATGCAATTACGGAGTCTTTATCATAAACGGAATGCTTGCACTCTCCATCGGGTCTTTGCTGCCCTATATCCGGGATAGCCGGGGACTGGAATATGCATTCTGTGGAATGATCTTAAGCCTCCACTCTGTGGGAAATCTGATTTCCGGTTTCATTTCCGGCGCACTTCCCGCTGTCCTTGGAAGAAAGAAGAGCATTCTTTTGTTCAACGCTTTTTTTGCCTTGTCCTATCTGGTGATTATTTTTCAGACAACAATTATCTGTTGGCTCTGGCATTCTTTCTTACTGGTATGGCGCGGGGAGCTACCAGCAATTTTTGTAACCAGTCCATCAATGAGCTTGCCCCTGGAAAAGCGTCGCTTTTAAATGGACTTCACGCCATGTTTGCGATCGGCGCTTTCGTATTTCCACTGTTGCTGCTTGCACTCACAAGCGTAGATGCTTCCAACTGGATCTATGCATGTTATTTCATGCTCGCAATGGGGATTTTAAGCTGGATCTTATATTTTATCGTTCCAGTTTCAAGTGATACAGTTAAAAAAGAAACGAAAACGACAACTGCCGGATTCGCCTTTTTTAAAGAACCATTATTTTATCTTTGTACACTGACTTTATTTTTCTATCTGTGTGCAGAGCAGGGTGTGATCGGATGGATGATCACGTACTTCAAAGACACCGGATTACTGCCGGCTTCTCTGTCCCAGGTAACAGCCAGCGGTTCTCTGGACATGATCCTGGCCGGACGGCTTTTGTGCGCATGGCTGTCTTCCAAAATCCAGAAAGAATGGCTCTTGCTTATCATGGGATTTGGACTGGTCGGCTTTTTCATCCTGCTTTTATTTAGTACGTCCACTCCACTGATCCTTGTCGGTATCATGGGCTTTGGGTTCAGCATGGCAGGACTGTATCCGACCACAGTATCCTTTGCCGGAACCATTATCCAAAAATATTCTCTGGCATGGAGCTTCATTTTGACGATTGCCAGTTTCGGATCGATCCTGATGCCTTCGATCATCGGAAAAATTGCAGAAACCGCCGGAATTTATTACGGTATGCAGTCTATTATCGCGGCCGTTGTCATTGACTTTATCTGTGTTACTTTATTGGTAAGATATATCAGAAAATTAAGAAGCAAAAATATCCCCGTCTAACCCACGGTATAAAAAAACGGGGTGAAAAATCCAATGTAAGATTTTTTACCCCGTTTTTCTATTTTCTTTTACAATCTCTTTGCGATTGCTTTGATAAATCCTTCACTGTTTAAGACTGTCGGATTCTCAATTGTTGTGATCAGTGCCAGATCTTTTGTCATCTCTCCTGCCTCAATCGTATCGATCGTAGCTTTTTCCAGTCTGTCAGCAAACTCCATCAATTCTTTGTTTCCATCCAGCTCTCCGCGTTTTCTCAGCGCTCCGGACCATGCAAAGATCGTTGCCACAGAGTTTGTAGAAGTCTCTTCCCCTTTTAAGTGCTTGTAATAATGACGCTGTACCGTACCATGTGCCGCTTCATACTCATAATACCCTTCCGGAGAAACCAATACCGATGTCATCATTGCAAGAGAACCAAATGCTGAGGACACCATGTCGCTCATCACATCACCGTCATAGTTCTTACATGCCCAGATAAATCCGCCCTCTGATTTCATCACACGCGCTACGGCATCATCAATCAATGTATAGAAATATTCGATTCCCGCTGCTTTAAACTTCTCATCATATTCTGCATCGTAGATTTCCTGGAAAATATCTTTAAATGTATGGTCATATTTCTTGGAAATTGTATCCTTTGTTGCAAACCAGAGATCCTGTTTTGTGTCCAGTGCATAATTGAAACAGCTTCTTGCAAAACTTTCAATCGACTCATTGACATTATGCATTCCCTGTACGATTCCTGCGCCTGTAAACTCATGAACCAGCTCTCTTGTCTGCGTTCCGTCTTCTGCTGTGTAGACCAGCTCCACTTTTCCAGCACCCGGAATCTTCATCTCGGATCCTTTATACACATCCCCATATGCATGTCTTGCGATCGTAATTGGCTTCTTCCAGCTTTTTACACAAGGCTCAATTCCTTTTACAACAATCGGAGCACGGAAAACTGTTCCGTCTAAAATAGCGCGGATCGTACCATTTGGACTCTTCCACATCTCTTTGAGATCATACTCTTCCATACGCGCCGCATTTGGAGTGATCGTCGCACATTTGACTGCCACTTTATATTTTTTCGTCGCATTTGCAGAATCTACTGTCACCTGATCGTTCGTCTCATTGCGGTGCTCCAGCCCCAGATCATAATATTCTGTATTCAGGTCAATGTATGGCTCCAGAAGATCTTCTTTGATCATCTTCCAGAGAATTCTTGTCATCTCGTCCCCGTCCATTTCCACGATTGGTGTGGTCATCTTAATTTTTTCCATGTTCCGTATCCTCCTAAATTTCTTCATATCCCTGTTTTTTCAGATTCTGCATCACATGCAGGATGTGTTCGTTTGCAAGCTGCTCTGCCAGATCTGCATCGTTGTCTCGGATTGCACGAAGGATCTGCTTGTGCTCTCTGATCGACTTTCTGGCTCTCTCCTCTGAAACGACAGAGTTTCTTCTTGCCTGCTGCACATATTTATGAAAATCCATCAGGACATGGCTTAAAATCCGGCTGTCCGATGCTTCATACAAAATCTTATGGAATTTGCCATCCAGATCTGTCACCTGGTCTGCATTATTTCCACTTACTTTTTTCATATGGAATTCTGATAGAAGAATCACTTCTTCCAGCTCATCCAGCTGTTCCTCCGTAATATGCTCTGTTGCCCATCTGGCACACAACCCTTCCAGCATAGAACGCAGGATATAGATATCTCTGATATCCTTGGATGAAATTCCGGTCACATACGCTCCTTTGTTCGGTATGATCGTGACCAGTCCTTCCAGCTCCAGCTGCCTGAGTGCCTCTCTGACCGGTGTCCGGCTTACCCCCAGCTCTTTTCCGAGTGTATTCTCCCGCAGTTCATCATGCTCTTTATATTTTCCGCTCAGTATGTCTTCGCGGAGTCTCTGGAACACACGGCTTCCCAGAGAATTATCCTGATATTCGCCCATTTTCTATCTGTCAGCCTCCCAGCTACAATTTTATATGCAGTTCCTTACATATACTATCTATTTTGGCAATTAATTCGTCATCTGTCAAGACTGTAACGCGACCTTCTTCATACTCCTTATCTACCCACTCTTTCAATCGGCTGACCAGTTCTGAATTTTTATCCACCTGACTGCCCTGCGGAAGTTTATAGTAGGCATTGATCCAGTAGGCGATTCCCGCCGCTCCGGATGTATTGGAAACAGAAACCAGCGCTGGGCGGTTCAGGAATTTGTCTGTATCAAATATATTATAGATCTCTTCATTTTTGAGCATTCCATCCGCATGGATTCCAGCTCTTGTGACATTAAAATTCTTTCCGACAAACGGTGTCCTCGATGGCACTCTGTATCCGATTTCCTTCTCATAATATTCAGCCAGCTCTGTAATAACCGTTGTATCCATTCCATCCAGTGTTCCTCGAAGCTGTGCATACTCAAATACCATTGCCTCTAAAGGTGTATTACCCGTACGCTCTCCGATACCAAACAAGGAACAGTTCACTCCGCAGGCTCCGTAAAGCCACGCTGTCGTCGAATTATTGACTGCTTTATAGAAATCGTTGTGTCCGTGGAATTCGATCAGTTCACTTGGCACGCCCGCATGTGTCATCAGACCATAGATGATTCCCGGAATAGAACGCGGAATCACTGCACCCGGGAAATTCACCCCATATCCCATCGTATCACAGACACGGATCTTGACCGGGATCTGATACTCTTCCATCAGCTTCATCAATTCCAGACAAAACGGAATCACAAAACCGTAAATATCAGAACGTGTGATATCTTCCAGATGACATCTCGGCCGAACTCCGGTTTCCATGCACTCACGCACAACAGATAAATAATGTTCCATCGCTTCCCGCCTCGTCATCTTCAGCTTGTAAAAAATATGATAATCGGAACAGCTGACCAAAATCCCTGTCTCCTTGAGACCGATATCTTTTACCAGCTGAAAATCCTTTTTACTGGCACGGATCCAGCTTGTCACTTCCGGAAACTGATATCCTCTCTCCAGACATTTGTAGACCGCATCCCGATCTTTCTTGCTGTACAGGAAAAACTCACTCTGACGAATCTTTCCGTTAGGACCTCCCAGACGATGGAAATAATCATAAATCGTCACAATCTGCTCTGTTGTATAAGGAGCTCTGGACTGCTGTCCGTCTCTAAATGTCGTATCTGTGATCCAGATTTCATCCGGCATATTATGCGGCACAATACGGTCATTGAATGCAATCTTTGGGATTTCATCATAATGGAACAGATTCCGGAACACATTCGGCGTATCTACATCCACCAGTGGATACATGTGTTCTTCCAGTTCCAGAAGATTTGTGTGCTGATTCAAACGTACTTTTCTATTTTCCATGATTTTCTCCTCCGTCCACTCTTTAACACTCTACTTAGCAAAAGTTCTTGTATAATTGTATACACTCATACATGTATTGTCAATAGTAATTTTTCTTACTATAACTGCAAAAGGCAGATGCCCTGATCCTTTCAATCAGATAACATCTGCCTTTTTCTCACACGATCACTCTTACTTTCAGAACACCTTCTACTGCTTCCAGTGCTTTCGCAATCTGTCCGGAAACCTCGGATTCTACGTCGATCATCGTATAAGCATATTCCTTCTTACTCTTATTTGCCATCAGGGAAATATTCATTCCCTCGCCTGCCAGAAGTGCTGTAAACTGTCCCAGCATATTCGGGATGTTGCGGTGCAGGATTGTAATTCTTGCTCCGCTTCCTTTCACTCCCATATCGCAGTCCGGATAATTTACAGAATGTGTAATATTTCCGTTCTGCAGATAATCCATCACTTCTGCAACTGCCATTTTGGCGCAATTATCCTCGGACTCTTCTGTGGAAGCTCCCAAATGCGGAATCACGATCGCGCCTCTGACACCTACGATCTCTTTTGTCGGGAAGTCCGTCACATAACTGCGCACTTTCTCAGATACTAAAGCATCCACGATATCTTCCTGATTAACCAGTACATCTCTCGCAAAATTCAGGATCACTACCCCGTCTTTCATCAGACTGATGGCGTCTTTGTTGATCATTCCTTTTGTATCGTCCAGTGCCGGAACATGAACGGTCAGATAATCGCACTCTTTGTACAATTCATCCACGGATTTTGCATGATGAATATTTCTGGAAAGCTTCCATGCCGCATCTACGGATACGTACGGGTCATATCCATATACTTCCATTCCCAGATGTGTCGCTGCATTCGCCACCAGAACTCCGATCGCTCCCAGACCGATCACTCCTAATTTTTTTCCTTCCAGCTCCGTTCCTGCAAAAGCTTTCTTCTTCTTTTCTGTGATTTTTGCGATGTCTCCGTCTTCTTCGTACTCCTGCACCCAGTTGATACCTCCGATAATGTCACGGGCTGCCAGAAGCATTCCTGCAATTACGAGTTCTTTCACACCATTTGCATTGGCTCCGGGTGTATTGAATACTACGATTCCTTTCTCCGCACAACGATCCAGAGGAATATTGTTCACACCTGCACCTGCTCTTGCCACAACTTTCAGGTTCTCCGGCAGTTCCATCTCATGCATAGATGCACTTCTGACCAAAATTGCGTCTGCCGCCTCTGCAGCCTCTGTTTTTTGATAGTTCTCTGTAAATTTATCGAGTCCAATCTGAGAGATTGGATTCAGGCAATGATACTGATACATACTACGCATTTTCCTCCTCAAACTTCTTCATAAACGCAACGAGAGCTTCTACTCCTTCATACGGCATTGCGTTGTAAATACTTGCACGCATTCCGCCTACAGTACGGTGTCCCTTCAGATTTTCCAGTCCGGCTTCTTTTGCTTCTTTCACAAATTTGGCATCCAGATCTTTGTCTCCTGTCACAAATGGAACATTCATCAGAGAACGGTCTTTTTTCTCCACGGTTCCTTTGAACAACTTACTTTCGTCCAGAAAATCGTACAACAGTTTAGCTTTCTTTTCATTTTTCTCTTTCATCGCAGAAAGACCGCCCATCTTCTTCAGCCACTTAAACACTTTTCCGCAAATATAGATTCCGTATGCAGGCGGAGTGTTGTAGAGAGAATCCGCATCTGCATGCGTTTTGTATTTCAGCATCGTCGGTGTGCCTGGAAGCACATCTTCTGTGATCAGGTCTTCCCGGATAATCACGATCACAACACCTGCCGGTCCGATATTTTTCTGTACGCCTCCATAGATCACGCCATATTTTGTGACATCTACAGGCTCAGAGAGGAAACAGGAAGAAACGTCTGCAACCAGTGTCTTTCCTTTTGTATTCGGCAGTTCTTTAAATTTTGTTCCGTAAATCGTATTATTCTCACAGATGTATACATAATCTGCATCTTCTGAAACCGGAAGATCCGAACAGTCCGGAATATAAGAAAAAGTCTTGTCTGCAGAAGATGCGATCCGGTTTACGGTTCCATACTTTTCTGCCTCATCCGCTGCTTTTTTTGCCCACTGACCGGTCACAATGTAATCTGCCACCCGGTTCTTCATCAGATTCATCGGAATCATCGCAAACTGCTGAGATGCTCCGCCCTGCAAAAATAAAACCTTGTAATTGTCCGGAATATCCATCAGCTCTCTGAGATCTGCCTCTGCTTCCTGAATAATCGTCTCGAAGGCTTTCGAGCGATGACTCATTTCCATAACCGACATTCCGGTTCCTCTGTAATCTAACATTTCATCTGCTGCTTCTTTTAGCACTTCTTCCGGCAGCACTGCCGGTCCGGCTGAAAAATTGTACACTCTACTCATCTTCTTTTCCTCCTGAATTTCATTTTTATATTGAAACAAAGAAAATTTATTCTTCGTTCAAATCCATCTCATCAAACACTTCGCTGATCGCAGCTCCCGGCGCAACCATCGGCCACACCTTGTCATCCTGGTCGATCTGGCAGTCCAGCACAACAGGACGCTGCATCTTTACTGCTTTGCAAAGCGTCTGCAAACTCTTCTTTTGTTGTCACACGGATTCCTTCTGCTCCAAGCGCCTGTGCCAGCTTTACAAAATCCACCGCATCATCCAGGATTGTCTGGGAATAATGCTGATTGTAAAAGAGATTCTGCCACTGGCGTACCATACCAAGCACATGATTGTTCACCACGACCTGTACGATCGGAATCTGATATCTCGCAGCTGTTGCGATCTCATTCATGTTCATACGGAAACATCCGTCTCCGGCGATATTGACTACGGTCTTTTCCGGACAGCCCATTTTGGCTCCGATGGATGCGCCAAGTCCATATCCCATTGTTCCAAGTCCTCCGGATGACAAGAGCGTCCTTGGCTCTTTATATTTATAATACTGTGCAGCCCACATCTGATGCTGTCCTACTTCTGTCGTAATGATTGCATCTCCTTTTGTCTGCCTGTAAATCTCTTCTACGATATACGGACCGGTCAGCTTTCCATCCTCATACTGAAGCGGATATTCTTTCTGATACGCTGCAATCTGTTCCATCCACTCCGGATGTGACTGTTCCTCAAGTCTTGCATTCAACCGCATTAAAACTTCTTTCAAATCTCCGACGATTCCATGATCGATCAACACGTTTTTGTTCATCTCTGCCGGATCGATATCAATCTGCAAGATCTGTGCATTCTTCGCAAACTTTTCTGTATCGCTCGTTACACGGTCATCAAATCTGGCTCCTACCGCGATCAACAGATCGCACTCACTGACTCCATAGTTGGATGTCTTGGTTCCATGCATTCCGACCATCCCTGTGTAACGCGGATCTGTTCCCGGAAATGCTCCCTTTCCCATCAGAGTATCTGTCACCGGAGCATCCACCTTTTCTGCGAATTCACGCAATTCTCTGCTCGCCCCCGAAAGGACAACGCCGCCCCCTGCATAAATAAACGGCTTTTGGGATGCTTCGATCATCTCCACAGCACGTGAAAGTGCCTCCTCTGTGATGGTTTCCGTCTTTCTCGGCGGGAACTCTGCTTCCCGGGGAAGATATTCTGTCACGTTTGCTGTAATATCTTTCGGGATATCGATCAGAACCGGCCCGGGTCTGCCGCTGCGCGCGATCCGGAATGCCTTGCGGATTGTCTCTGCCAGTTTTTCCACATCCTTGACAATAAAGTTATGTTTGGTGATCGGCATGGTGATCCCTGCAATATCGATTTCCTGAAAGCTGTCTTTTCCAAGCAGGGAAACCCCTACATTACAGGTAATCGCTACGACCGGAATGGAATCCATATAGGCCGTTGCGATTCCTGTCACCAGATTCGTTGCCCCCGGGCCGCTGGTAGCCAGACACACTCCCACCCTGCCGGTTGCTCTTGCATACCCGTCTGCCGCATGCGCCGCACCCTGTTCATGGGAAGTCAGGATATGCCTGATTTCATTACTATGCTCATAGAGAGCGTCGTATACATTTAAAATTGCTCCCCCCGGATATCCGAATACAGTATCTACACCCTGTTCTTTCAGACATTCGATCACAATCTCTGCTCCATTTAACTGCATGATGCTCTCCTCCTAATTATTTTTCGGGATGTCCAGAATTGCGCCTCTGTTTCCGGAGGTAACCATAGACGCATATCTTGCCAGATATCCTGTCTTGACCTTTGGCTCCCTTGGCTGCCATGCAGCACGACGTCTTTCCAGTTCTTCCTCTGATACATCCAGCTCCAGTTTTAATTCCGGAATATTGATCTTGATGATATCCCCTTCTTCGACAAGCGCGATCGGTCCTCCAACTGCCGCTTCCGGTGACACATGTCCGATAGATGCACCTCTGGATGCTCCGCTGAAGCGACCGTCCGTGATCAGCGCAAACCGAAGATCCAAGCCCATATCCTGCGATCGCAGAAGTCGGATTCAGCATCTCACGCATTCCCGGACCTCCTTTTGGTCCCTCGTACCGGATCACGATCACATCTCCCGGGTTGATCTTTCCGGATTTGATTGCTTCTGTAGCTTCTTCGTCACTCTCAAAAATCCTTGCAGGTCCTTCATGCACCAGCATCTCTGCACAGACTGCAGAACGTTTTACCACACTTCCGTCCGGCGCCAGATTTCCTTTGAGTACTGCCAGACCGCCTGTCTCACTGTACGGATTGTCAATCGGGCGGATTACCTCCGGATTTTTATTGACACATCCTTCGATGTTCTCTCCCAGTGTCTTTCCGGTCACAGTCATACATTCTGTATGAAGAAGTCCTTTCTTGTTCAGCTCATTCATCACCGCATAAACTCCGCCGGCCTCGTTGAGATCTTCCATGTATGTATGTCCTGCCGGAGCAAGATGGCACAGATTCGGAGTTTTCTCGCTGATCGGATTGGCAAAATCAATCTCAAAATCCATTCCGATCTCATGTGCAATCGCAGGAATGTGCAGCATACTGTTTGTGGAACATCCCAGTGCCATGTCCACTGTCAATGCATTTAAAATCGCTTCTTTTGTCATAATGTCTCTTGGGCGGATATTCTTTCTTACCAGCTCCATCACCTGCATTCCCGCATGTTTTGCAAGCTGCAGTCTTGCAGAATACACTGCCGGAATGGTTCCGTTTCCTTTCAGTCCCATACCAAGAGCCTCTGTCAGGCAGTTCATACTGTTTGCCGTATACATACCGGAACAGGAACCACAGGTCGGACATGCCTTTTCTTCAAACTCGCACACATCTTCTTCTGAAAATTTTCCTGCCGCATAAGAACCGACTGCCTCAAACATGCTGGAAAGACTGGTCTTGCTTCCCTTCACATGACCCGCCAGCATCGGTCCCCCGCTGGCAAAAATCGTCGGAATATTCACACGGGCTGCTGCCATCAGAAGTCCCGGAACGTTCTTATCACAGTTCGGTATCATAACAAGTCCGTCAAACTGATGTGCCATAGCCAGTGCTTCTGTAGAATCCGCGATCAGATCTCTTGTCACAAGCGAATATTTCATCCCAATATGTCCCATGGCAATTCCGTCACAGACTGCAATCGCAGGAACCATGATCGGTGTTCCTCCTGCCATAGCAACTCCCATTTTAACAGCCTGTGTAATCTTATCCAGGTTCATATGCCCCGGCACGATCTCATTATAAGAACTCACAATTCCGATCAACGGCCGGTCCAGTTCTTCTTGTGTCATTCCCAGCGCATTGAACAGGGAACGGTGCGGCGCCTGCTGCATCCCCTTTGTTACAGTATCACTTCTCATCTTCTATCATCCTCTTTCCTTTTTTTGAATTTCTGTTTTTTCTATTGGATATATGCACAGATCCTGTCACCCATCTCGCGGGTATTGATCTGTATGCTTCCCTCTGACATAATATCGATCGTGCGGTAACCGTCTCTTAATACACGCTGTACCGCTTCCTCAATGGCATCTGCTTCCCTGTCAAGATCAAATGTAAACCGAAGCATCATAGCTGCTGACAGAATCGTCGCGATCGGATTGGCAATGCCTTTTCCCGCAATATCCGGAGCAGAGCCGCCGCTTGGCTCGTAAAGTCCGAATTTTGTCTCATTGAGACTTGCAGAAGAAAGCATTCCAATCGATCCAGTCACCATACTCGCCTCATCTGAAAGGATATCCCCAAACATATTCTCAGTCAGGATCACATCAAACTGTGCCGGATCCTTCACGAGCTGCATGGCACAATTATCCACCAGCATATGCTCCAGAGTCACTTCCGGATATTCCTTAGCCACCTCTTCCACAACGCTTCTCCAAAGTCTGGAGGAATCCAATACATTTGCCTTATCCACGCTGGTCACTTTTTTTCTGCGTTTTGCAGCAATGTCAAATCCCCGTTTCGCAATTCTTCGAATTTCTTCTTCATTATATGTAAGGGTATCGCAGGCAGTCATCACCCCGTCTATGTCTCTGGTGCTGCGCTCCCCAAAATACAGACCGCCCGTGAGCTCCCTCATGATCATCAGATCAAATCCATCTTTAATGATCTCCTCTTTCAGCGGACACGCTTCTTTGAGTTCTTCATACAATACTGCCGGTCTTAAATTTGCAAATAAATTCAGTTCTTTTCTGATTTTTAACAGTCCGGCTTCGGGACGTTTTGAAGGCTCCAGTTGATACCATGGAGAAGTCCTCGTATCTCCGCCGATCGAGCCCATCAAAACTGCATCACACAGCTTCGCTTTGCTGATCGTCTCATCTGTCAGTGGAACACCATGTACGTCAATGGATGCTCCGCCCATCAAAAGCTGTGTATACACACATTCATGTCCATAAACTTCTGCGATTCGATCCAGTACTTTCATCGCTTCTGTCACAATTTCCGGTCCGATTCCGTCTCCTTTGATCACTCCGATATTCAACTTCATAATACTCATCCTTCCAATTTTCAAAGTGTTATTCTAAATAATACCTCATTTCTTTTCTCATTTCAACCCTTTACCACACAAAAGTGCCAAAAAACAGAGCGAACTCTATATTGTTCTCTCTGATTGTACGGCACTTTTCAAAGAGCAACTTTCTTCACATAAACAATGCTGGGGGCAATCCGTTCCCTGAAGTTAAAAATGCAAAATACGTAAATGCCATGAAACAAAATGTAAGAAACAGCAACGTAATTTTCCCCAGAAATGTGATTTGATATCTTTTCCGAAATAATAGAAAATTTAATATCAAAGAAATGATACATATTAAGACATCTAATACGAAATTGATTCGTACAATTTTATTATCACTGAAAAATCCCAATGTAAAAAATCCCAAAACGAAAATACCATAATTCACCCATAACCATCTGATTATCCATTTTGATGACACTTGAACATTTCTCATTTTGTTTTTCCGGATACCAATTTCTTTTTTAATTTTATTAACATCACTTTTCAATTTAAACCAGCTAATAACAAATAAAATAAAGGTTATTGCTAAAAGTATAAGAAGATAGCTAAACAGCCCAATAGCCAAATGTTCAAACCAATGTCCTACAAAAGCAAGCGGTACCATCCCTGTTGTCAGCGAAAATATATACCCGATTACTTGCTTTTGAAACGACCATTCTACACATTCGCTAAAAAAATATGCAATACCACAAAATCCCCCAAACCAGCAGAATACAAATATTTGAATCATTGTTGCAAACAATTCACTTTTATAGTCCTCTGCTAACGCGGGAAGTACTAAATAAAAATCACCAGTATTCAATCTCAACGAAAGCAGAATTGAAAAAACAAGATAAACAAAGCTACCACACAACAATCCTTCCATAGAATATTTCAATATTTTACCTTTCAAACATAACACCTCAAATCCCTAATGATTTTTTAATTTTAGGTACATACCTTCTTGATACATAGGTTTGAATATTTCCTGGAAAACGAATACAAATTCTTCCAACAATACTTAAATCTATGTTTAAAATCTGATTCGTATTGACAATTTCCGAATTGGAGATTCTAAGAAATGTTTTCTTTTCCAGTAATTCTTCCAATTCATACAACCGATATCTGACAATATATTCATTCTGCTGCGTTTCAACAAACACTTTTTGATTTCCCGCATAAATCCTTAAAATATCAGAAATATTGATCAAATATGCCGTATCCCCTTTATATGCCATTAGTTTCGTAACTTGCTTTCGTTCATAATCACGTATATAATCGACAAATGTGTCAACTGTATGTCCCTCCTTGTCTGCTATGACCAGAATTTTCATCTCATCAACCGTACTGTCGATTTTTACATCAACTTGCAAAATATCACCCCCTGTTTAACGCTATTTTAATTGATTCAACCCCTAAAATCTATACTTTTTCTATATGTGGTATTAAATTTTTGATATCTGGTAAAAAGTCAAAAAAGCTGTTCTACAGCCTCCGGCCATAAAACAGCTTCTCTTTTTTCTTATTCTGCGTTTGGTTTTTCAATCTGCGCGATTGCAGCTTTCTGCATCGGAATACGGCAGTTTTTATTGTTACCAAACTCTACGATCACATCATCATCTGTGATGTCGATGATCACACCGTAAAATCCGCTTGTTGTCAATGCAGTATCTCCAACTTCCATAGAAGCCAGCATCGCCTGGATTCTCTTCTGCTCCTTTTTCTGAGGACGCATCATGAACCACCAGAGACCTCCGAATAATACTACATAAATTACAATAACACCTAACATCTTACCAGCACACCTCCACTTACCGTGATATACTCTTCATTTTGTCTCACACGCTTTCCTGCGTCCGACAATATTACCATTGTACACAAAAAATCATGATACTTCAAGTAAATTTTCTATAAACATTTGGAAAAGTGTCTATTTTCCGGACGTCATTCCTTCGATTTTTTTCTTTTTGTATGCCTGATACTCTCCCGCTTCGATTGCTGCACGGATTTCTTCCATCATCGTGTTGTAGAAATACAGGTTGTGCAGTACACATAAGCGCATCCCCAGCATCTCTTTTGCTTTCAGAAGATGACGGATGTATCCCCTGCTGTAGCTTCTGCATGCCGGACACTGACATCCTTCCTCAATCGGTCTGTCATCCAGTTCATATTTTGCATTGAACAGGTTCAGCTTTCCATGGTTGGTATATACATGTCCATGGCGTCCGTTTCTGCTCGGGTAAACACAGTCAAAGAAATCGACTCCCCTGTCTACTGCCTCTAAAATATTGATCGGTGTTCCAACTCCCATCAGATAGGTCGGTTTCTGCTCCGGCAGATATGGAACAACCGCGTCCAGGATCCGGTACATCTCCTCATGACTCTCTCCGACTGCAAGCCCTCCGACTGCATAACCGTCCAGATCCAGATCCACGATCTGTTTTGCATGTTCGATCCGGATGTCTTCGTAAATTCCGCCCTGATTGATTCCAAACAGCATCTGGTGTGGGTTGATCGTATCCGGCAGAGTATTGAGCCGGTCCATTTCTGCTTTACACCGTTTCAGCCAGCGTGTCGTTCTTGCCACAGAATCCCGCATATACACTCTGTCTGCCACACTGGATGGACATTCATCAAATGCCATGGCAATGGTGGATGCCAGATTGGACTGGATCTGCATACTCTCTTCCGGTCCCATAAAAATCTTTCGCCCGTCAATATGTGAATTAAAATGCACACCTTCTTCTTTGATCTTGCGAAGACCTGCCAGAGAAAACACCTGAAATCCGCCCGAATCTGTCAGAATCGGCTTGTCCCAGTTCATAAATTTGTGAAGTCCTCCCATTTTTTTCACCACTTCATCTCCCGGACGGACATGCAGGTGATACGTGTTTGAAAGCTCCACCTGGGTCTTGATTCCCCGGAGATCATCTGTCGATACCGCTCCTTTGATTGCTGCAGCAGTACCTACATTCATAAATACCGGCGTTTCAATCGTTCCGTGAACGGTATGAAAACGCCCCCGTTTTGCCCGTCCGTCTTTTTTGATCAACTCATACATAATTTCTTCTCCTTTATCTTCGTGAAAAAGGGGACCGCGCTCTCTCACGCTGCCCCTTTTTGTCTTTTTTCTATATCTGTTATGATTAGTAATGAATCACAACCGGTGTTCCCACACTGATCATTCCAAACAGAGCTGCTGCCTGATCCAGCGGCATATTGATACATCCATGAGACCCTGCTCCGTCCTTATAACGCGTTCCGCCAAATGCAGCCTGCCAGGTTGCATCATGAAAACCAATTCCTGTCCAGGTCACGCGCATCCAATAGTTGACCGGTGTCTCATAAATCGGCTTTCCTGTACTTGGATCGGTCTCTCCGATCAGCACCTCATCTCTGGTCATCTCCAGAATGTCATACACCCCTTCCGGTGTGATCCTCTCCGGAACCGGAACACCTGTCACCACATCTGTTTCCATTGCCACGCTTCCGTCTTTGATATACCACATGTGCTGGGTACTTAGATCAACCTCGATAAATGTAGTGCCCCAGTCCTGTTCTCCATGAGATTTTGCTGCACCTCCGGTATAGTATGCCGGCTCTCTTGTGACTACTTCACCGTTTTTGATGCTGTTCTGCAGATTGACAAGCTCTGTATCTTCATCAATCGACCATCCATATGTACCGCCTGTTACAGTCGTTGCCTTGCCGGTCGGTGTTGTCAGATTTCTCGTAGTCCCTACCGTATCGTATTTGTCACCAAACTCTGTAAACCATGCTTTCATGGCATCATTATCAAAAACCACATTCATATTGTCATCTACGCCGATCCATGTGGAAATCAGAGTCTTATCCACAACAACAGATTCTGACATGGTATAGGTAATGCTTGCCTTCAGATATTTGTTCATCGTATCACAGGCAGCCTGCACTTCCTTGGAATCTTTTGTGTATTTCGGACGTGCATAGCATCCTTCCTTCTCCATATCCAGTTCTGATCGAAATTCGGAAATATACTGGTTCACTTTTTCCTTCAGTACATCCATATCTACTGCCGTTCCATATACTTCCTCTTTGATCACATAAGTATCGCCCTGAAGCTCCGGTTTTGCGTTTTCTGCCGGAATCTGCTCTGCTGTCACTGCCTGCAGGTTCTGAATCTTTTCATTTAAAGCAGTTTCATCGAATGAAACAGCAATGGAAATCTTTTCTGATTTCTTTGAAAACAGCGCCAGCGGCCATGCAAAACCATTCTGCTTTTTCAACGCTTTCTCAATCTCATCGCTCTCTTTATATTGAAGAGAAATATCACTTCCTTTGATCACATCTGACTTACTGTCCTGTTCCTTAATGGTCAGTTTGTAGTCTTTTACCTGTTCTTTGATATATGCCTCCACAGATGATGCCGATCTTCCCGAAAAATCTTTTCCGTTGATTGTTGTATTTATATAGAAATGACTCATAAAAAATACAGAAATTCCAAGATATAAAAGCACCAGCACTCCGATGACTCCGCCTGCGATGATCCCCGCTTTTCTGGCCGGAAATCCACCTGAAGTCCTGCGAGACCTTTTCCTGTGTTTTGGGGAATTTGCTTTCGTCTCTTCAGAAACATCTTCAAAGTCTTCTTCTGTAAAAATCATGTCTTCTGTCTGCGGTCTTTTCGTTTTTTTTCTGATTTTTTCTTTCATCTGCTATTGCCGTTCTCCTTTCAGCCAGTATCTAGTCCTCATTATATTACGCTTTTCCTGAATTGTACAGAAAAAACATAGGAATTTCAAATAAATTTATTACGCTTCTATCTGATCGGTTCTGCCATTCATAATCTGACCGGGCAGTTGCATAAAATTAAGGATTGCACGATAATATGTCTTCTTATATAATAGTTTTATATGCAAAAGAAAGGAGATTTTGACATATGAGTGGTTCATCATTTGGAACTTTATTTCGTATTACTACATGGGGGGGAATCTCACGGTACCGCGATCGGTGTTGTCGTCGATGGCTGTCCGGCAGGACTTCCCTTGTGCGAAACTAATATACAGGCTTTTCTCGATCGCAGACGACCGGGTCAAAGCCGTTATACAACAAAACGCAGTGAGTCTGACCAGGTAGAAATTCTCTCCGGTGTCTTTGAAGGCAGGACAACCGGGACTCCTATTTCCCTTCTCGTACGCAATCAGGATCAGCGTTCCCGGGATTATGGAGAAATTGCTTCCTATTACAGACCGGGACATGCCGATTACACATTCAGCAGTAAATATGGTTTTCGCGATTATCGCGGCGGCGGCCGCACATCCGGCCGGGAAACCATCGGACGCGTTGCTGCCGGAGCTGTTGCTTCTGCCCTTTTAAAAACCCTGGGAATCGAACTGATCACATTTTCAAAATCAATCGGACCTGTCAAAGTTCCCGAACAGGATTATCATTTTGAAGAAATTTCAGAAAATCCTTTTTATATGCCAAACAATGCATTGGCCGAAACAGCCGCTGAATATCTCAACGAGATGATGGCGCAGAAAGATTCCTGCGGTGGAATTATTGAGTGTCGTGTGACCGGACTTCCTGTCGGGCTCGGCGAACCGGTATTTGACAAACTGGACGCCCAGCTTTCCAAGGGTATCATGTCCATGGGCGCTGTAAAAGCAGTAGAAATCGGTGATGGTTTTCTGGCGTCTTTGGCCAATGGAAGCACCAACAACGATGCATTTACCCTTGCATCCGGACATCTCACCAAAAAGACCAACCATTCCGGAGGCGTTCTTGGCGGAATCAGCGATGGTTCCGAACTGATCGTACGTGCCGCTGTGAAGCCTACCCCATCAATTGCCCGCACACAGTCCACAGTAAATTTAGACAATGAAGAAATTGAAATCTCCATCAAGGGAAGACATGATCCAATCATCGTTCCCCGCGCCGTGGTGGTAGTTGAATCTATGACTGCACTTACACTCGCAGATCTTCTTCTGTGCAATATGTGCAGCCGTCTGGATTCCATCAAAAACTTTTACCAGGAGGAGAAAGATGTCTAATAAGCTGATCGATATTGTGAATGTCACAAAATCTTTTGATGAGAACGTCATTTTGGACCACTTAAATCTTTATATCCGTGAAAATGAATTTTTAACCCTGCTCGGTCCAAGCGGCTGCGGTAAGACCACGCTGCTTCGAATTCTGGGTGGTTTCGAGACTCCGGATTCCGGAGATATCATTTTTGACGGGAAGAACATCAACAAGCTGCCGCCCAACAGACGGCAGCTCAATACTGTGTTCCAGAAATATGCGCTCTTTACCCATATGACCATTGCAGAAAATATTGCATTTGGTCTTAAGATCAAGAAAAAGTCCAAACATTATATTGATGACAAGATCAAATATGCACTGAAACTTGTGAATCTGGAGGATTTTAAAGACCGGTATCCGGATTCTTTAAGCGGCGGTCAGCAGCAGAGGATCGCAATTGCCCGCGCAATTGTAAACGAACCGAAAGTGCTGCTTCTCGACGAACCGCTTGGAGCACTGGACTTAAAACTCAGACAGGACATGCAGTATGAGCTGATCCGTCTGAAAAACGAACTGGGTATTACTTTTGTCTACGTTACCCATGATCAGGAGGAAGCTCTGACCATGTCCGATACGATCGTTGTCATGAATCAGGGATATATCCAGCAGATCGGAACACCGGAGGATATTTATAACGAACCACAGAACGCCTTTGTAGCAGACTTTATCGGAGACAGCAACATTCTTCCTGCCACCATGGTGGAAGATAAGGTTGTCAAAATGCTGGGAGCCACCTGGCAGTGTGTGGACGTTGGATTCGGACGCAACAAACCGGTAGATGCGGTGATCCGCCCGGAAGACATCGATCTGGTCAAGCCTGAAGAAGGAATCATCGAAGGTGTGGTCACCCATCTGATCTTCAAAGGTGTTCATTATGAAATGGAGGTACTTGCCAATAATTACGAGCTTCTCGTACACAGTACCGATATGTTCCCTGTTGGCACAGAGGTCGGTATCCGTGTGGACCCATTTGATATCCAGATCATGAAAAAACCGGAATCTGAAGATGCGGAGGCGGCAGGCATTGAAGAGTAGAAAATTACTGAGCGGCCCATATTTATTCTGGCTGTCTCCTTTATCATCATTCCACTTTTGATGATCCTGTATTATGGATTGACAGACAAAAGTGGAAATTTCACACTGATGAACCTGGCTCAGATCACCACACAAGAGAATTTAAAAGCGCTGGGACTTGCCCTTCTGCTTTCCTTTGTGAGTACACTGATCTGTCTGATTCTTGCGTACCCGCTTGCCATGATTCTGTCTGAAAAGAATGTCAATCAGACCAGTTTCATCGTATTGATTTTTATTCTTCCTATGTGGATGAATTTTTTACTGCGGACGCTCGCATGGCAAAATTTGCTCGAAAAAAACGGTGTCATCAACATGATCCTGCACTTTTTCCACCTTCCGGATCTTACATTGATCAACACACCGGGTGCGATCATCCTCGGCATGGTGTACAATTTCCTGCCGTTTATGGTGCTGCCGATCTACAATGTACTTTCCAAGATCGACAAGGATGTGATTTTTGCCGCCCGGGATCTGGGTGCAAACAGTCTTCAGACCTTTTCAAAAATTATTCTGCCTTTGAGCGTACCTGGTATTATCAGCGGAATTACCATGGTCTTTGTACCGTCACTGACCACATTTGTTATTTCCGACCTGCTTGGCGGAAGTAAGATCCTGCTTATCGGAAATGTGATCGAGCAGGAATTTAAACAAGGAAGCAACTGGAATACGGGTTCCGGTCTTTCCCTTGTGTTGATGATCTTTATTATTGCCAGCATGGCAATGATCGCAAAATACGATAAAGAAGGGGAGGGAAATGCATTTTGATAAAAAATACAGCCAAACGGATTTACCTGATCCTGATCCTCATTTTATTATATGCACCAATCATAACACTGATCGTTCTGTCCTTCAACAATTCCAAAACCCGGGCAAAATGGGGTGGGTTTACCGGAAAATGGTACATTTCACTGTTCCAGAATCCGGATATTATGAATGCACTTTACACGACTCTGATCA
>ENA-OPYY01000219-OPYY01000219.1-human-gut-metagenome-genome-assembly--contig:-NODE-219-length-23518-cov-1.336625_pt1 | contig 23518 bp, 35 predicted proteins | sample MGYA00242472_ERZ504481 | MGnify/ENA primary metagenome ERZ504481 (study PRJEB26092, sample SAMD00036265) | human gut metagenome | host: Homo sapiens | study: EMG produced TPA metagenomics assembly of...
GATAACGAAAGGCGCTTTTGCAGCTATCGCGCACAACGGACGTTGCCGGGGTATTCCCCGTCGATACCACACAGTGGGCGCGCGTTACGATTACGAACCCTACAGCGTTCAACGCACAAGGCGGCGCGCTGGGTAGGGCGGTTAACTTTAAATGCAAATTTGAAATATTGGAACCTTAGAAAATGGAAGTACTGATAAGAATAAACGGTGTTTTGTTGGATGGCGTAGCGTCCGGTGCGGTTAAGCTCACCATAAACAACCCGGACCCCATTAAGTTTTCCGAGCGCACCGTAAGTTATTCGGGAAGCATCACAGTGCCCAGGTCACAAGTTAATGACCGGGTGCTGAAATCGGAGCGCTTCCCCGGTCATTACACACGTACGGCGCCCTACGTTGCCGAGATTTCGTTTTCGGGGTTTGACGTTCCCTTCGGTGGCAGCTTGTTCCGCGCCCGTGTATCAGCAGACCCGGACAGCTATACGGTTGAGCTGATAGAGACCATATCAAAGTTATCCACCCTCCGCGCCCCGGCGGTAAACATACCGACCTTCGAAACGCCAGCGTACCAGTATTCGACGTATAGGGATAGCCTTAATTACGCGTACCCTACCCCGGTAGTTATGCCGAACCTTTATGCGGCTGACGGGACAACGCCCGTACAACTTGCATACGTTGAAAACCGGGTAACGAAAGCAGCAGGCGATTATGAAGATGCGGAAAGTCAGTTAGTTTTTATGGGCGCGCATGACGGGCTTAGAGGTTCGGTGTATCCCACCAGCTACATGATTGCCGAGAATAACGACGTGGCGACGTGCTTCACGTATATGGTAGGCTCTACGTTCGACCTCGAGTTTACCTCTGATTCGTTCATTATCCTACCGCCTTCCGCCCCGGCAACCGTTTACCTACGGAGTAACGGAGGTACGTTTGCCTTGCCTTTTGCGCGCGGAAAGGTACGCCCGGATGGTAATTACCCGTACTACCCGGTAAACCCCGGCAGCACGCCTTGCACAATAACACCGAGACCAACGCGAGACTTGAACTTCGCATTTTCGACCTCCGCGAGTTCTACGGTTTATTCGAGCACACCGATTACGTCCGTACCGACGACGGAAGCCTATTTTATATCATTCAAAATTAAGGTGGTTGGTTCTCCTTGGTATGCGTGGGACTTGGTTGCTACTATGGGGCTGGATACTCCGTTCGATATTGTGCAGGCGTTCTGCAAGGCATTTTGCTGGACTTATGAATTTCAGTCCCAGCCGTTTTCGTTGACCCTTAAGCCGTTCATAAACCCGTCGACCTCTTCGACGTATCGGCAGAACTGGAGCGGCAAGATAGACATGAGTACGGTTAGGGTGTCCGAAGCAGAAGGGGCGGCACGAACATACGCGGTGAAGGTAGGCGAATTAACGCAAACCGTGGGCGGCTATGGCGGTGCGATATCCACCCAGGAGACAGCAGGAGAGAGTAATTTCCCGGTCAACCCTGGGGGGTCTAAACCGTACGCCTCTATGATACGGGCGAGCGGCACAAGCTGGCTACCCGATAACTACTTCAACCGTGCCAGTGGTTACCGCGCTACAATAGCCGGGCATTACAACCGATTTTCCCCGGGATGGCAAGTAACGGCAAAGATGCGATTAACGTATTTTGACATTAAAAACATGAAGTCTGATGCGTTGTATTACGTCGATGAGTTGGGCGCTTGGTTCTATCTTAGAACTATTAGCAATTGGGACGCGTCAAAGGGCACGGCTAACGTTACATTAATAGCCGTTAACAATTAAAAACAAAAATTATGGCTGAACAAGTTACATTATTAGACCTCTCCTTTGATACATCCGAAGCACTTGACGGGCTGGACGCGCTTATAGCTAAATCGCTGGAGCTGGCGGAAACAAAGAAGTCTTTGCAAAGCGCGTTGAAGGACGAGAAAAAGCAATTAGACGAGGCCGGAAAAGCGTTCAAATCGGGTAGCATATCGCAGGACGAGTATAGGAAGGCCGTTTCCGATTCCACCAAGGCACAAGTAGATTTAACGAAACAGTTAACGGATACTAATAAGTCCATTTCTGACAATAACGCGGCTATCAAGGTAAACACTACGCTGTTATCCAGTCAAGAAGACAGCGTAGACGCTTTACGCGCACAATTGGCAAAGAACACTAAGGAGTTAAATGCCATGAGCGCGGCGACCCGGAACAATACGGACGAGGGCAAAGCGCTTGTTACCGAGACCAAAGAGATATCCGACCGACTTAAGGAGATGGAAAAGGCGGTAGGTGATAACCGGCGGAACGTAGGTAACTATGCGGAGAGTGTACAAGAAGCGTTAAGCAGCACACAGGGCCTTTCGGGGGCTACTGGCTCGCTTGTTTCCTCTCTGAATACCGGTACGCAGAGTTTCAAGGCGTTCACGGCTGTAGTTAAGGCGAACCCCTTGTTAGCCATCATCTCGCTTGTTCTCCTTCTCGCTTCCACTATCGAAAAGCTGGTGAAACGTAACAGTGAGGCGGCAGCAGCCCTTAAGGCAGCATTCGCACCATTTGAGGTTATCTTCTCGCGAATACTTGATGGTGTTACCAATATGCTAACGGGCATTGCTGAGGCGTTCACGTGGATAAGTGACAAGGTTGTAGCGCTTCTTTCGTCTATCGGGGCTATCTCCGAGGAGACGACGAAGGCAGCGAAGGTGGCTAAAGGGTTGTCTCAACAAGAGTTGGAGATATACGAGGCAGAAACGAAGAACCTCGTAACCGTTACCGCGATGCGTAGAGAGCTGGAGGCCCAAAAGACACTTGTAGGAGACCAGCTAAAGAGCATGAACGAACGAAACGCGGCCGCCCAAAGGGGTATAGCCATCCTTAAGCAGATGGAAGCCGCGGAAGTAGGTGTGCTGAAACAGAAATACGAGCAGATCAAGGCCCAAAACGAACTGGGGTACACCTCCAAAGAAGACAGGCGCGCGGAAATGCAAGCTTAGCAGACCTTCAAAGCAAGCAAGCTGAATACATCTCACAGCGTAAAGAGCTGGAGAACCAGGCGAGCGGTTTGGTAGCCCAACAGAACGCAGCGAACGCAGCAGCGTTTAAAGCCAACGAGGAGAAGAAAGCCCAGGCGGCCATAAAGGCGGCACAAGAAGCGGAAGCCGCGAAACGGGAATTGCAGGAGCAGACTATAAAGCAGTTCGAGGAAGCGCGTACCAAGTTAGACCTATCTTTGCAGGAAAAGGAAATAACCAATGGCAGTATAAAGCTTAAGCTTGAAAACGAAAAAGCCTATGTAGAGGAAAGTCTAAAGTTGGAACGTTACAGACTGGAACAGGGCCTAATCTCGCAACAGGAGTTCGCCAACCGGGAACAAGCGTTTCAGCTGGGGGTTCTTCGATTGGAACAACAGATGCGTGAAGAACAAGACCGTACCGAAAAGGAAAGGAAAGCACTCGACGAGGCGAACCTAAAAGAATTGCAGATGGCTAACATAGCTAATGAGTATGAATTAAGGCAAGCTACGTTAGATGCGCAATACCAGCAGGAGATTGCAGCAGCAGAGAAGATAGGGGCGGACACGGCTCTTATTCAGTCGAAGTACGAGAAGGCTAAAGAGGATAACACGAGAGCACGCGTTAACGCTGAATTGACTATGACGGCCGGGCTGGCAGGTCAGATGTCTACTTTGCTGGGCGAAGAGAGCGCAGTCGGTAAGGCGTTCGGTGTGGTTCAAGCAACCATTAACACGTATATCGGAGCTACTAAGGCGCTGGCACAAGGTGGTATCCTTGGTATCGCACAAGCCGCGGTAGTCATTGCTTTCGGTATGAAACAAGTTGCAAGCATCGCCAAACAGAAAGAACCCGATACGAAGGTAAGCAGCGTCAAGAAGTACGCAAAAGGCGGTCAGATATTCGGCAAGTCTCACGCACAAGGCGGTGTAACTTTCCGCGGTGATAACGGCCAGGTGTTCGAGGCCGAAGGAGGCGAAAACGTCTACATTATGAAGAAATCTGCGAGTGCAGAGATTAACGCCCTATCAGCCATTAACGAAGCGCACGGAGGTAACTCTTTCGCTACTTCGGGTCTTTACAAGTTTGCCGATGGCGGTATGGCTGCAAGCATATCCGAAGTGAACCGAATGGTTCGGCAATCTGATAATGTGCGCCTATCAAGCGAAAGCATTAACCAATTGGCAGGGGTTGTTATCGACGCGGTTATGAGCATGCCCAACCCGGTTGTATCGGTGCAGGACATCAACGCAGGACAAAACGAAGTTTCGGTAGTACAAGGTTTTGCGACCTTCTAATATTAATCAACTCGTACAGGGATGGCGCTTAATGCAAAAGGCGCTATCTTTGCACGTGTTACAACAAAAACAAACTTATGAAATTTAAAAAGCTTAGAATTATTCAAGCCGGGTTGACGACCAACTTTGGAATGTACGAAGGTGGGGAATACCCCCTTTCGATTACCGACGCGGCTGTACACAGTGTTGTAGCGCTCGGAAACCTTAAGCCCGTCCATTGCAGGCGTACCCACAACGGTAGTGATATGCTGGACGGTTACCTGGGTAAATTTACTAATTTCGTTTATGAGGATGGCGCGGCCTTTGCGGACTTCGAGATGTCCGAAGCACTGGAGACCGCCTACCCCAGTGAAGCGAAATTCATTGCAACCATGATTGAAAAAGAACCCGATATGTTGGGTGTTTCAGTAGTTGGTTACAATTCGGTAGAATTGAATGACGGTATTCTTGACGTTACCGAGTTTGTAGAACTGTATTCATGCGATTTAGTGGGGCTTCCAGCCGCCACGGAAAGCCTTTTTAATAACAATAAAACAGAGAAAAAAATGAACAAATTTTTCAGCTCGTTTGCAAACTTGTTTCAGAAGACACAGTTCGCAACGGAAACAGTAGAAACCGTGGACGGTAGTAGCATTACTATTGAGGCGGCTGGTGAGACGATGGCTATTGGTGATAAGGTCTTTGACAGCGAAGGCAACGTCCACCCGGATGGCGATGTGCAGATTCAAGTTGAGGAAGGTATTTTGGTTATCACGATTGAAGACGGTGTAATTACCGAAGTTAAGCCCTATGAGGCAGAAGAACCCGTAACAGCAGCAGTACCCGAAGAGTTTGCAAACCGTATCGCAGCGCTTGAAACATCTATCGCAACGCTTACAGCCTCAATTGCAGCGATGACAGCACAATTTAGCCGTGCAACAGCGAAACCCGGTGTTCCTCCGGTAGGCATTCCGAAGGACAGGAAGAAAGGAATAGAACTCAGTCGTGATGCAGTAGCAGAGGCGGCAAAGAGATTTTACAAAAAATAACAAATCAAAAAATTAAGAAATTATGGCACTTACATTTACAGACCTTAACAAACTGAATATTAACAGCTTGAACGAAGTTATCTCTTTGACCGTCGGACTGGCTGGCGAGATTTCTAACGGTATTACCGTGCTTAACGGTATCGCTAACAACACGCCCGTTGTTTCCCTTACAGCAGCCGACAAGGCGCTGCGTAAATCGGTGGGTTGTGGCGGTGATTACTTCTACAATAGCATAGCTGACAAGGTTAAGTATTACACGCACGCCCCTATTGAGTTGCCCATCGAAATCTGTTTGCAGTCCTTGTGGGGTAAGATGGTAGCCCGTGGTATTAACCTGGAAGATGATTTTTCCGCTACTGACTTGGCAGGTTTTATTCAGTCCGAAGTATTGAAGGTATTGGAAGCTGACTTGCTGCGTCTCGCTTGGTTGGACGGTGATGTTAAAGAGGAGGCTACTGGTTACGGTATCTTTACGCGCGGCGGTATCATCAAGCAGTTTAAGGATAGCAAAGAGACCGAAAACGTTCTGAAGCTCGACACAGCAGGCGTTCTTGCTGCACTCCGTGGAGCTATCGACGCACAGCGCCCCGATACACTGGATAACTCGGAGTTCTTTGTGACGTCTAACGTTATGCGTCTTTATAAGAACTTGTTGCAGGATAGAGATAACAGCGCTGCACAATCCGATATCGTGGACGGCCGCCCGGTTTACTTCTTTGAAGGTTACAAGATTACCGAACTGCGACACGTGTCTAATGCTGCCTTGGCTGACAGTGATACAAAGGCTTTCGTAGTGTTCACACCGAAGGAAAACATTCAGATTGCCTTGGAAAGTAGCTCTACTAGCATTGCACCGTTCATCCAGGATGCCAAAACGCGTAATTACTACTCGCAAACAGTGTTCGCGGCTGATGTTATGCTGGTAGCTCCCGAAAAAATGCAGATGTGGTCGGTAGCGAATGAATAAAGCAATTAAATCATTTACTAATTAAAGGGGGTCGGGATATTAACCCAGCCCCCCTTTTTTATTTCAAAAGTAATATGGGAAAACAATGTTTAACAAAACTTAGTGGAAATATCACAGTCGGGTGTACCCTTCCGCAAGTAGGTATCAAAAATATATATTTGATAAATACGGACGACGTGAAGTTAACCCTTTCATCCGCGAATACGTATGTTAGCTCGATTACTTTTGCCAAGGATGCTAAATCTATTTTGGTGGAAGGATACAAGCAAAACATTCAAGTTACCGGGTCTCTTCGGACTATGGATGCCTCTGTAAAGCAGGATATCAGCGTAGTGTTTAAACTACCCCGTACCGGGTCTTATGTAGCACAAACCAGGTCTCTGATTACGGGAAAGTTTTATGTCCTGGTGGAGGAGGCGAACGGTGAGCATACATTTGTAGGCGCGGTATCTCCTTTGGAGTGTTCGGGGTATGACTTCGACAGCAACGCCAATGCAGGTATGATAACCGTAACGCTAACCGCACCCGAAGGTTCGGCAGGGAATTATTTCACTTATGCGACAGCAGATGCAGTTAACGCAATCAAATCAAATGTAGGAGCTTAAAGATATGGCATGTATTTCAAAATTGGCAAACGCAATTGCCTATAATTGCGACAGCGGCGCGGCTGGTTTAGCTAGCGCAATTATTATTAATAAATCGGATATTGCGAGTTTCGTATTGTCGTCCCCCAGCGCTACGCGCGTCGTGTCTATTGCTATGGCAACGGCTGGAAAGGCGTACAGGATAGATGCCGTTAAACGCTCGATTACTGCTTCAACGGCGCTAAAGGTTAATGACGGCGCACCGAATGCCTATAAGCATACGGTTGCACTCACCATAACGGGTGTTACAGGTCTTTCGGCTTTATCACAAGCCCTTTCCAATGGAAATTTCGTTGTTATCACAAAAGACCTATCGGGCCCGTGCTATGTTTACGGACTATATCACGGACTATCGGCCACAGCCTACGACCGTAGTTCACACGATAACGGGGGCTGGGTAGCGGTTACGCTTGAAACGCCCGAAACAGTTATCAGGAGAAGACAACCTATATATGGACGCCGCGGACTACGACACCCTTTACGCGGCAGCAGTAGTATAGTAATTAACTAAAAAAAAGAAAGGAAAAAATAATATGGCATGCATAGGAAAAATAGGGGCGTCTTTAGTTATGCCTTGTGGCGCTCCCAACGTTGGGACATGGGCAGACCAGTAACGGCAAAGCTTTTAAACGCTTCGGATATCGCGAGTTTCACCGTTTCGGGGGACGGTTCAGCTAAGATAACCCGGGCAGCTAAGGCAGTGGGCTACGAAGTAACAGCCGTTAATAATTCGCTCACCGTGTCGGTAGGGCTTAAGTCGCAGGACATTGTGCCCGGCGCATATGATGTATCAATCACGTTTAAGAACTTCCGCTCGGCAGGGGCGCTATCTACCGGGACTTTAGGCGTTGCTGACGCTATAGCCCGTGCAGAACTGGTCATTGCCGTAGAGCACGCCGGCGGTGTTTATCGGGTCTACGGATTGGGTGCTCCGTTGGTTTGTACTGAACTTGTAGGGGATTCTGCAGCGAGCGAGTATTACACTTATACGTTTGGCGTAGAAGACTGGCAAGTAGGCACGACTATTCACAGCTTAACAAAAGCTGATTATGACGCGTTGTCCACAGCAGCAGCAGCTTAATAAATCAAAAGAAAATGAAAGAAGAAAAAACAAATACTACGGGGCAGGGCAAAAGCACTGCACCCGTTGTTGTTGAACCGAAGGTTGCAACATTACAGGAAAAGTTAGATACATATTATGCAATGACCGGGCTAAAACTCGACCCTAATTGCCATATGGATATGGAATATTTATCTTTGTGGTATGAAACGAAGTATCTGACAAAGGTGGTTTACAGATGGGCAATGAAGCCCGGGGCGCGTATCGTGCATTACGTTGATGGTGTCGTGTATAAGAGCGCGAACATGACAGACGAAATAGCGGAACGCCTCATGAAGGAAAACCCGGCTTATGCGGAATGCTTCGTAGAAATCAATAAGGAGGAGAATTAAATATGATAGGTTACAGACGTTTCGCGCTTGTTGTCGAAAAGGCGCTTAAGTTGTCCGCCAATACGGGCGATAAGATTATTAACTACGGAGATGGCAACTTATATCCGCAGGAAATAGCAGAGCTTATATACGCTTCCAAGACAGCCACGGCGGCAGTTGAGAAAATGACCGAGAACATTATTTGCGAAGGATTCAAAAACAAAGATTTCGCGGCGATAACAAACGGAAACGGCTGTAATATGGAAGATGTTTTAGAAGCTACGGCAAACGATGTCGCACGTTTTAGGGGCTGGGCCTGGATAGTCCAATATGGTTTGACACCCGAAGGTTACAAGCCCCGAAACGTGTACAACGTTCCGTTTGAGTATGTCCGTGCCGAGATGAACGACAACTATTTGAAAGACCCCACCATAAAGAGATGGCGCGTTTTCAATAATTGGGACAGACAGAACGTCAAAGCAACGAGCAGCGCGCAGAACTCCACGGTATATCCGACCTATGACCCGGAAAATTTCGCATCGGAAGTTGAGGAATGCGGCGGTATCGAGAACCATAAGGGGCAGTTATTGTACGTTAACCTTGGTACAACCCGGCGTATCCCCTTAGTACGTTCCATTCGGTACGTAACGAGATGGGCGCGGAAGACAAGAACGGCAAGTATGTTAACCGTACTTTGGGCAGGGGCTTCCACATGTGTAGTATCGTGTCGCACGGTGATTTTGAGACAGAGCAAGCACAACAAGAATTCCGCGATACGCTGGCCGATATGATGGGTAGCGAGAACGCCGGTTCCGTGCTTACCGTAAGGGATGAAAACGTAGCTACTGACAAACCTTTTATCCGGGTTGACCAGTTAGGCAGCCCGATAGATAGGGAGCTGTACAAGGCATATGTAGAACCCCTTAGAAAGGATATCGCCATATCGGCATATAACATTCCGTTACCCCTTATTGACAGCTCTCTGATGACCTATTCAAACGCCTCGGGCGAGGTTATAAAGGAGCTGCAAAAGGTCTATCGCAATAGCTTGCAAAAGATACGTCAACGCATCTCACGCGAGTTGTACCAAGTGTTCGGGGTTGACCCGTCAGTTACAGAAATTGAAAATAAATTTGATAACGAAAATGGCATACCCGATTCAGAAGTTCAGAACGCTGTTTGAGATAGCGACGGACGTAAAAGACAATAAGATAGAGAAGGCTTTCTTTGAGGCCGACCTATTGGACATATTGCCCCAAGTGGGGGCGATGTACGAGGCTATCCCGGTAGAGTACATTGCGGATGGCGCGGACTTCGCAGGTGCGGAAAGGGTTATATGCTATTATGCCTTTGCCCGTTACTTGCAGATAGCAGACCAAAACAGTACAACCACCGGGATGAAGATTCAGACGTATGGCGGTTCAATAGTTGTTCCAGATACAAGTAAAGTTAAACGGTTTGAAGCCGAACGGGGCAAAGCCGATTTGTTTTTAGAACCTTTGGTTTGCCGTATGAAAAAGGACGGCTTTATAAAGGTATGTGTAGTTCAGAACTCTCGTATAAGTCTTATCAAGTGATAGAAAGTCTGGGAGCTTACTTCCGAATGTTTTTCGCTGTTACCGTTCTGACAGTTGTTTCGGATGTGAAGGACTTTATATTCATTGTTGTGATAGTGACCGCCCTTAATTGGTTAGCCGGGTATCTCGCAGACCACCGAAAGGGCAAACCGTATCAGCACAAAAAGACAATGCAGGCCATTAGGGAGCTTTTTCTAACGAGCGCGTATATTGTTTTTTGTTGCCTTACTTGTAATATGTTAGAACCGGGCATTGATTATCGGTTATTGATTAAGGGCCTCACGGGTATATTCCTTGTTATATACGCGAGGAACATAACCAAGAACCTACGCATTATCCAACCGTCTAATGAGTTTATAAAAGTGCTTAACAGTATTGCCAATAGCAAATACTTTAGCCTTAAAAAGAAGATTAAAGACGGTGAGTATGATTTACCCATAGAAGAAAGGAAAGAAGATGGCAAACAGTAGTAAACTTGTACCGTTTATCCTCCAGTGGGAGGGCGGTTTCGTTAATGACCCGGACGACTTGGGAGGGGCAACCAACAAAGGCATAACTATAGGCACGTTTACCGAGTACAGACGGAAAAAGGGGTTAAAAGCCCCTACCGTTGAGGACTTGAAAAACATATCTGATGCCGAATGGCACGACGTTTTTAAGTCATTGTACTGGGATAGATGGAAGGCGGACGGTATCAACAGCCAGGCAGTAGCCAATATCATAGTAGACTGGGTATGGGCTTCCGGGGTGCACGGCATTAAAAGACCTCAAAAGCTGTTGGGCATGGCAGCTGATGGGCTGGTAGGGCCAAAGACTATCGCAGCCATTAACGCGGCAGACCCCAAAAAGCTATTCGACGCCATCAAGGCAGACCGGGCAAAGTTTATCGACGAGATTTGCAAGGCGCGCCCGAAGAATGAGAAGTATAGAAAGGGTTGGATGAACCGTATTAACGCGATTAAATATGAGTAGGTTTAGGCAAGTCATGATATTGGTTTTTGTTATCGTGATTGTTGGCGGTAGCATATCTAAGTTAATGGATACCGTTAAAAAGCAGAAAGCCGAAATAGAGCGCCTGGATAGGAATATAGACGCGATGAACGAAGCCGAAGTACAATACATATCGAAGTTGGGCGATGCCGCTGTGAAGCGTAAGGCCTTGGAGTTATCCGCGAAGGAACTAAAGAAACAGAACGCAGACCTATATAAAGAGGTGAAAGCGCTGGACGTTCGTTTGAAAGACGCGCTTTCAGTTAGCAAGGCAGTAACAAAAACAGTGATTAAGGAGGTTGTGAGAACCGACACGATCAAGGGGGCTGTGATAGCCGAATACCGAGACCCGTGGAACACAATAAGAGCAGAACAAAGAGGAGACAGCACGGAACTTTTGTACCAAGGTAATGACACGATAGTAGGGGTAATCTCGGTTAGAAAGAAACGTTTCCTTTTTTTTAGATGGGGCGTCAAGTCGGTGGACTATGACATATCGAACAAAAACCCCAAAACAAAAGCGAATATTGATATAGCTGTTAAGTTCAAGTAAAACACGATTTAAGGGTGCGTTCTTCGGAATGTGCCCTTTTTGCGTCTCAAACTGTGCCACTGTGCCAGGCACGGTTTTTAGGTGGCACAGTCTTTGTCTCACTTAACTTGCTGTATTATAGTTACTTATAGAGGTGTGCCAGGTGAGACAGTGAAAATGGTATAACACTTTATTTTGGCTATTATTGAAATTTACCCCCTCTACTAAATATTCGTAGTATAGTAGTATTTTATATATTCCAAATAAAGTTATAAGAAACATCAGCCTCACCTGGCACAATCGACTTTTTCCGCTGTAAAGGCTTGGTTTGCAGTGAGTTAAGTGAGACAGCGCTTTTTCGAGGGGTGGCACAGTCCGAAATCTCATCTTTTAAACGGCTGGTTTTCAACATTTTAAGTGAGACAGAGCACTTTTATTCTTAAATAATGCTAACGAAATGTACAACCTATTGATAAAAGCCGTATATTTGTAATGTCAAAAGGGAGAAACCAAGGTTTACTCACCTAACGGAAGGCCACCGAGGCATTAAAACGGAAATAAAAGTATAAACGATTAAAAAGTAGAATTATGAAAGCGATTAACTGTATCTTTAGAGAAACGATTAAAGAAGATAAGTTCGGGATGAAAAGCCATACCCTTGTATTCTTGGACAATAACGGTACGGAACAAAGCGCGCCTTTTACAGAGGTACGTTTCGACGGGCATTTCGGTAGCTACCAGTTCGAGGGGGAGGCATACAACTTCATGCAACCCGTGTTGGAGGCGATATATAATAAAAAACGTTAACGAGTGAACCAACGTATCAGTAAAAGCGTTATATTTGCATCAACAATTTAAAAAGGGTAAGGTTATGAAAGAGAAAGAATTTATCATCGCAGAAGTGAAAAAGCATCTATCCGCATCAGTTAAAAAGAGTAAGTACGAAGTTATCGAGGCGGCAAGGAACATGCCTACGTTCGAGGGGTTTATACTACCTTACTACGTATCGACAATGGAAGGTACTAAACACCCCGTAGACGTTGAAAACATGTACATCTACTGCGACGAGTACGACGAGTTTTATAACCTAACGGTAGTCCAGGTTGCCGAACGCATTCTACAGGGCAAAAAAATATAAAGATGCATAAATTAATTAGAAACCATATAAAAAAAGAAAATCATGAAAGTTACAACATTATCATTTGAATTTGACGGGAGAAACGAACAAGAAGTTATTAACGTTACTAAGATGCTGAAAGCGCTACTTTCGGGCGCTTCTGACGAGGTTTCAGCAGAAACGCATGTAGTTACACCTAAAGAGGAAGAAAAGCCCGTAGCGGTCAGCAAAACAACCTCTACAGCCGTACCAACGTTCAGCGAACCAGCTCAACCCGTAGCACCTACGTTTAGCGAACCGTCGAAGACTGCCGCCCCGAAAAAGATTAAGACCGGGCCAGCAAAGGTAGAAGAGCCAGCAAAGGTAGAAGAGCCAGCAAAGCCAGCAAAGAGCGAAGCACCTACTTTGAAGGAGATGCAAACACTCGTTATATCAAGTGTTAGAACCGGGCACGTTACGCACGATGAGATGTCATCTATACTATTAGAGTTCGGCGGTACGTCGCTGTCATCCGTTAACCCTTCCAAGTATGCTTTACTTAAACAACGCATTGAAAATTATCCTTTGACGAGATGAAAGAACAAATAAACCATAGCAAGCGCGAACACGCGCTCCTATCTCCGAGCGGTTCACACCGCTGGATGAGTTGCACACCGTCCGCACGGTTGGAAGAAAGCATACCGAGCAAAGGCAGTGCGGCATCAGAAGAGGGAACAGTAGCGCACGAGTTGGCCGAACACGCAATACGGAAGTATTTGGCCGGGGAATACATGCCTTTGATTGATGAGCTACCCGTACCTAAAGAGATTGCCGAAAACAAGTATTACAGCCGCGAGATGGAGAAGTACGTAACAGATTACGTGTGTTATGTGTGCGACGTTTACGAGGTCATAGAAGGCGCGGAAATGAGTATAGAACGAAAGTTCGACCTAACAATGTACGTTCCCGAGTGCTTTGGTAGCTGCGACTGTGATATAGTAGGCGAAACGGTTCTGAACATCATCGACCTTAAGTACGGTAAGGGCGTGCAGGTGGAAGCCGAGAACAACACGCAATTAATGCTCTATGCACTCGGTGTCCTTCGCTCCTTACCGCCCGAAAAACAGTCTAAAATCGAAACGGTACGCATGCACGTCGCCCAGGTACGGTTGGGACATTACCCGGTATTCGAGATGGCGGCACGAGACCTCACCCACTGGGCGATACACGTATTAAGCCAACGGCCGAGAAAGCATTTGCCGGGCAAGGAGAAACGAAGGTAGGTTCTCATTGTAAGTTCTGCAAGTTCAAAGCGCAATGCCGGGCGCAACGTGATGCACTTGTTAACGAGTTCGAGACCCACGGAGAGGCCAAAGCCCTATCCTGGAAGAAATCGGGGATATACTTAATAAGGCGGACATGTTTACTGACTGGCTGGCATCGGTTAAGCAGTTTGCAATGTCCGAGGCGTTAAGCGGTAAGCATGTGAACGGGTGGAAGCTTGTAGAGGGACGTTCGGCCCGTGTGATTAAAGACGAACAAGAAGCCTTAAAACGCCTAACTGATGCAGGTTTTGACCGGGAAGCCCTTACTAATACGAAGATAAAGGGTATCGGAGACTTGGAACGTACCGTGGGAAAGAAACCGTTAGCGGTTCTACTGGACGGTGTTATAGTCAAGCCCCAAGGAGCGCCAACGCTCGCCCCGGAAAACGATAAGAGAGAACCGATACAGCCTACTTTGGATATGTTCGAGGAATTAAATTCATAAAAGAAGTTAACAGAGTGAACAACTTACAGCTTTATTTGTTATATTTGCATACGATTTAAAAACGGAACGTCCGAACCGATTAGAGGGCAAAAAGAAAAAAAGTGTAATATGAAAGCAATGATTAAAAATGCGAGATTGAGTTATGTACGTGTATTTGAGGCAGCACAAATTAATGGACAAGGAGATGCAACGTATAGTGTTTGTCTACTGATTGACAAGAACAGCCCGGAAGTTCCAAAGATTAAGGCAGCGATTGAAGCCGAGCGCGCAACATTCAAAGCCAAGTATCCCAAACTGGCAGGCAAAGACCCCAAGACGTGGAACAACCCATTAAGAGATGGAGACGAAGAAAAAGACGGTGCAGAATACGAGGGTTGCTACTTTATCAACGCAAAGCGCAAGGAAGCCCAGGGCGCACCGATCGTAATCGACGGACGTAAACAGTACATTACAGACAAGAACGAGGTGTATAGCGGCTGTTACGGTAATGTGGCCGTTTCCTTCTACCCTTATGAGTTTACCGGGAAATACGGTGTGGGCGTAGGGCTGAACGGAATACAAAAGACCGCGGACGGTGAACGTTTGGACGGTGGTACAAGCCTCGACGACTTCGATATGGTGGATATCGACGAAAACGACGATTTATTTAAGTAACCCCTTTTCAGAGTAAAAAACATTAATAAGAACCTGGGGGCGTAAAAGCCCCCACAATTTAAAAAGCAAAAATGGGAAAAGGTGATTCATATATAACGCACAAGGGGTTAGAATTTCAAAGGCAACGGGCAAGCCAGTTAAGACGTACACAAAGAGAGATACAGCATACTGGAACGCACGTATGAACATGTCAGAAAGCGAACCTGTCGAAGTGGTGGTAGACCCGGTAATAGCAGAGCTGCAAACGTTGTACACCGAAGAAGAGATACAAGGCATCATAGACCTAAAGAAAGACAGCGCTCCTATCGAGCTGGTGGAGATTCACACGAAAGCCAAATCAACGCTTGACGAAAGTAACACGGGCTTTTTAATCGCGTCGGACTGGCACGCGGACGAGGTTGTTAAGGCCTCCACCGTTTTAGGCAAGAACGAATATAACCGGGACATAGCGGAAAAGAGAATAAAGAACTTTTTCTCAAACGCCATCTACATGGTGAAGAAGAAGCCCGTAGATAACTTGGTGGTAGGTCTTATCGGAGATATGATAGGCGGATATATTCACGACGAACTTGCGCAAACAAACAGCATGACACCTATGCAGGGAGTTCAGTTCGTAAAAACGCTCATTATATCGGGGCTTATGGCTATTCACGACGAGCTGCCAGACCTTCAAAAAATAGTAGTAATAGGCATATGCGGAAATCATTCAAGAACGACGAAGAAAATGCAATTCTCGAACGGCTTCGCTATGAACCACGAATACTTCATGTACAAGGATATTGAGCAAACGTTAACACTCATGGGTTTAACAAAGTTCGAGTTCGTTATACCCGAAAGTGAATTTGCCTACCTCGACATCTACGGCAAAAAGATTTTGTTCTGCCACGGACACCAGTTTAGAAGTGCAGGCGGTATCGGGGGTATCTATCCGAGTATGTTTAAGTGGTACGCAAAACTAAATCAGACCATCAAAATAGACAAGGCATTTATAGGGCATTACCACCAAATGATATATACGAAAGAGGTTTGTGTCAATGGTTCTCTCAAGGGCTTCGACGCGTTCGCAATGGGTCACGGGCTGGCATACGAAGAACCTCAGCAAACATACGTTATTCTGAATGAGAAGCGAGGATTTATTTTCTACTCACCTATCTTTGCCGATTAAGTAATAAGGGCTATCAATTGTTAAATAATTGCAACTGATAGCCCTTTTTCTTGTTTATTCAAAACTTTTACCTACCTTTGCCGTTGTATTAGTATAAACAATTAAAAACCAAAGAGATTATGAGACATCTTTTTATAGACTTTGAAACATACTCCGAAACAGATATTAAAAGCGCTGGCAATTACAAGTATTGCGAAGACCCGGCCTTTGAAATATTGCTGTGCGGTTATATGTGGGACACCGACACGGAGGTATCAATAATAGACCTAACAACCGGGAACGGGCATAATGAGTTTAACGAGTTGTTCACGTCGGTAGCCAACGACCCGGAAGTAATTATAGTATGCCACAACGCGACGTTTGAGCGCGTCTGTTTGAAGGAATACGGGTTCGATATAAGTCCTATGCGTTTTTTTCTGTACGGCTAATATGGCGCTCTATTGCGGTCTGCCCCCTTCACTTGACGCTGTTTCACAGATTCTCGATTTGCAGGATAAGAAGCTGGGCACGGGCAAAAACCTCATCCGTTATTTCTCCGTACCGTGCAAACCTACCAAAGCAAACGGAGGGCGCGCCCGTAACCTACCCGAACATGACCCGGAGGCCTGGGAAGAATTTAAGGAGTATCTACGTTATGACGTGCTATCAGAAAAGGAAATATTCGGCAAATTATCACGGTTTGAGTTTCCCGAACTGGAGCAACGTATATATGCAGCAGACCAGCGCATAAATGACTACGGAATACGTGCCGATTTACAGTTAGCAACGGCCGCCCGGGATATGGACGAGGAGTATAAACAGAAGTTAGCCGAGATGGCCGAACGAAAGTACGGCATCGGCTCGCTAAAGTCCATGCCCCAACTAAAAGAGTTCATCAAGGAACGTACTGGAGTAGTTGTTTCGTCGCTAGCCAAGGGAGCGATAGAGGATGCTATAAAAGAGATTGCGAGCCTTAAGAACGTCACAGACGTAAATAAGCAAGCAGTGTTAGACGTTATAGACCTACGTCGGGAAATCGGTAAGACGTCGAACGCCAAGTACACCGCCATCCTTGCAAGTGCAGGACGCGGAGACCGTATTAGGGGACTGTTTAGGTATTATGGCGCGAACCGTACCGGGCGATGGGCTGGGCGCTTGGTTCAGTTACAGAACCTACCGCAAAACCATATTGAGGAGCTGGACGAGGCCCGAGACTTGGTGAAGCTGCACGATTTATCACTGATGGAGCTAATGTACACCAAACCCACGCATATACTATCACAGCTAATACGTACCGCGTTTATTGCCCCCGAAGGTTACACCTTCTCCGTGGCGGACTTCTCCGCGATTGAGGCACGTGTAATTGCGTGGGTGGCTGATGAGCAATGGCGGTTGGACTTGTTCAAGGACCCTAAAGCCGATATTTATTGCGCGTCCGCTTCCAAGATGTTCGGTGTGCCCGTGCATAAGGGGGACGAGCTAAGACAGCGCGGAAAGGTTGCGGAGCTTGCCTTGGGTTACGGAGGTGGGGTCAACGCCCTTACTACGATGGATACCAAGAAAGCGTTAACGGAAGAAGAAAAACCTCAAATACTGTTAAAATGGAGAGAAGCTAACAAAAAAGTAGTATCCTTGTGGAAGTCTTTAGAAAATGCTGCAAAAACGTGTATTGGAACACGCAGGCCGCAAACGTTCGTTATAGACGAGCTTTCCTCGATAGTATTCAGATACGAAGGAGGAGCAATGACAATAGAATTACCGTCGGGGCGAAAACTTTTTTACCCTTCCGCGCGTTTAAGTAGTAGAACAGTCTCGGGGGCTAACGGTGAGTTCGATGTGCAGGATATATCCTACATGGGTCAAGAACAAGCTACTGGCAAATGGGCGAAGTTACATACCTACGGAGGTAAGCTAACGGAGAACATTATACAAGCCATTAGCCGAGATTTGTTGGCGAATGCAATTTTTAAGGTTTTCGATATGGGTTATAACATTGTTCTACACGTTCACGATGAGATAGCCGCTGAGATACCTAAAGACGGGAACGAAGAATTAAGCTTAACGCGATGATAGACGCGATGTGTGACGCGCCAAGTTGGGCGGCTAGCATTCCATTGCGCGCGGCTGGTTACATAACGGATTATTATAAAAAAGATTAGGAAATGGAGTTAAAGAAAATGACTTTTAAGGTTGCGACCGCTACTAATGCGAAGTCGGTAAGTTGGAAAAATCGTACCTACACATGGGACGACCTTGTTAAGAGGTTCACCAGTGCAAAGGTAACGGAAGAGACGTACCGCGAGTTCATGTCAGCGAGCAAGGCCGAACAAGGTGCAATTAAAGATGTAGGCGCTTTCATGGGTGGGGAACTATTCGGTAGCAGAAGAAGCAAAAACAACGTAGGCGAGCGTTCGATATTGGCACTCGACATCGACTACGGAGAAGCCGATTTCCCGGAACGTTTTTTCGCTGCCATCAATTGCGCGTGCATCATTCACGGAACACATAAGCACAACCCGAAAGCAGGCGTTCTGCGTTATCGCGTTATTATTCCGTTGTCCGAGCCGGTGGATGGCGAGCGATACGAAGCTATCGCCCGAAAGGTTGCCGAGATTACCGGGATAGACTTGTACGACCGTACCACGTTCCAGCCCGAACGCTGCATGTTCTTTCCGTCGGTGTCCCGTGATGTAGACTACGATTATGTAGATTACTCGCAATTGTGTAGCGTGCCGCTGGATGTGAACGAATACCTTAACATGTACGAAGATTGGCACGATACCACCGAATGGGCGTACCACAAAGACGAGAAGGGCGAAGTGCGTACCTTTGTCAAAGAGCAGCAAGACCCTACACTGAAAGAGGGTACAGTAGGTGACTTCTGCCGGGCGTACACCATTTCAGAAGTTATCGCGGAATACTTGCCGGACGTTTACGAGCCAACAGACCAGCCGGACAGATGGACGTACAGCGGTGGTTCTACTTCGGGCGGTATGCTTACTTTCAACGACATGTTTGCCTATTCGTTCCATAACAACGACCCGATACAAGGTAATCACGTGTTTAACGCCTACGACTTGGTACGTGTGCATAAGTTCGGTAAGATGGACAAAGGACAAGACCGCACGAAGTCAACGGACGCTATGAATGAACTTGTAAACAAGGACACGAAAGTAGCGGAAATGCGCGCATCTCGTTTGCTGGCAAAGACTACCGAGGTAATGAATGATTTCGAGGAAACCGTAGAACCCGAAGAGGTTCACGACAATTTGCCCGAGGTATCCTTTGAAAAGGTAATGGCAGAACTCGAGGTTGATAAAAAAGGTAACTACTTGCCGAGCGCAAAGAACTTGGGGCTAATACTTAAGTACGACCCGAATTTAAAAGCTGATAGCACGAGACCTATTTAAAGAACGCAGGGTAGTTACCCGTACCCCTGTATGGAGACCGAAAGACAGTAGTACGGACTTTCAAGACGTAGACTTTGCAGGCGTTAGAAAGCATATCGAGGACGTCTACGGCATCAGTAGTTCGTTTAAGGTGGACGATGCTATATCACTTGTTGCCGAGATTAATTCTTTCCATCCCGTGCAGAACTATCTTACAAACTTGGAGTGGGACGGCACTGAGCGCATAGATACCGCGCTAATCGACATACTTGGTGCAGAAGATAACATATATACCCGTGAGGCATTCCGTATCATGATGGTAGGCGCGGTTAAGCGTATATTCCAAAAGGGGTGCAAATTCGATAGTATGTTAGTCCTACAGTCAGACCAGGGGGCAGGAAAGAGTACATTCCTTAAGATGCTGGGTAAGCAATGGTTCTCCGATAGCTTGTCGACAATGGATGGCAAACCAGCGTTTGAGCAATTGCAGGGTAACTGGATATTGGAGATTGCCGAGTTATCAGCGATGCGACGTTCGGAAGTCGAGATGGTGAAGAACTTCATTACCAAGACAGAAGATAGCTTTAGACCAGCCTACGGACGTGTGACAAAGAACTTTCCGCGACAATGCGTTTTCTTCGGGACAACCAACAAGGACGAGTTTTTGAAGGACGCAACCGGAGGTCGTAGATTCCTACCCGTGCGTGTACGCGCCAACGAAAACACCCACCGTATCTTTGAGGCCGATTTCCCTGCATACGTCGACCAGCTTTGGGCGGAGGCCGTTAATATGTATTTCCGCGGTGTGTCTACGCTGTTATCGGCAGAGGCCGAAGTAATAGCCGAACAGGGAAGGGAGGAGCACTTCGAGACAGACCCGCGTACCGAAGCAGTAGCAAAGTATTGCGACATGTACGTACCGACCAACTGGGAAAAGATGTTCCCCCTGGAACGTCGCATGTACTACGAGAATTACGACGAGGACGAGATAACGAAAGAGGAGTGCGTGCAGATGGGCTTCGTTAGCGCTACGGGCGTGCTGGTGGAGGCTTTGGGCTTCGAGGTAGGAAAGATTAAGGCTAAAGATGCCTCCGAGATTAACGATATACTGAACAAGTTACCCGGTTGGGTAGCGTAGCAGACAACGCGTCAAGTCATACGGACAACAAAGAGGATTCAAAAGAATTGTTAACGTAGACGTGGATAGCACGTTTGAAAGTTAACGGCTTGTTAACAGATTGACTAAAATAGGGTTTATTCTTAAACAGTGTTAATGAAGATACGACGTATCGGAATAAACCTATATTTGTAATGTCAAAAGGAAATAATAACAATTTAAAAATTAAGATCATGAAAAAATTAGTATTGGGTTTAGCAACAATTTTAGTGATTATGTTAACATCATGTTCAAGTGATTCGGGGGCTGTTAAGTCTATAGAAGATATACCCGAAACGGTAGATAATACCGTAGTATATATGTTCAAGGACATATCTAAGAACGGGTACGCCCCCGGAGCATATGCCATCAAGTTTAAAGACCGTCGACGGTATTAAGTATTGTGCCCTTCTCGGTGTTGGTGACGAGAAGTTTTACCCGCGTGCGACGAACTCCGATTTACCTTATCCTACCTTTGAGACCTACGCAACAAGCCTGGGCGCGCGCCTGGACTTCCTAAAACTTTGGGTTGTCATTACACAGGGCTGGGCTTATCTCTACGAGGGTAACACGGATAAGATATGGGGCGACATATTTAGTGATTATAATGTAGTGCACGCAACCGAGTTAGAAAAACAATAGGTCATTCGGAGAACCTTTTTAAATCTCCGTTGTTTATTAAGTATAAAAAATTATGAAAAGTGGAAATTTTGTAGAATTAACATTTGTAGTTAAAGGTGATTTGCAAGTAGAGTTTATTAACGTGGACCACATAAGCCGCATAATGTACGTAGATGATAAACCGTTTATCGGAATGGTAGGGCACACCTATACGCGCCAACTGACTGAAACAAGCTATGGGGACTTAATGAACGCCATTAACCTGGAGGACTAAACAACGATGGTACATATTTTAAAAGTTAGATTAACGTCAGACAGCGAGCCACCAAAAACGGTGTATCCTACAGAGCAGATTTTTGCTACGGTAGAGGCAGCAAGGGAGTTTTTTAAATCAGAGTATAAGACAGAAAAAGTGATAATGTATTATGAGCAACGTTAGAGATTACAATATCGGTAAGTCCGATTATTCAAAACATAAGATACAGCCCTGGGATATATGGCTTGAGTATAACCTTAACCCCTGGGACGCGGACATAGTTAAACGCGTGTTACGTACCAAAGAGGGCGAAGATAGGAAGCTGGACTATGAGAAAATTATCCATGTGTGCCAGGAGCGCATCAGACAGATAGAGGCCGAACGCCCGGATGCGGTAGAGGATAACAACGAAGAGGCCGAACCCGATTATAAAACGGTTATGTGCCCTTCTGAAAAAGATAAACCCGAACTGTTATACCGTGAAGGCGTTGAGTTTAGCGGTGTTTACAAAGTGTATGGCGTATTCCAGTCGGACGGTAGACCATATGCGTATATTGGCTACCATCACCGACACACATATTTAGACCTCAGCCAGTCTTCAAAGTGGGCCTGCTATGAATATGACTGGATGCCTAAAAATTCCTTTGGGCTGGGTGTATATACGCTACACTGTGAAGACCATGCAGCCTCAATGGAAATCGGTAAGTACGGCGTAGCGTACAGGAAGCACGACTATATAATAGCACACGGTAACCTATATCGTTACATGGACGACACCCCGGAGGGGCACGTGTATGAGAGGTTTGATGAAGGTGGGGAATTCACCAAGGTAGTAACAGGGCATAAGATTTATAACGAGGCAATTCAATATGTCAAGGGAAATAATAAGTGAAAAGGACTTGGAGCGCACATTCAGTGAGCACCTAAACAGAACGAAGAAAGTATGGGTAATAAAGCTATTATCCACCTTTGTAAAAGGTTTGCCGGATAGGATGGTTTTGTGCCGGGGCGTTATGTATACTTTGCCGAGATAAAGACCACCGGGAAGAAGCCTACAAAGATACAGGCCTACATACATGAGAAGTTAAGGGCGCTTGGTTTCAAGGTGTTTGTTATCGACGACTTGGAAAGCCGGGACAGTGCAATAGCTTTCTTCTTAAATAAGGTTAAGGAAATAACCGACGTATCACAAAAACCATTATCTTTGTGATATCAAATTAAAAACAGAAATCATGAAAAAAGGAATTAAGAATGAGATTGAATACCGTTTGGGCTTGTACTTTAGCTTAAGGAGCGGTGCACTGTATGTGAGAGACGAGAAGTATGGCAACAAGGAGCAGGTAATGAAACAACTCGAGGAGGATATAACCAAAGGCGTTATTTTCCTTTCCCGTAAACAACTTGGCGAGCTTCCCGAGGAAAGGGACTTCAAAAGTATTTGCGTATGGTATAAAACTAAATTAATGTAAGGTGATGGCAAAGTGTAATTATATAAGTGTAGAGGTAGCCTCCCAGGGCTGCCACCTACAGACTAAAGTAAACGGTAATAGTGACAAGGTTTTAGATGCAATGAGAAGCGCCCCGATACTGGACGTTATGCGTATAAGGTTAGAACTTATGAGGTTAACAAGCCTATGCGAAAAGGTTATTAAGGAGGATGGAAATGTTGAATAGAAGCAATTTACATGATTACCAAGTACGAGGCGTGAACCACATAATAGACAACGAGTATTGCGCTTTGTTCTTGGATATGGGTTTAGGCAAGACCGTTACCACGTTGACCGCCATAAAGGAGCTATTGGATAACTGCATTATCAGTAATGCCCTGGTTATCGCCCCGAAGAAAGTGACGCAAGTAACGTGGAGCGGCGAGATAAAGAACTGGGAACACTTGCAGGGCCTTACTATCTCCGTGATTGACGGTACGGCAAGGCAACGACGCGAGGCAATGGCAGCGAAGG
>ENA-OPYY01000221-OPYY01000221.1-human-gut-metagenome-genome-assembly--contig:-NODE-221-length-23276-cov-1.338114_pt1 | contig 23276 bp, 23 predicted proteins | sample MGYA00242472_ERZ504481 | MGnify/ENA primary metagenome ERZ504481 (study PRJEB26092, sample SAMD00036265) | human gut metagenome | host: Homo sapiens | study: EMG produced TPA metagenomics assembly of...
CCCATCTCTACCAATAGAGATGCATGAGAATGCCTCAAATCATGCAGGCGGATACGTCTAACACCTGTTGCTTTTATACCCCTGACCATTTCATGTTCCATAAATGATTTTGTAAATCGAAACATTCTTTCTTTATCTGTAATTCCATACAGCATACTGCAATACTCCTTTAGTTCTCCTGCCAAAAATAGGGGAATTGTTATCTTTCGATTGCTTTTAGGCGTCTTGGGCGGCGTTATCATGTCCTTACCATTTATTCGCTGATAGGATTTGTTAATCCTGATACAACGCTTTTCCAAATCTATATCTTCGTAAGTTAAAGCAAGCAGCTCTCCAATTCTCATACCGGTCCAATATAAAATCAGAAATGCCATTCTCGCTTCCGGCTTGTTTTCCATAGATGGCAGAAACTCTTTGAACTCTTGTTTTGTCCAAAAATCCATTTCATCAGCCTTGCTCTTTCCGATACTTCCTGCTTTTCTGCAAGGATTATCTCGCAAATCATAATAACGTACAGCATAGTTAAAAAGAGCTGCCAACTGATTGTTAATGCTTTTCAAATAAGTTGGGGCATATCCCTTTTTAATCAACTCATTCTGCCATGCTCTGATATCTGAGGTTTGAATTTCACACATTTTCTTGTGCCTAAAATATGGAGTTACTTTCAGATCAAACACATATCGCTTATTGATAATTGTGCTTTCTCTCAAGCGATTCTCCATATCTGCAAAATAAATTTCCACGAAATTTTCAAAACTAATATCCAGATTCTTCTGCTGTTGCTGGAGAAAATTTCTTTCCCATTCATCCGCTTCTCCTTTTGTTTTAAAACCTCGTTTGTTCTTTTTTCGGCGTATTCCCTGCCAATCCTTATAATAAAACTGACTGCGCCATAATTTTCCGTCTCTCGTTGCCGGCATATCATCATCCCCTTTCTTCTAAACTACCATTCCATAAAATTTTTTCCTGAAAAAAACTTTCTTGGCACTTTTCCCGAAATCACTCGAAATCCCTTTGCTTTCAACTCATCATTCAGTCCTCGAATAACTTTATAGGCATACCCTCTCGGATACTCCGAGTAATTCAGCAACTTCATCTGCGGTAATATACATTTTCATCGTATTCTCCATATTCATTTCTCCTTTCCTTTTTAATTTTAGTACATATTTGTGTTCCTTGTAATCCGTATTATATAGTACACATTTGTGTTCGTTAAGTATTTTTCATAATTTTTTATACACAAATGTGTCCCAATGTGCTAAACTATCACTATACACACAAAACACAAAAAGGAGAAACGCTATGACTGTCGGAGAAAAAATCAAATATTATCGGAATATACGTGGAATATCACAAGAAATGTTGGGAAATCTTTCCGGCATAAATCCGGCTACTATCAAAAAGTATGAGTATGGTATTCGCAATCCAAAGCCGGATCAATTACTGAAAATCACAAACGCTCTTGGCATCAGCATTAATCTATTCATGGATTTTGATATAAAAACTGTATCTGATGTACTTTCTTTACTGTTTAAACTGGATGAGCAGATAGATATGAAATTTGAAGCAGAAAAAGATGATAATGGAGAATTTATCCCTTCTACTGTAAAATTATCGTTTCAGAATGCCGCAATCAATCAGAAGCTTTGCACCTATCTGAAAGCCAAAGAAATAAAAGAAAATCCGGAAAATTCTAAAGAGAAGTTGAGTGCTGAAGATGATTATACAGAAACTATCAATGAGATCGAACAGAACATAGAAGATATTAAAAATCATCTTGTAGACGATAATATGGTAGTTAAAAAAGGTACTGACGGAATTACTGTAAAATTGTTTCCGCAATAGTCTATAAAACCTATTGACTCCAACGTAACGTGATACTGTATGCTATTCTTGTGAAGCAAAGTAGATATATGCCGGCATTTTCCATCTTGCTTCTCTATCATTAAAGGAGCTGATAAAATGAAAACCATAAGTCAAGTTGCAAAATTAACAGGGGTAAGCATACGCACTCTGCAATACTATGATGAGATTGGGTTATTAAAACCCAGCGAACTTACTCCCGCAGGCTATCGTCTATACGATGAACACGCATTGCAAAACCTACAGCAAATCCTCTTTTTTCGGGAACTAGATTTTCCGTTAAAAGACATTATCAAAATTATGCAAAATCCTGATTTTGACCGGATTGTCGCCTTTAAAAAGCAAAAGGAACTGCTTCTTCTAAAGCGTAATCGAACAGACAGACTTATACAACTTCTTGAACGACTTGAGAAAGGAGAAGAATGTATGAATTTCAAAGAATTTGATTTATCAGAATATATCCATGCATTAGAAGATTTTAAGGTTAATCAAACAGACACAATTATTAAACATTGGGGAAGTATCGATAATTTTGATGTGTTCATTCAAAAGATTAAAGACGATGAGGAAAACGTAGCCAAACTCGCCATTCAACATTTTGGTAGTATTGAAAAATATACAGAAGAAATGAAATATAATCTGGAACACTTTTCAGAAATTATGGATAAAGAATGGAATGAAGATGCAGAAAAAATCGCCGCTCAATTAGATCTGCTGTACGGAAAACTAACAGCCAATTTGACCTGCCATGTATCCTCTCCCAAAATACAAGAAATCGTTTATGAGATACTGGAATTTATCAAAAAGCAGAGTTCTTCTGTGACTCTTGATAAACCTCTCATAAATATACTGATTGACTCCTATTCCAATGATTATGTCAAAAACATAACCGATAAAAAATATGGGGACGGCGCTTCTGACTATATTGTAAAAGCCTTTCGATATTACTCCGAAAATAATACTCCATCAGAGAAATAGAGCCAAAGTAGAGCCAACAGACATAAAGAAACCTCGGAAACCCTTGTAAAATGGGCATCCGAGGTTTTCTGTCCGTTATTCGAATTCTATCGTCGCAGGCGGTTTTCCCGTACAATCGTACATAACACGATTTACGTGTTTCACCTCATTCACAATCCTGCTTGTTGTCTTTCCGATAACCTCCCACGGAATTTCTGCGCTCTCCGCAGTCATAAAGTCCGTAGTTGTTACCGCTCTTAATGCCACTGCGTAGTCATAAGTTCTCTCATCACCCATAACACCCACAGAACGCATATTGGTAAGGCCTGCAAAATACTGTCCGATTTCCTTATCCAGTCCTGCTTTTTTGATTTCCTCACGCCAAATCGCATCTGCTTCCTGAACCATTTTTACCTTCTCAGCGGTAACTTCACCAATGATACGAATACCCAGTCCCGGTCCTGGGAATGGCTGTCTGAACACAAGATATTCCGGAATACCCAGCTCCAGACCTGCTTTACGCACTTCGTCCTTAAACAAATCACGCAATGGCTCAATAATTTCCTTAAAATCAACATAATCTGGCAAACCACCTACATTATGATGTGATTTAATAACTGTAGACTCACCGCCAACGCCACTTTCTACCACATCCGGATAAATCGTTCCCTGTACTAAGAAATCAACAGCTCCGATTTTCTTTGCTTCCTCTTCAAATACACGAATAAATTCTTCACCAATAATTTTACGTTTCTCTTCCGGTTCTTCCACGCCTTTTAATTTTGCATAAAAACGTTCCTGTGCATTTACACGAATAAAGTTCAAATCGTATTGGCCATTTGGTCCAAATACAGCTTCTACCTCATCGCCTTCATCTTACGTTAACGAAGACACGATGTCTACAATACGCAAGTCAGCTGATTTCCTACTGCTTTTGAAAGCATAACTGCTGCCACAGAAGAATCCACACCACCGGAAAGAGCGCAAAGAACTTTACCATTTCCTACCTTCTTACGAATTGCCTGAATAGACTCCTCTACAAAAGAATCCATCTTCCAGTCACCAGAACACTGACATACATTATAAACAAAGTTAGAAAGCATCTGCTTTCCTTCCTGTGTATGAAGTACTTCCGGATGGAACTGTGTTGCATATAAATTCTTTCCTTTGTTTTCAACAGCTGCAACCGGGCAGTCTGCTGTATGAGCGCTGATTTCAAATCCCGGAGCAATCTGGGAAATATAGTCGTTATGACTCATCCAGCAAATGGTCTTCGCTGACACATTTTCGAAAAGTTTAGAATTCTGATTAACGGTTACTTCAATTTTACCATATTCTCTCACTGGCGCTTTCTCAACTTTTCCTCCCAGAAGGTGCATCATAAGCTGAGAACCATAGCAAATTCCTAAAACCGGAATACCCAGCTCGAATATTTCCTTTGTATAAGTAGGAGAATCCTGCAGATAAACGCTGTTTGGTCCACCTGTAAAAATAATACCCTTAGGCTGCATTGCTTTAATTTTCTCAATATCTGTTTTATAAGAATAAATTTCACAGTAAACATTACATTCTCTCACGCGTCTTGCGATTAACTGATTGTACTGTCCACCGAAATCAAGAACGATGACTACTTCGTTTTTCACGCTTTTTCCTCCTAACACTCTATCTCTGAAATATTTTATCAAGAATGGTTTCTATTATAAAATAGACTTTGATGATTTACAAGAAAAATTTCTCTAATATTTTTCCCAGGAAATAAAATAATCTTATCATTTGCTGTCTGTGCAGATGTCTCAGCCTTTTCTGCATTTCCTCGCATAACAACTGTATTCGTTTCTTTCCATACATTTTCTATTTTAAAGAATAATTTTCCTCTTAATCTATTATCTTCCATAACTTCATCGTATTCCAAAAAAGCATTCTCTAACATATCCAAAATTTCTTCCATTGTTCCACCAATTCGAATAATAAACTGAATAGTTCGGCACAAAAGCTCTGCATCTTCCTTTTCTTCTTTTCCTTCCTTTATAAAGAAAGCTTTTAACTGCTCCATATTCTTTCCAAATGGCAGATAGCCTTTCTTCCCTAAACATTCAATTTCTTCCTTGGATGGAATATAAAACTCCTCTCCCTGCTGTTCTCTGAGAAGTCTGTTGTATTCATTTTTTTCTTTATATAATGATAATACAATCTGGCTGCCCTGCAGCACAAAACATTTTTTATCCTCCGGAACATCTTTTAGAAAAGCCAGCACAGAAAATCCGTCTTTTTCTATTCTTGTATCTCTCCTATATAATTCTACTACGTTTTCTACAGGACAAATTCCATAAAGCTCTGCTGCCACATTAAAATACATCAGAAACGTTTCAGCATCCTGACGTTCTTTCTTCCACTCCTCTGTACAGTTTTCTCTATAAGCTGCTTTTACTTCTTCCGGCAGGCAAAATACACTATCTTCCCAGTCTGCATAGACTCCTGCATAACCTCCTTCTAATAAGTACACATATCTCGTATCCTGGAGGAAAACCTTACGTGTTCTTTCTTCTCCTTCTAAAAACTGGATTTCATCTTCATTTAAAAATCTGAAATACCTGCACATAACCTCTTTACTCAACAGCTCTCCTACTAAAAATTCCACCAGCTCTGCTTTCTTATATTTTGAATAACCGGATAAGTGATGTATTTTTGCAATTTCCACCAACTCTGGTTTTGAGTATTCTGTTAAAATTTCTTTTAAAGTTGCATCAAAATTCATCCCTTTTAACTCACTTAACACTTCATTGATGCTCTCTAAATCATACTTCTGAATAATCTGCTCTTCTACCCATTCTTTTGTCTGTTTGTATTGAGGATGTTTTGGGTTACTTAAAATATCCTGCATTTCATAATAACCATATATACCTCCACAATCCTCATAAGGTGTTTCACCCTTATATTTTAAGACTTGAGCATAAGAATATTCATAATCATATAAGACCTTTTCCACAGTAACCTTATGTTCCCAGAAATCTCCAAAATCGTATATATAAGTAAAGGTATTTTCCTTTTCTAAAAAAGTATCTATCACAGTTTCTTGTTCATCCAGACTTTTATTATCCATAGCATCAAAAAAATTCAGTTCGTCTGACTTCATTTCAACCGAAATACCTGAATGAAAAAACTCAAAACTGTGTAAATGATACCCAATCCATCCCATAGTCACATTCAATATTTCTGATAAATACTGAAAAGTAATACCGGAAGGCACTATAACTCTTCGCCAAATAGGCGGATGTGAATTTTTAATCTGTACTTTTAACTGATATGCCTTCATTTATTTCCCCCTTTTATAATGGATTTACATGTACCATGCAGTGTTTCACCAGAGGAAATTCCTCCTCTACTTTATCATGAACAACCTGTGCTATTTCGTGTCCTTCTCTCAAGGTAATATCTCCGTCTGCCGCAATCTCAATATCTACATACATCTTTGCCCCAAACAATCTGGTGCGCAGTACATCCACTTTTAAAACTCCCTGCTGTTCTTCAATTAACCGGCGCATTTTTTTCTTCTGTTTCTTCATCACAAGATTTATCCACCATTTTATCAATGGCATCTTTAAAAATATCGTAAGCTGCTTTCACAATAAACACACAGATAATCACACTGGCAATCGGGTCTAACACCGGAAATCCCAGACGTGCGCCGCCGATACCAATAAGAGCGCCAACGGAAGACAAGGCATCCGAGCGGTGATGCCACGCATCTGCCATCAAAGCGCCGGATTTATTTTCTTGGCAGCGCTTCTGGTATACCAAAACATTCCTTCCTTCACCACAATAGAAGCAACCGCTGCAATCAGGGCAATCATTCCGGGGATTTCATCTTTTCCTGCCGTACCCTCAATAATCTTGTTAATACCTCCGATACCAATGCCAATCCCTGTGGCAAACAGCACAACCGCCAATAAAATTGCCGCCACACATTCCAGTCTGTCATGCCCGTACTGATGGTCGTCATCGGATTGTCTGCTGGCAATATTAATTCCTAAAATCACAATAATTGTGCTGAATACATCAGACGCAGAATGAACAGCATCAGAAATCATTGCTCCGGAATGTCCTACAACACCTGCTAATTAATTTAAAAATAGAAAGGATAACGTTCCACGCAATTGTAACTGCTGATACTCGCATTGCTGTCTTTTTTTCTTGTTCCATATTCTTCATTCCTTCCCAAATTTTTATTCTTTTTATCTTAGCACTTTTTCCATTCTATGTCATGTATTTTCCATAAAGTTTAGAAAAACCTCCTCTGGCAAAATTTTACCAAAGAAGGTTTTCTGTTACTTTTTTATTCTCTTATTTTTTCTGATTTCCTGCCAAAAATTCTTTCACAACATCTTTGACAATGGCTTTTTCTTCTTTATCCAGCAAATGTGCATAACGATTGTCCGTAGCAGCTGTTTCTAAAATTCCCCGCTCAATTTCTTTTAAAACCTCATCTTTTTTTGAGTTTTCAACAGGTTTTACTGTTTTCTTTATCGGAACTACTTTTGCAGGCTCTTTGCAGCGATTTTCCACATAGTCTAACAGGTTTGTCTCAATTTCTTCCTCGTGATATCCTGTTCCCGTCAATATTTTTAACCCCAAAAGTACAATTCCCAGTCCAATGGTAGTAAAGACTGTAAGGCTCATGGCAGGAAGCTCTGCCTTTAGCGGGAAAAGTCTTACAACTTTATCTCTGCCCTCTCCCAATAAAAAAAACTGTGCTCCGGCAAATAAAAATGAGAGGCACAAAGTAATCCAGGAAATGCCTTTTATCTGGTGCATACTCCATGGTCCTATCTTTCGTCCTCTCATGCGTTTCATTACATAAACTGCAGGGTTATGTATCTGTATATTATCTTTTAACAGCTTTTGATGTTCTGAAATAAAATTTGCTGTCCATTTCTCTTTTGCTTGTGTCGGGTTTTTCGACTCTTTCAAAACTCTTTTGTTACTTGTGTAAATTGCCAGCATACTTACAATGCTGAAAAGCCCCATAAGGCATGTCCCATAATAAAAAATCAGGTACTCCATAGCTCCTCCTCATTTTCGGCGCATGAACATTTCTGTCCTGCGTCTCTTTTTCTCTATGAGCTCTATTATATAGCACCTAATCATTTTTGGAAACAAAATTCGCTCGACAAATCCCCGCCTGAAATGACAGTTTATGCAAATAGCTTCTTTACAAGCATTCCATCATACGGCTGACAAGGTTTACCGTGTGGCGGATTGCCTGTCTTTCAAAGGTAGGGTAATCTACATGTGCGCTGTCATCTGCTTTGTCGGAAATAGCACGAATTACCAGATACGGAATTTTGTTTAAATATGCAGCCTGTCCAATAGCAGCCCCTTCCATTTCCGTACAGTACGCCTGTGTATTTTCAATAATTCTTTCTTTTGTTTCTTTGTCTGCTACAAACTGATCACCGCTGGCAACACGCCCTTCAAATACCTGAATATCAGGATTAACTTCTTCGCACACTTCCTTTGCCAGCTTTCTTAAATTCTCATCTGCCTCAAATGCCAGTGTTTCCATACGAGGTATCTGTCCCAGAGGATATCCGAATTCTCTGGCATCTACATCGTGCTGCATGGTATCTGTGGACAACACAATATCACCGATATTGATTTCTGCCTTTAAAGAACCTGCTATTCCTGTGTTAATTACAGCTTCAACCTGAAATTCATCTGCCAAAATCTGTGTACAAATGCCGGCATTTACCTTACCAATACCGGAACGAACCACAACAGCAGTCTGTCCTTTCAAGTTTCCTTTTACAAACTTCATTCCTGCTTTTTCCACAATTACTGTATCTGTCATTTTTTCTTTTAACAGCTCTACTTCTTCTTCCATAGCGCCGATAATTCCAATCATATTCATAATCCATTCACCTTTCCTGTAAAATATTGTTCTCTGCCTTTCACTTTAACATAATCTTTCCTTCGTTGCCAGTTGTTTCTTTGTCTTTACGTTTTTTTTCAGTCATGCTATAATTCACACTGAAGAAACAAACAAAGGAGGATTTTAAGATGGCTGTATATAAAACAAAAGGCGTATGTTCACGCTCTATTGAATTTGAAATTGAAGGTGATGTTGTAAAATCCGTAAAATTCAACGGTGGCTGCAACGGAAACACACAGGGAATTGCAAGCCTTGTTCAGGGAATGAAAGTGGATGATGTTATCCAGAGATTAAAAGGAACAGACTGCAACGGCAGAGGAACCTCCTGCCCTGACCAGTTGGCAAAAGCTTTAGAAGAAGCCAGAGCTTAATCATTTTCCTTAATAAAATTAAACATAAAAAATGGAGCGGTCACTTTAAGCAATGCTCCATTTTTTTTAATTTCCCCACGATACTTCTTCTGCCGTAATCTTTCCCGTATATTTATTCACAAGATAACGCAATCCGAAATCTGTGATGTCACCCTCCGCTGTTTCATATATCTTATAAAAATTAAACATATAAGACTCCCCGTCGTCCGAAATTCTATCGTAAACCACCTCTATGGTATACGGAACATTTTCCTGTCCTTCATAAGTACCCATACCGGTTTCCAAAACAGCATAGAAATTTCCTTTTGCATTATATTGAGAGCTGCTGGAGGAATAGGAGAGAGAAAGAACCTCATCATAGAGATATTGATACGCATCCTCGACGGTTTCATAAACTCCCCTTTGCTCCTGCGTCTTGCTTTCCTCCGTTTCCTCCGCTTTTTCTTCCCGTTCCTCGACAGGCTGATATGCCGAAGTTTCCCACATTGACATAGTCCTGACAAAATAATTTCCGAAAAATCCTACGGATACTACGGTAAATATTCCCAGTAAAATACAGCCTCCTGTAATGCTCCTGCCAGGATATCGCATTTTATATCGTTTCAGATTTCCTACGCCAATGCACCAAATATAAACAGCGCCTATCAATAATAACAGCATTTTACCCTTTTCAAAAAAGTCATAATAAAAATATCCGTATTCCTTTAAAATAATTCTGGCTGCTGTGTAAGATAATACACATATTACATACAAGATAAGAAAAATTTTAGACCATTTTCGTTTTTTCAATCTCTTCACCTCAAGGTTCCATAACCTTTATCTTTCCGTATTCTCCGTCAAAACCGGAAATACACTGTACCTCACCTTTTCGAATATGAGAAATCCCCTCTGCAATCGTTTCTCCCATCTGCCTCTTAATATCCTCCAAAGGAATTTCTCTTAAAATCTCAAATTCTGTACCCAGCTTTAACAGAGCCTGCTGATATTTCTCAAAAACTTTTTTAGAAGCAGTGGAATATCCCATGTCTTCTGCAATAATTTCCATTAACGGAACCAGCTTTTCAAAAGGCTTTGCTCCTTCTTTTATATATCCTTCTTCCTTGTCAGCCAGCTCTTCTATTCTGTGCAGTACGCCTACGGTCAGCTTTTTCCCGCATACAGGGCATATTCCTCCCTGCTCCTTTGTCTGTTTTGGCGTAAGACAAACCTGACACTTTCTGTGTCCGTCAAGGTGGTATTTTCCCTCCTCAGGATAAAATTCTATGGTTCCCGAAAGCCCTTCTCCCGTCTGAATGGCTTTTTCCAAACCATTATAAGACATTTCTATTTCCATTAAATTAGCTTCTCTTCCCAGTTTTGACGGAGAATGTGCATCAGAATTGGAAATAAGCTGCATCTTTTCAATGGCAGGAACTCTCCAATTCATGGCAGGGTCAGAGGACAAGCCTGTCTCCACGGCATGAATATAATGTGTTAATTCCTCAAAACATTCTTCAGGAGATGAAAATGCAGAAAATGCTCCCATCATAGAAAAATGCGGTGTCCAGATATGTGCCGGTACATAAATTCCTTTTTCCGTGGTCTCAAGGAGCATTTCCAGCAAGTCCTTACAGGGCAACCCTAAAATCGGACGTCCGTCAGAATGAAGATTTCCGATTTTTTCTAATTTTTCCGATAATTTCTGTGCTTTCTCTAAACTGGGAAGTATCAGCAGGCTGTGAACTCGCCTTGTCTTTCCGCCTTTTTTATAAATAGAGCTGATTTCCCCTGTAACTGCAAATCTAGGTGTTATGGTATCCGGCACAAATCCGTCTGAAATCCGATATTCTTTTTTCAGCCGATAAAGACCGTCCTCGGCAGACTCCAGCTTTTCTCTTATTTCCTCCTGCCATACAGGATGGGTGAAATCTCCTGTGCCTAAAATCTGTATTCCCTTTTTTCGTGCCCACATTTCCAGATGCTCCAAATCGCAGTCTTTACTGGTTGCTCTGGAAAATTTAGAATGTATATGCAAATCTGATATAAACATAATTTTCTCCTCAATACTTGCTTTTCCCTTACAGTGACCTTATACTTAATAGTATGATTATCTAATTATAGTATCAAAACGGAGGCATTACAACTATGGACAATCGTTCTTCAGCAACTCTTATGACCAGCGGTCCTATCTGGAAGAAAATCATCGCATTTGCTGTCCCACTGTTTTTCGGTAATTTATTTCAACAGCTTTACAATACTGCTGACTCCTTAATCGTAGGAAATTATCTGGGAAGCAGCGCTCTGGCAGCCGTAAGCTCGTCCGGAAATCTGATTTTCCTTATGGTTGGATTTTTCAATGGTATTGCCATTGGTGCAGGTGTTGTCGTTGCAAAATATTTCGGTGCAAAGAAATTTGATTTAGTGCAAAGAGCTATTCATACCATCGTAGCTCTCGGTATTGTGTCAGGAATTTTACTGACTGTTGTGGGTGTGGCCGCAGCGCCTCAGATTTTGGTGATGATGGGAACTCCTGCTGAAGTTCTGCCAAACTCAGTCACCTATTTCCGCATTTATTTCTGCGGTTCTCTGGCTTTTGTTATGTATAACTTCCTTGTGGGAATTCTTCAGTCTGTAGGTGACAGCAAGCACCCTTTAATTTATTTAATTATATCTTCTATTATTAACATTGTGCTGGATTTAATTCTCGTAGCAGGATTAGGCATGGGTGTAGGCGCTGCTGCTTTTGCTACTGTAGTTTCTCAGTTTATCAGTGCGCTCTTATGCTTGCTTCAACTTTTAAAAAGCCCGGAAGAATACAAAATACATCCGTCCCGTATTCGTATGGACTGGCTGATGCTCCGCCAGATTATTTCCAATGGTCTGCCGGCAGGACTGCAAAACTCCATTATTTCACTGGCAAATGTAGTTGTTCAGTCCAATATTAACAAGTTCGGACAAATGGCAATGGCAGGCTGCGGTTCCTATTCCAAAGTAGAGGGCTTTGCGTTTCTCCCTATCACCTGCTTTGCCATGGCGCTAACTACCTTTATCAGCCAAAATCTAGGTGCAAAGGAATATCAAAGAGCAAAAAAAGGGGCTGTATTCGGTGTTATCTGTTCTCTTTCCATAGCTGAATTGATTGGAGTTGTTATTTACTTCTTTGCACCCCAATTTCTGGCAGCTTTTAACGACACCCCTCAGGTTATTGCCTATGGAACAGACCAGGCACGTATTGACGCCCTGTTTTATTTTCTTCTTGCCTTCTCACACTGTATGGCAGGAATTTTGCGTGGTGCGGGAAAATCCACAGTTCCTATGTTCGTCATGCTGATATGCTGGTGTATTATCCGCGTAAGCTATATCACTGCAGCGGTACACTTTATCCCTGATATTCACGTTATCTTCTGGGCTTATCCACTGACATGGACGTTAAGTTCTATTACTTTCCTTATCTACTTCTTAAAGTCCGATTGGATACATGGATTGGAGAAACAGAGGATAAATTAAAAAGGAGTTGCACTTCAAGTATATATTCAGAATGTCGATATATTTTACGCTCAGTCTGCGCTCACTTTGAGCTTATAATCTCAAAACGTGCTCGACAAATTCGCTAAAAATTTACCGACATTCCGGATAATTACTTAGAGTGACAACTCCTTCTTTTTATTCCTGTGTACCTTCCGTGTTTTCAGTTCCTTCTTCCGGTGTTTCTTCTGTCTCAGGCTGTTTTAATGTATAAACATCATTATCAGACAAAGTCACCTTTTTCCATTCTTTTTCGTTTACAGTAATTTCAGCTTTTTCTTTCCATTCATCTAAAAGCTTCTGATATGCTTCCTGTTTTCTTTCGTTTACAATTTGTTCTTTTTCAGCGTCTGTTGCTTCTCTGTCCAAAACCTGATCCATTCTGACTACATAATAAGCATTTTCGCCTTCTACAACACTTTCATAAACCTGTCCGTCCTGCAATGTTTTTGCCGCTTCCAGAAGTTTTTCATCTAATAAAGTATCTTCTGCACCAAAAGTCGTGTCTAAAGCGCTTAAATTCTCATCCACTTCTTTTGCAAGAGTATCTACATCTGCCATAGCAGGGTCATCAGAAGCTAAAAGCTTATCTAAGACACTCTGTGCCTGTGCTTTTTTCTCGTTTTTCTCCTCATCAGTAAGAGGTGTTGTTGTTCCGTCTTCATTTGTCTTGTCTGCTGTGCTTACCTTGCAATAAGTAATGGCGCTCTGAGCAGCTTCTGTATCTTCCACATTTGTATCTACATCAGCTGTCATCGGGTCATACATCTTATTCTGATAAGTAAACAATGTCAAAAGCTGTTCAATATCGGACTGCTGTACAGAAAGCTTTTCAATCGTTTCTTTTGTATTCGCTTCCATGAATTTTTTTACAGCTTCTTCAATACTTTTCTTTTCTTCATCAGAAACAGAAACCTTGTAATCTGCCGCATGTTCTTTTAACAGCATCATTGCTTTTAACTGTTCCAGTACACTGTCCTTTGTCTGCTCGCCGTAAGTTTTTCCATCCTCTGTCTTCTGCTCCCACATGCCGGTTGTGCCGCCGCCCATCATGGACATATAAGACATCATCTGTACCTGGTTCATACGAAGCACCAAATTTCCTGTTCCTACTGTTACTGTATCTTCTTTTCCTGTTAAAAGTGGTTTTGTTCCATCTATTTTTTTGCTTCCGCAGCCTGCCAGCGCAGATAATCCCAACACACCTGCTGTTGTAAGGCATAACAGCTTTTTCATTGTTCTGTTCATAAGTTCCTCCTGTAAATCCCTTTTGTAGGTATAAATATCTTGTTTTATTATAGACGCTTTTCCTTATCCGAGCAAGAATTATTTCAGTATCAGTTCTTGAAAATCCATTAAAATATCATGAAGAATATTCAGCACATCTAAAATCTCTTTTGGTCTTCTTCCCTTTAAAGAAACCATAAAATACGGCACTTCATCTAACTTCATCTTTAAATTATTCTTATATTTATCCAAAATCTGCGGAAATCCTGTCCCGTCAATTTTTGCTCTTTCAAACATGGTAATCTTCACATCAGTGCCATTTTGTTTGATTTCCTTGATATATGCCTTATGAGCCAGCGCTTTTAAGTTAGCAATAGCCAGAAGGTTCTGAACAGCTTTTGGAGGTTCGCCAAATCGGTCCATAAGCTCTTCCAGCATATCTTCATATTCTTCCTCTGACTCGATACCTGCAATTCTCTTATAAATATCCAATTTCTGATATTCATTTGGAATATATTTCGGCGGAATAAAGGCATTTACTTCCAAATCAATGGCTGTTTCAAAGTCTTCCTGCTGCTTCAGTCCTTTTTCCTCCCGCACAGCCTCATCCAGCATCTTACAGTACAAATCATAACCCACTGCCTGCATGTGTCCGTGCTGTTCTGCTCCTAACAGGTTTCCTGCACCACGGATTTCCAAATCTCGCATGGCAATTTTAAATCCGCTTCCCAAATCCGTAAATTCACGGATAGCATGAAGTCGTTTTTCAGCTACTTCCTTTAACATTTTATTTTTCTTATACATCAAAAAGGCATAAGCGGTCCTGTTGGAACGTCCAACCCTTCCTCTTAGCTGATAGAGCTGGGAAAGTCCCATCTGGTCTGCATCATGGATAATCATGGTATTCGCATTGGAAATATCAAGACCTGTTTCTATAATGGTAGTAGAAACCAGCACATCAATCTCTCCGTTAATAAAACTATACATGATTTTTTCCAGCTGATGCTCCTGCATCTGCCCGTGAGCGAAGGCTACGTTGGCTTCCGGCACTAATTTTGCCACACGATTTGTAACTTCATCAATATCATTGACACGATTATAAACGTAATAAACCTGTCCGCCCCTTGCCAGCTCCCTGCTGATTGCCTCACGCACCATCTCCTCGTTATATTCCATAACGTAAGTCTGTATGGGCATTCTGTCCATAGGTGCTTCTTCCAGCACACTCATATCACGAATACCAATAAGACTCATGTGCAGTGTTCTTGGAATAGGTGTGGCAGTTAGAGTAAGAACATCAATATTTTCCTTCAGCTTCTTAATTTTTTCCTTATGAGTAACACCAAAGCGCTGTTCTTCATCAATAATCAAAAGCCCCAAATCCTTGAACTTCACATCATCGGAGAGAACCCGGTGTGTTCCAATCAGAATATCTACCAGCCCTTTCTGGGTATCTGCAATGGTTTTTTTCTGCTGTGCCGGTGTACGGAAACGGCATAACAAATCCACTCTTACAGGAAAATCCTTCATTCGCTGTACAAAAGTATTATAATGCTGCTGTGCCAAAATTGTAGTTGGTACAAGATAAACCACCTGTTTTCCTTCCTGTGCCGCCTTAAATGCAATACGAATAGCAATCTCTGTCTTTCCGTAACCTACGTCACCGCAAATCAGACGGTCCATGATTTTCTTGCTTTCCATGTCTTGTTTGGCAGCCTGAATTGCCATAAGCTGATCATCTGTCTCCTCAAAAGGAAACATTTCTTCAAATTCTCTTTGCCATACCGTGTCCGGTTCATACTGGAAGCCCTGTGTTGCCTGTCTTGCGGCATACAGGCGAACTAAATCCTTGGCAATGTTTTTTACTGCCCCACGAACCTTTGTCTTTGTCTTCTTCCATTCCTGTCCCCCAAGCTTATTCAACTTCGGTGCTCTGGCATCTGCCCCTGCATACTTCTGAAGCATATCCAGCTGATTAGGCAAAATATAAAGAGTGCTTCCCCCTGCATATTCGATTTTAATATAATCTTTGGCAACTTTATCTACGGTAATTTTCTCAATTCCCTTATAAACTCCCAGTCCATGATTTTCATGAACCACATAATCTCCGATACTAAGCTCATTAAAGCTCTGTATTCGCTTGCCGCTGTATTCGGATTTCTTTCGTTTTTTCTTCTTTTCCTGACCGAAAATATCCGACTCCGTAATCACCACGAATTTAATCAGAGGATATTCAAATCCCTTCTTGACATGACCGAAAGCTGTCATAATCTCTCCCGGTTCAATGACTCTGTCCATATCCTCTGTATAAAAGCTGTTCAATTCCTCATTTCGCAAATCCTCGGCAAGACGTGCTGAACGGGTACGGGAGCCCGACAGCAGCAACACACCATACCCTTCCTTTTTAAAGCGTTTTAAATCCTTTACCAAAAGTTCAAAGCTGTTGTTATAAGGCTGACAGATTTAGCCGTAATATAATACTGCTCCGTAATATCCCAGTCTCCTTTGTGCTGCTCGATGGTACAAAGAGAAACGCAATTCTTCCTGTTTATTTTCTGCTGTATCTGTCTGGTACTGATTAATAAATCCGTCTGCCCTGCCAACAAATACCCCTTTTCCAGCCTGTGCTCCATACTTTCCCGAAATTCTGTTTCCACAGCCTGTGCCTGCTCCAGCAAACGATTGGTTTCGTCCAACAGTATCAACGTATTTTCCGTATCAAAATAGTCGGTAAAAGTAACTACATCTTTATAAAAATACCGCAGAAAATGCTCTGCTGCCGAAAAATCATGAAATTCTGTCAGATTTTCCAATGTTTCTGTTACCACCTGCTTTAATCTGCCTGCTTCCTCTGTTAAAAAAGCATCTCGAAACTTCTGTACTGCTGCATCTCTGTCTTTCTGGATTTTTTTTATTCCCTTTTTTAAAACCTCATCACTTAACAACATCTCTGCTGCCGGATAAATGGTAATTTCATCCAAATTTTCAATGGAACGCTGACTTTCTGCATCAAAACTTCGGATAGAGTCAATCTCATCACCCCAAAGCTCAATACGCACAGGATTGTCCTCTGTCAGTGGGAAAATATCAATAATTCCCCCTCGAAAAGAAAACTGTCCCGGTGCTTCCGCCTGTGCATTTTTCTCATATCCCATTCCTAAAAGCTGTTTTTCAGCTTATCCATATCAAGGGGGCTGTCACTTTGAAAATGCAGTACATGCTTCTCTATGGTTTCAAGGGGAAGAAGGTAATCCATACAGCCTCCCATGCTGGTAATAACCGTAACGCCCTTCTTCTCCAAAAGCGCAGCCAAAACCTCATTCTTTCTTTTGTCAAAAGATTTCCGTGTACATCTGCCTCAAAGAAAATCAAATCCTTGGCAGGATAAAACATAACCTCACGATTATAAAGACGATAATCCTCATAAAGCTCTTTTGCCTTTAAATCATTTTCCGCAATAATCAGACAGTTAGCCTTTTCCTGTCCTGTCTTTTTTTTCATCGCTTCAAAAAGCCCATACATAATATGGGCTTTCTGAGTTTCCACACAGCCTGAGAGCTGCAAAATACCTTCGTTTTTTGGAAGCTTTTGTGTAATTTCTTCAAATTCTTTCAGATTTTCTAAAGGCTGCATGAATACCTGCATGATTTTACTCCTCTTTTTTCTTCTTTCCTGAACCGTTATAATGGTTCATTGCTGCATCAATTCCTTTTTCAATAATCATTTCCACCGCATCTGCCGCATCCTGAATAGCTGCATCTACCACTTCTCTCTCCTTGGAAGAAAAACGTCCCAAAACGTAGTCAGCCAAATCCCATCCCTTTGGTTTTGCTCCTACACCTACCTTAATGCGGTAAAAATTCTGTGTGCCGAGCTGAGCAATAATATTTTTAATTCCATTATGCCCTCCTGCACTTCCCTTTTTTCGAATACGAATTTGTCCCGGCTCTAAATCAATGTCATCATAAATGACAATCATCTCTGTTTCCGGATCCATTTTATAGTAATCGATAAATTCTCTTACAGACTCTCCGCTTAAATTCATATAAGTCAAAGGCTTTTCCACAATTACTTTTTCTCCGCCAATTATTCCTTTTCCGTATAAAGCTTTATGAGCAATTCCTGCCTGTGGAATTTCATGACGGTCTATCAGTTCATCCACAACATCAAAACCCATGTTGTGTCTTGTTTTTTCATATTGTTTACCCGGATTTCCAAGTCCCGCTATTAATAACATATCCCTCTCCTTAGTTAAAATATACCAGTTCCTGCTTTAAAGGCTCTGTGGGTTCTAAAGAAATAGCTGTAAGCACCGGTCCTTCTTTGTGATAAGAAGAAACGTACTCATAATCCACCTCTGCCACAACTTTTACCCACTTACCTGTACGCAAATTTTTCGCCTCCGGACTTTTACAGATATATCCGATAAAGCTGGTGTCATCTGCACAGCAGGTCATTGCCATTCTTCCCGGAACAAAAACATTTTTGGGAAATTCTCTGGATTTTAATATCATACCCGTAAAAGCAACCTTCTTGCCTTTATAAGTCTCCGGATGATCCATAGCATCAATAAACCAGATGCCGTAATCCTCGTCCATGATTTCAATTACATCTGCATTGACATCAAATGGCATTTCCTCCGCAAAAATATCTTCGATTTCGCCTTCTTCATCCTCAAAGATAATCTCTGCTCCCTGATTTACTACTTTTACGCTTCTTCTGAAGGATGCCAGAGGCATATCCATAGAACAACGATTAAACAATACCATATCTGCATTTCTCACCATTTCCACAAACAGGGATTTCATATTGTTCATATACACCTGAAAGGTGCTGGCATCTACGGTAACAATGTGCTGCACAATGCCCCAGTCCTTTGGAAGCTGCATTTCCTCGAATTTACTTACCTGCCACATTCCGTTGTATTCTATAATCACTCGTTCCGGACTATAAAAAGCATCATAAGCTACCAGTCTTTCCGGTGTTAATTCATCTAAGCTGTTTAATACCTCCACGGAAGTTCTGCTTTTCTTCAGCATCTTTTCATCAAATTCTACTTCGCCTTCTTCGCAGAGAATTAACAGGGTGTTGCCCTCTATCTGAAAATAATCCTGAGCAATGGTAAAATCTAAAAATGTAGATTTTCCGCTTTCTAAAAATCCTGCCATAAAATAAATCGGCACTCTGATTTCGTCCATTTCTGTTTTCTCCCTTTATTTAAAATCTCAAATACCAAATAATTCTGACAGCTTGTCTTCCTGAATTTTAGAGCCGATAACGCAGATACGTCCTGTGTAATCAGCAGAACCTTCTCTGATATCCGCTTCTCCCGGAACCATATCAAAGTAAATCCACTGTCCGTCTTTTCCTTCTACCATACCTTTTGCTCTTAAAATCATACCGTAGCTTTCATCATTAGAAAGTGTATCCAAAATACTCTTGATTTCATCCTGTGAATATATCTTTACAGTTTCCTTACCCCAGCTTGTAAACACCTCGTCTGCATGGTGGTGATGATGGTGTTCATGCTCATGGTGATGGTCATGTCCGCAGCCGCATTCTTCGTGGTCGTGATGATGATGCTCGTGCTCATGGTGATGGTCATGTCCGCAACCACATTCTTCGTGATCGTGATGATGATGCTCATGCTCATGATGATGTCCGCCACATACAGGACAAGCTTCTTCTTCCATCAGTTCTTTTTCTAAAGAGCGGTTATTTTCCATAATATCCAAAATTTTCTCTCCCGCTAATTTCTCTACCGGAGTCGTAATTACCGCTGCTTTTTTATTTAAAGAACGAATGATTTCCACTGCTGTCACAATCTTCTCTTCTGTTGCTTTTTCTGTATCTGTACGGCTTAAAATAATTGTTCCCGCATACTCAATCTGATTGCTGAAAAATTCACCGAAGTTTTTCATATACATTTTGCATTTTGTAACATCCACAATAGTTGTAAAGCTGTTTAATTTTATGTCAACTGCGTCTTCTACCTTCTGAACGGCTTTGATTACATCTGAAAGTTTTCCTACTCCTGACGGCTCGATAATAATTCTGTCAGGATGATATTTTTCAATGACTTCTTTTAAAGCCTCGCCAAAATCTCCTACTAAAGAACAACAAATACAACCGGAGTTCATTTCTCGAATTTCAATACCTGCTTCTTTTAAAAAGCCTCCGTCAATACCGATTTCACCGAATTCATTTTCAATAAGAACCACCTGTTCTCCTTTATATGCCTCTGTAAGAAGTTTTTTTATTAAAGTTGTTTTTCCTGCACCGAGAAATCCTGAAAAAAATGTCAATTTTTGTCATTACACACATCTCCTCTTCCATAAACTCATATTTACATTTCAAAAGGGGACGAAAGTCCTTCTTCCGCCCCTGTCCCTGCTGGTAAGTATAACACATTTCTCATCAAAAGAGCAAATGTTTTAAACCATATTCCTATATCTGTCTGAAAAAGTCTTCAAATAACTCAATTCTGCAAATTCCCTTTACGCTTCCAATCATTTTCACATTGAAATTTTCATCAATCTGCGTCCACAGCTTTCCTCCCGGCGTGTGTACCATAACATCAGAGTCAATAAGTCCCAGTCTGTATGCTGCCCCTGCTGCTGCACAACTGCAAGTTCCCGAGGACAGCGTATAACCTACACCTCGCTCATAAATTTCAATCTGAATATTGTTTTTATCCAGCACTTTTACAATCTGAGTATTGATACGCTCCGGAAAATAATCTGCCACCTCTGAATATTTTCCGATTGCACAAACCTTTGCCCTTGAAATCTCATCTGTAATAATCACACAGTGAGGATTTCCCACAGACACACAGGTACACGCATATTCTTCCCCTCCAAAATTAAAATACTCATGAAGCGCCTCTCTTTTTGGTCCTGTAAGTCCTATTTTTTCACTGTCAAAGGAGAGCTGTCCCATTGTCATCTGAATTCGAGTACCCTCTCTGTTCAGGAAACGCAGCTTCACTTCTCCCCCTTTTGTGTAGAGAGAAAAGCTTTCGCTTTGTACTTCTTTTATTGTCTTTAAATAATGAGCAAAAATACGGATAGCATTTCCTCCCTGCTCTGCCTCCGAGCCGTCCGCATTGTAAACCTTCACATACATTTTCCCCTCTTTTTTATAAGGGCCTTCTACAATTCCATCTGCTCCAATACCATAATTGCGATTGCAAAGCTTGACAATCTTCTCCTTATCCAGCGCCTCTTGATTTTATTGCAGTCATAAATAAGATAATCATTTCCCAAACTGTGATATTTATAAAATTCCATATTCTGTTCCTTCTTCCGAAAAAAGTTCTTCTCTAAATATAGTATGCTTGATACTATTAGTGTATCAAACACTTTTGTGTTATAATATCCTTATAGTGTTAAAAACATTGCAAATAATGCTGTTTAAAAGGAGCGCCATGAATACTTATCAAAAAAACAGGCTATTTAACCGAAAATTTCCGCTATTTTCATTTACAGACAACCTCCCGACAGGATTTTCATTACCATTACCACGAATTTTATAAAATCCTTTTCTTTTTAAAAGGGGATGTTATCTATCACATCGAAGGACGTGCTTTTCATCTGCTGCCGGGAGATATTGTTTTAATTCCTGCGGAAGAAATTCACTGTCCGCAATTACAAAGTGACACCTGCTATGAAAGACAAATTTTATATCTTTCCTCCACGTTTTTAAAAAGCTTTCAGGATAATGACCTATCTCTGTGCTTTACCAATGCCAGAAAGCGGCAATCTTACGTTATGCGTGTTCCATCTTTGTATCAAAAACATATTTGGGATATTTTGCTGTGTCTGGAAGATGAAATAAAAGAAAATTCTCTTTATGCCGGAAAACTTTATCAGGAAACGCTGGTTTCTCAGCTCCTCATTTTACTTAATCGGGCTGCTTTAAATCAGCAGAGCATTTATCCTGACAACACCTGTCAAAACGAAAAAATTCTTTTCATTTTAGACTATATTAACAAACACCTTTCTGATAATTTAACTATCGACAATTTGTCTGAACGCTTTTTCATCAGCCGTTACCACCTGATGCACCTGTTTAAGGCTTCCACCGGCTATACCGTTGGGAATTATATTACCATTAAACGGCTCTTTTTTGCCAAAGCTCTGATACAGTCCGGAACACCTGTAACAGAAGCCTGTTATTTAAGCGGTTTTCAAAATTATTCTACTTTTTCCAGAGCCTACAAAAAACATTTCCATACCAGTGCGAAAAATCGTGAATTTTCAAATGGGCATAATGGCAATTCTATGGTAGAATAGAAACACATAATGTTTACACAGAAAGAGAGGATTTCACATGTACAGTTTTCAGAATGATTACAGCGAAGGTATGCAGCCTGCTATTCTTCGTGCTTTAGAAACTATAAACTATCATCAAAATCATTCCTACGGGCAGGATATCCACTCTGATGCTGCCAGAGATTATATTCAGGAAGCATTAGAGGACTTTAGTGTCGATATTCATTTTATCGCAGGGGGAACTCTGACAAACCTGACTTTTATTTCTCACATTTTAAAACCGTTTGAGGCAGTAATCAGTGCAGAAACAGGTCATATCAACACCCATGAAACGGGCGCTATTGAAGCCACAGGACACAAGGTATGCCCAGTCCTTACCAAAAACGGGAAACTGACTCCTGACTTAATCCGTCCTGTTCTTGATATGCACGAAAACGAACATTGGGTAGACCCTCGTCTTGTGTATGTTTCCAATCCTACGGAAGTGGGAACTGTTTATACCAAAGAAGAATTAGAAGATTTATATGCTTTCTGTAAACGTCACGACCTGTACTTTTATATAGATGGCGCCCGTCTTGCCGCCGCACTGGCAGCAAAAGAGGAAACACACCTTACTTTCCCCGATTTGCCAAAGCTGTGTGATGCTTTTTACATCGGAGGAACAAAAGTCGGAGCTATGTTTGGAGAAGCTTTAGTTCTTGTAAATGAAAACTTCAAGGAACGTTTCCGTTTCAACATGAAGCAAAAAGGAGCTATTCTGGCAAAGGGCTGGTTCTTAGGTGTTCAATTTGAAGAATTATTTAAAAATAATCTTTATATTGAAGCAGGCGCTCATAGCATTGCCATGATGAAGCCAATAAAAGAAGCTTTTGAGAAAGCCGGTATTCCGCTTTTATGCGAAGCACCTACAAACCAGATTTTCCCTATTTTCCCAAATGCTCTTGCGGATGAAATCAATAAAAAATATCTGACTACCTTCCAGTGTAAACCGGATAAAGACCATACTTGTCTGCGTTTTTGTACTTCATGGGCGACAAACGAAAATGCAGTAAAAGATTTTGTAGAAGATTTTGAAGAAATGTGCAATTAGACTTTTATAATCACATTTTTTATAATTGGAGTTGTTGCTAATGCAGCAACTCCTCTTTATCT
>ENA-OPYY01000227-OPYY01000227.1-human-gut-metagenome-genome-assembly--contig:-NODE-227-length-22689-cov-1.203041_pt1 | contig 22689 bp, 21 predicted proteins | sample MGYA00242472_ERZ504481 | MGnify/ENA primary metagenome ERZ504481 (study PRJEB26092, sample SAMD00036265) | human gut metagenome | host: Homo sapiens | study: EMG produced TPA metagenomics assembly of...
AGCATGAAGCGGTTTTCGATTAAGAAGGGAAGAAATTAAATAGAAAAAAGCAAATTGTGATAGGAGGGGATTGTACTCCTACTCTTTTTTGGATTTTTTTTAATAAAGAATCTGCTCGCAATGGAATATCCATTGATTGTGGATGGGAAAGGTATTACACAGGAAGAGATACGGTTTCACAATCATGATATAGATAGGGCAATACGGTCAAGGGTCATTTTTAACTGGGCATCAAAGGAAGGACTGGCTGATGAGTTTTCTTATGAGACGTTTCAAAAGTCTTTGAAAACTGAAAATAAAGAAAGGAAAGAGATAAAGCAGAAAGGAGAACCTTTATATGGTCCGGTAGAGTTTACGCCAATGCAATATTATAAGCGGCAACTCGGAGAGTATGAAAGAAGCTTAAAGGATCACATGATGAAACGTGTTGAGAAAAAAGAGTTGTATGAATTTTACAAGACTCATCAGGAAAATTTCAAAGAAGTGGATACGGTTTGTGCGGAATACACAGTGCGGCAGGATGGAAGAGAGATTTATAAAGAATCTGTGATACTGGACAAAAATAATATTCGTGCAAAAATGGAATTCGACGAGGAATTTGTCAACAGGCTTTTGTTGTTGGAGGAAGGAGGAAAAGTCATCTGGAGTACAACGCAGGGGGAAGAAAAAGAACTGTATTGTACAAGCCGGGAGGATGGAGGGTATCTGTCCTATGAGGAAGTATCAGGAGCAGTGTTGGAACAGTGCATTGCAAATAAGTTTGAAGTAGAATTGCAAAAAAGGATTTCAGAGTCTAACGTTTGGAATTTTATGAAAAAATAATTAAGGAGAAAGCAAATGAAACATATGAAAAAGAGAATCTCGTGTATGATTTTGACTGCAACGCTTTTGGCTGGAGGTTCGCTGGAGTATGCGGTTGCGGCAGAAGAACAACAAAATGTATCGGAGATTGTGACAGAAGAACAGGTTGAAATTCAATCAGAAGAAATAGTACCACAAGAAGAGATGGTACAAACAGAGGAACAGGCGGCAGCGACAGAATGTCAGGTTGTTCTAGAAACTTATACAGACGGAAAATTAGATGAAGAACATATTGGCGGAACATTGACAGCAGATAAATTGTCAGGACATTCCGGAGAGTGGGTGACATTAACTGTAAAAGCAAATCATGGATATGTCTTTCAACGGTATGATACCAATACAGATAATCTGGTAACAATCGATAACAACCGTTTTCAACTAAATGAAAAATTTCCTACGGTAGTTGTAAAGGCGTATTTTACAACAAGGGAGCCAGGGAAAGATGAAGTCTTTTTTGATGATTTTGGAAGCGAACCAGGAGCTGCGCTTCCAGAAGGAGTTCACATTTCTAATGGAGAATTGGTGGTAGATATCCCGGAAGGACAAGGAAGCAATTTCTATGAGCCGGCTATTGACTGGAGTCAGGTTTCTGCACAGGAAGGCTATCGGATTTCTGTGGATGTAAGGAGAGTTACGCAAACTTCAGGCACAATGCAGATTGCTTTTCGTGGTGGAGAACAAAGTACACAACGTTATGTAGTGGCAATTAATTCCCAGGGAAGTCTGATGCTAAGAAAAATTGACGGAACGAATGTGGAATTAAAAAAAGCAGCGTTTCAGTTGACAGATCAATATGCACATATAGAAGTGACAGTAGTAAAAAACGAAGTCAGAGTTTCTGCAAATGGTCAAGAACTTCTAGCTTATACAGAACAGAACAACTGGGGTGGGATGACGCCGAAAGTTCAGTTATTTAATATGACACAGGGAGCGTCGATGGGATTTGACAATCTGCTCGTAGAGAAAATTTGCGAAAAGAAACCTATTGAAGTTGTAACAATTTACAATGGGCAGGAAGATTTGGAACATCGTGCCGGAACAGCAGTTTCGGATGTTGCAGAAGCAAAAGCAGGTGATACGGTTACACTCCAGACGCTTCCGAAAGCGGGCTATCGCTTCAAAGAATATCAGGTGGAGGGAATGGAAAGCCTTTCGATTGTAGATAATAAATTTGTGATGCCGGCGGGAGAGTTTGAAAAACTGAGAGTCAATGCCGTGTTTGAAGATGATACGGTGAGAGAAGCGAAAACATTTTATGTAGACTCTGAAGGTGGAAACGATCAATCTGCCGGGACATCGGAAAAAGAAGCGTGGAGAACATTAGGGAGAATTAAAGAACATAATTTGTTTGTCCCAGGTGATCGTATTTTATTAAAATGTGGAAGTGTATTCCGTGGGGAACAGTTAGCATTTCAGGGAATGGGAAGTGCAGAACAGCCAATCGAAATCAGTTCTTACGGAGAAGGGGAACTGCCAAGACTGGAAGGAAACGGAGAAGTTGAAAATGTAATTTCATTATATAATCAGCAGTATATTCATATTAATCGTTTAGAAATTACAAACTTAGATCAAAAGTATAATCAAAATTTTGAGTTGAATGGAAGCAACAATCAGGAAAAAGCGTTAAGAGCAATTAACGTGTCAATCCGTGATTTTGGAACCGCTTCAGATATTCGAATTGAAGATTGCTATATTCATGACATTAATGGAAATATTAAATCTAAGTGGAATGGTGGAATTTTCTTCGATGTAAAAGCAAATATACAAAATGGAACATTAACAGGAGTTCCAAGTAAATATGATCAGATTTTAATTTCGGGATGTACATTTGAGAGAGTGGACAGATCTGGAATTAAGTTGATCAGTTCACAGTGGTGTAACCAGTGGGAAAAGAATGATCCGGGTGTCCCTGTAAACTGGTATCCATCGACCAACGTAGTTGTAAGAGACAACTATATGGAGAAAATCGGAGGAGATGGAATTACAGTCAGAGATACAGATGGGGCATTGATTGAACATAACCTGGTAAGAGATTGTCGGTATCAGAATACAGGATATAATGTTGGTATCTGGCCATTTGAAGCAGCGAATACAGTGTTGCAATATAACGAAGCATATGAGACACATGGAACAACGGATGGTCAGGGGTTAGACTGTGACCATGCATCTTCAAACTCGGTTATGCAGTATAATTACAGCCACAATAACGAAGGTGGATTTATGCTTATTATGGGTGGGTATCCGCATACAGGAGCGACAGTGCGCTACAATATCAGTCAGAATGACCGTGATAAAACATTTGAATTTGCACAGGGATGTCCAAAAGGAACTATGATTTATAACAACACAATTTACTCAGATCAGCTTTTAGAGAGGGGAGTCTTCTTCTTATCAAATACAGGAGCTGGACAAGGGGTAAATGATACCTTTGCATTTAATAATGTGTTCCACTACCCAGAAGGACAGAAATTCTATGGAGGAGAAACACAAAATCTGACAACGTATATGAAATTATATAATAATGCATATACTGGTGGGATAGAGGCGTTTGAGGGGGATGATAACCCATTGAAAGCGGAAGATGCAGGTCTGACAGCACCTGGAACCGGCCCGGAAGTAAATGAGAGTAAAACAGCAGTAACCGGATCCTCTGGAGCGCTGGATGGATATAAATTGGAAGATACTTCCGTGTTGATCGACAAGGGAATTACAGTGGAAGAAGCATGGAAACATTTTGGAGGTACAGAGTTAGTTGACGGAAGAGGTATGTCTCCAAGAAATTCTTTTGAGCAGGCGAAAAATGGAAATAGTATTGATTATGTGATGGGAAATAACTTCCCGCAAATCAATGGGGTTGGATATGACAAAGATTTCTTTGGAAACAGCCTTGCCGATGGAAAGCCTGATATTGGAGCTGCTGAATTTTTGGCATCTGTTCTGGAACAACCAGATCCAGAGCAGCCAGATCCAGAGCAGCCGAACCCAGAGCAGCCAAACCCAGAACAGCCAACCCAGAGCAGCCAAGTCCGGAAAACCAAACCCAGAACAACCAAAACCGGAACAGCCAAAACCGGATGGAGAAAAGCCGAATGGGCAAACAGCTCAAAAACCAAGTAAGGGAGAGTCGGTAAAAACAGGAGACCCTGTTGTAGTTACCGGGTTGATTTTGCTGCTGATAGTATCGGGAGGCATCATTATGATTTGTTTTTGTGTTTCAAAAAGAAACAGGAAAACAGCAAATAGAAAAGAAAATTAATAATAGATAAAAGTATTTATGAAAAATACACCTTGCTGAGAGATTTTTAGTAAGGTGTATTTTTTATTGATGGTATACGTTGCTAATGGAGAAAAAAGGGTGACTCTTATGCAACATTATAGTTTATTTTGTTGATGAACAACTTTTGATGACTTTCTTTTTTTCCTGTGGTAGAATAAGAAATAGCAGTTGCAGGAAATGGGAAAGGCAAGAAAGGATGAACAGAAGATGAATCAAAAACAGATCATAGGTGCGGTTGTTGCCGCAGGACTTTTTATTGTGACAGGAGTTTCCAGTGTGCTGACAAATACATTATCTGAGCGAATGTTGGCGGATACGGCAAAAAAGACAGAGGATGCGCTGTTAGGAGGAAATACGACAACCCTTCCGGGAGAACCATATATTGGGATTGTTGCTGTGGAAGGGACGATTCAGGAACAGACTTCTTCCAACGGTATATTTGATACTGTGGCAGGCTATCAGCATGATACCACATTGGATTATATTGACCGGATGATGGAGGATGAGAAAAATCAGGGGATTTTACTTCGAGTTGATTCTCCGGGAGGAACCGTATATGAGTCGGAGGAATTATACCGAAAATTAGTAGCATATAAAGAAGAAACCGGACGTCCGGTTTGGACTTACATGGAGCATTATGCAGCGTCTGGCGGGTATTATATTTCTGCACCATCCGATAAGATCTATGCGAATCCCAATACGACAACAGGGTCGATTGGTGTGATTATGTCCGGATACGATATGAGTGGACTGTATGAGAAACTGGGAATCCGCTCTGTGAGTATTACTAGCGGAAAAAATAAAGATATGAGTAAGCTGACAGAGGAACAGATTGCGATTTACCAGAGTTCTGTTGATGAGTCTTTTGATCGGTTTGTGGAAATTGTTGCAGATGGAAGAAAGATGGCAGAAGAGACTGTCAGAGAAATTGCAGATGGGAGAACTTACACCGCAAAACAGGCAAAAGCAAATGGGTTGATCGATGAGATTAGTCTGTATGAGGAAATGCAGGAAGCAATGGAACAGGAAACAGGATGTACAACATTTTATGAACCTGAGCAGGGAGTGTCTCCGCTCGCATCTTTGTTTTCTAAACTGGAGACACTCAAACCAAAATCTGAGGCGGAAGTGCTGACGGAATGGAATGAGGATCTTGGAAGCGGGGTGCTGATGTATTATGCAGAACAGTTACAATAAAGCCGGAGAGCCGGCTGTATGTGCAGGATTTTTTGTCCGGATGGCGGCGCACTTGATTGATATGGTAATAGTTGGAGGAATCTTGTTGTTTGCAAGGATTCCGCTTGCTTTGCTTTCGCTGTTCCTTCCGACGGAACTTTTGGAGTATAGGGTGTTGTTTTCGTATACGATCAAGGATATTTATCTGTATCTTGGCGGAGTGTTGTATTATATTTTGCTGACGTATTATACCGGTACAACACTTGGGAAAAAGCTGATGAATCTCCGTGTAGTCGCGGAAACAGGAGAGAAACTTACACTTTTTAATGTAATCTATCGGGAAACAATCGGAAGATTTCTGTGCAGCTTTTTTGGGGGAATCGGATATATCATGGCAGGAATTGATGGACAGAAGCGGGGATTGCATGATATGATTTGTGGTACGCGCGTGATTTACGAGAAGCGAGTGAAAGTGACAGTTGTCAATAGCGGAGTACCGCAGGGATCATATGGGATGCCACATCGTCCTATGCAGAATCCAGCTGTGCGGGCAGGATCAGAGCAGAGACAGAGCGTGGAGAAAGTAGATAGAGAAGTTTGCCGGCAGATGCAGGGAGACAGAATGAATGAGAAGATAGAAGAACGACAAGAGATAAAGGAGACGGAAGATGAGAAAAGAAGATTTTAATTTTGATTTACCGGAGGAATTGATCGCGCAGGATCCGCTGGAGGATCGCTCCAGTTCCAGATTGCTCGTACTGGATAAGGAGACGGGAAAGACAGAACATCATGTGTTCCGAGAAATCATAGATTATCTTGAGGCAGGGGACTGCCTTGTGATCAATGACACGAAAGTGATCCCGGCAAGCTGATCGGTTCCAAAATCGGAACAGATGCAAAGATTGAAGTATTGCTGTTAAAGAGAAAGGAAAACGATGTCTGGGAGACATTGGTAAAACCTGGGAAAAAGGCTAAGATCGGAACAAGGATCAGCTTTGGGGACGGATTGTTAGTCGGAGAAGTGGTGGATATTGTAGAAGAAGGAAATCGTCTGATCCATTTTGAATATGAAGGGATTTTTGAAGAAATCCTTGACCGTCTTGGACAGATGCCGCTTCCGCCGTACATCACACATCAGTTGGAAGATAAGAACCGATACCAGACGGTTTATGCAAAACACAGCGGTTCTGCAGCGGCGCCGACAGCAGGACTTCATTTTACACCGGAGCTGTTAAAGAAGATTGAGGAAAAAGGAGTGCAGATTGCGAGAGTGACCTTGCATGTAGGTCTAGGGACATTCCGCCCGGTGAAAGTAGATAATATTTTAGAACACCATATGCATTCTGAGTTCTATCAGATTGAGGAAGAGGCAGCAGAGAAGATCAACACTGCAAAAGCAAATGGCAAAAGAGTCATTGCGGTCGGTACTACAAGCTGCCGCACTATTGAGTCTGCGGCAAAAGAAGATGGAACGATCGCCCCAGTGAGTGGATGGACGGATATTTTTATTTATCCGGGATATCAGTTTAAAGTACTGGATTGTCTGATTACAAACTTCCATCTGCCAGAGTCCACACTTGTTATGCTTGTTTCGGCATTAGCAGGAAGAGAGCATGTATTAAATGCATACGAGGAAGCAATTAAAGAAAGATATCGTTTCTTTAGTTTTGGAGATGCGATGTTTATCCGGTAAAAAGGCAAAGTGATCAGTTGGTAGGATTGATCACTTTTTTTCTATAATGAAAGTAGTGGGATGGAATGTTGCTATAAAAAAGCATTCTGCGGGCGCTGTCCATATGCGGAGGAGATTTGTAAAGAAAAGACACCGGAAATGAGAGGGGTACAGAAAGGGCATCGAGTGGCATGTCATCTGGTGGGAGCGAAGTAGATTTTGTATAGTGACAGTGAGAAAGAAGCGATAGAAATAATTGGGAAATCACTCCGGAGAGGTTGACAGCAGGGCAAAAGATGAGTAACATAGAAATGATTAGACTCAGATATATTTTAGAGACAGAAATAGAAATAAGGGGAGAAACTAGATGAGACCAAATCGGAAATATCGGGAAACCCTCAGAGTAGGATGCGCTGCTTTGTCGTTATCGATGGCGTTAAGCTGCGCACCGTTGGCAGTATCTGCTGCCGAGACTGAGAATGCAAAAGAGAAGGCCGAGATTCACTGGACGATTAGTGATGCAGCAGAGATACAGACCTCACTTCCGCTTATGATAGAGAATCAGTTCTATGTGACTGTTGGAAATGTACTAAAAGTAATTGATGTCACAACCGGAAAGGAGACTGCTTCCACAGAACTAGCAGCGGATGCATCCGAATCGGCAGTCATCGAAAATGGGGAGGGCATGTTGTTTGTCCCACTTTCAGACGGAAGGATTCAGGCGGTGAAGACATCTGATCTAAGCTCTGTATTTTTGACAGAGAAGCCTGCGGAAGGATTTTCGGTACAGAGCCAGATTTTATATCATGATCATATGATTTATGCAGGTTTTAGTCCGGTGGCACAGGAGCAGAAAGTATCAGGATATTTTGCCGCATTTAAGACAGACTCTAGGACAGGAACTGATGCAGTTGCACCGGAGTGGAAGTCAGCAGAACAAAAAGAAGGAAATTATATCGGTACAAAAGCAGCTATTCTCGGAGAGAATGTACTATTTGCAGGAGACTCTGGAAAACTGGTACTTGCAAATGCAAAGACCGGAGAGGTGAAAGACAAGAAGGATGACATCACGGGGAAAGTGAGAAGTCCGCTTGTAGAGGCAAATGGATCTGTGTGGTTTGCGACAGATGAAGGAATTCTTTACAAGGTTACACTCAGCAGTGATGGGAAGGTGACAGAGAAAGCGACTATTTCGCTGCCAGATAAAGGAAATGCGATTATTTCGATTCTGGAAGGGAAGGTGTTTGTGACAGGCGGAAGCGGTCAGGGTTACATAGCGGTGTACTCTGAATCGGATGCTACTGAGATTCTGTCACAGAAGACAGATCATCCAGTCGTTAGCCAGGCGGTCACAAAATCAGGTGAGAATTTCTATGTGTATTTTACACAGGAAGAAGACTATGCAAATTTGTATGTGGCCAAGTTTGACGCAGACAAAAAGATGACGGTGGAGACCGTCTATACTTCGGAGACGAAGAAAAATGGAGAAGATTATCTTCTGATTGGCGATGATGGGAAAGTGTATTATGGAAATACCGGAAATGGAACGATTACATCTGTGGATGTTCCGAAGGAGGAAAATCCAGAACCAAAACCTCCGGTAGAGCCAGATCCAAAACCCCCAGTAGAGCCAGAAAATCCAGATCCGCAACCTCCGGTAGAACCGGAAGAGCCAGAGAAACCGGAGACAGATCCACCGCAGGAGAATCAATCATCGAAACCAGATGGGAACCAGCAGGGCAATACACAAGGAACTACGGACAACAGCGGGTCGGAGAATCAGAATACAACGAGAAATCCTTCCAAGAGTCAGTCCACAGGAAGTTCAGGTGGAACCTCAGCAGGAAACACAGTGGGAAGTATTGCTGAACCGACATTGCTTGAGAATATCAATGCAGCGATCAAGGGTGGGAGCAATTCTCTTGTCAACGGAAGTAAGCCATATAAGCTTGACAAGGAAATTTTGACTGTCCTTGCTAAAAATCCGAACTTTGAGCTGACGTTAGAGTACGATAATTACTCTATCAAGATCAAAGGGGCAGATATAAAGAATCCGGAAAATGAGCTTTTTACAAAACTTATCGAGAAAAATGTTACGCTTTCCAAGAAGGAATCGGACAAAATCGGTGCGTACCAAGTATTGGAATTCATGATGAGCAAAAACTTTCCGGGGAAAGTGACGGTTATCTACCAGCTTCCAGAGCAGTTAAAAGGTGCAGAGAAATTGTTCCTCTATGAGAGAAGCAATCTGGACAAAGGAACAGAGATCGTAGTAGATCAGGATAAGGTGACTTTGATCTTTGAAAAAGGCGGGGAATATGTGCTCGCAAAAGAGAAAGACAAAGCTGCTGGTGAGGCAGAAAAAGAAGATACAGAAGATAAAAAAGAAGTGTCAAAGAATACAGAGAAAGAAAAGAAACACTCTTTTCAGTTGCCGAAGCTTCCGACACCGGTACTTGTGGCGGCAGGGGTAGCACTTGTGGCACTGATCGGTTTGATTGTTATTATGCTGATGGAGGCGAGAGCAAGAAAAATCCGCGAAGCCAAACGCCAGAAGATTCGTGGAGAGAAAGGGGAACTTCCGGGAATTATAGAAGAGATTAGTTCTGAAGAAGCAGACCCAGAGCTGGAGAAGGAACTGGACAGTGAGCTTGCTGAACTTGAGGAAGAAGCAAAGGAACTGTCAGAATCACAACCAGATGAGGAAGAAAAGGCGGAGACATTTTTAGAAGGTCTGGAAGAAGAGAAGACACAGGTATTGCCGGCGCTTCCGCTTGTAGAGAATATCCCGGATCCGGAAGAAGAAGCACTTTTGAAGAAAGAAGAAGAAGACTGGAACAAGATTCATGAGGCACAGAGTCAGGGTGCAGCAGAAGTTTCTGAAATAGAGGAAATGCCTGAAACAGAGGTAATACCTGTGGAAGAGGCAGAAAAACAAGATGATTCAGAGAAGATAGAACAGAAGGAATCCGAGGAAGAACCAGAAGTTCAGAAATCTGAACCAGAACCTTGCGAAACAGAATCTTCTCAAGTAGAACCTTCCGAAGCAGAATCTTCCAAGAAAGAGAAGGACGATACGCAGAAAGACGAATAAATCATTTTTTAGATGAGGCGCAGTCGAAATGTGATAAGACAGCATTTCCGACTGTTTTTTTGTATGAAAATTTGAAACGATATGGCAAAAAGCGCCTATTTATGATACGATGAATGCAGTATACTGACATAGTTATAAGAACAAGGGAGGTTTTTCAGATGGCAAATAAGTCGACAGTTCCATTTCAGGGAACGAAAGAACAGGAGACGGTACTGCGTGAAGTGATCGAAAAGAGAAAAAGCGAACAGGGGGCATTGATGGCAGTATTGCAGCAGGCACAAGAGATTTATGGATATGTTCCTACGGAAGTACAGACGATCATTTCGGATGAGATGGATATTCCGCTTCACAAGATTGAGGAGGTTGTTGATTTCTATCCACAGTTTACGTTGAGCCCGAAGGGAAAATATCAGGTATCGATCTGTCTTGGAACGGCATGTTTTGTGAAGGGAGCAGGAGATGTCTACAATAAGCTGACGGAAGTGCTTGGAATCGGTGGTGGAGAATGTACTGCCGATGGAAAATTTTCGCTGGACGCAAGCCGGTGCATTGGAGCATGTGGCATGGCACCGATTCTGATGGTGAATGACGATGTGTACAACCATGTGAAAGCGGAAGATGTAGAAGAGATTCTTGCAAAATATGAATAACAAAAAGAAGGGACCTTGCGATGGGAAAGGTCCTTTTTTGAATGGAGTGAATGGAATGAAAGTAATTGATTTTCAGAATGCGAGCTGTAAGCACTGTTATAAATGTGTGAGAAATTGCAGTGTCAAGGCAATCTCTGTCCGACATGAGCAGGCGCACATTATGAATGATCACTGTATTCACTGTGGGAAATGCCTGGAAGTCTGTCCACAGAATGCAAAGCGTTTCGCAAGTGACCTAGAACTGATCAAAGCCTATATTCGACAGAATATGAAGATTGTCGTATCAATCGCACCATCGTATTTGGGAGTGATGAATTATCGGACGCCGGGACAGGTTGTCGGAGCACTTCGGAAGCTTGGATTTGATGAAGTGCGGGAGACATCAGAAGGTGCAGCATTTGTCACGAGAGAGTATCAGAAACTGCTGCGGGAAGGGACGTATAAAAATATCATTACAACTTGCTGCCCAAGTGTGAATGAACTTGTGGAGAAGTATTATCCGGAATTGACAGACCAGCTTGCTCCGGTTGTCTCTCCAATGATCGCGCACGGAAGACTGATCAAAAAAATGTATGGGGAGCAGACAAAGGTAGTCTTTCTCGGTCCCTGTATTGCGAAAAAGCAGGAGGCGATGGGAGATTCCCGCGTGTTTGGCGCAGTGGATGCGATTCTGACATTTGAGGAATTAGAACAGTGGCTGGAGGAAGAACAGATTGTTCTGGAAGAATGTGAAGATCTTCCAATGGCAAACCCGGATTGTGGTGTGAATCGTCTTTATCCGGTCAGTGGTGGAGTTCTTCAGTCCGTGATGCTGGATTCTTCTGAAATGCGGGAGAAAGAGCAAGGTGAAGAAAAAAAACAATACCACAAAGTGTATGTCGATGGACTGGACAATTGTATGGAAATGCTGGAAAGTTTGAAAAGAGGCGAATTGGAGCACTGTTTTATCGAAGCAAATGTCTGCGATGGTGGCTGTGTCAAGGGACCGGCATCTGGAAAATGGAATGTGTCGTTTATCAAGGCAAAAGTGGAGATGGAGCGGAGAGTGGCTGCCCATCAGAAGGCACAATATGAGCCACAGTCTTTGGAAGTCGAACTTTCCAGACAATTTGCGTCGCATCCGCCAAAAGAGCAGCTTCCGACCGAGGAGGAACTTTCTGCAATTTTAAGAGAGACAGGAAAGTATTCTGAGAAGGATGAATTAAACTGTGGTGCGTGCGGATACGCAACCTGCCGGGAGAAGGCGATTGCAGTTTTTCAGAAGAAAGCAGAGAATAGTATGTGTCTGCCGTATGCACTTTCCAAAGCAGAGTCCATGTCGAATGTAGTGATGGATGTGACGCCGAATCTTATTTTCATTATAGATAGGGAGATGCGGATCCGGGAATGCAATAAGAAGGCGCAGGAGTTGCTCGAAATCAGCAGAGAAGAAGCGCTGGAAAGATATCTGTATGACTTTGTGGATACAGCAGATGTAGAGGACGTTTTCCAGACGAGAGAGTCGATTACATACAAGAAAGTGAAGCTGGAGCAGTTAGGCATGAAAGCTGAGGAAAAGATCATATATATTCCGGAGATGGAGTCGGTGCTGATTATTTATCAGGACATCACAAAAGAAGAAAAAGCAAAAGAGAAACACTATAATCTGAAAATGGAGACGGTGGAGATGGCACAGCGTGTCATTGACAAACAGATGATGGTCGCACAGGAAATTGCCGGGCTGTTAGGAGAGACGACCGCAGAGACAAAAGTGACTCTGACAAAGCTTCGGGATTCGATTCTCCTTGATGGAGAGGGGGACTAGCCATGGGAATCAGTGTAGATGTTGCGTGGAAAAGCCTGAATAAGCACCACGAGGAGCTATGCGGGGATAAAGTGGAAGTATTAAAGACTGCGGATTCGGATATTGTGATTTTGGCAGATGGTATGGGGAGCGGTGTCAAGGCGAATATTCTGGCTACGCTGACCTCAAAGATTCTTGGAACAATGTTGTTTAACGGGGCGACGATCGAGTCTTGTGTGGAGACGATCGCAAAGACGCTACCGGTCTGTAAAGTAAGGGAAGTTGCCTATGCAACATTTAGCATTCTCCAGATTTTTCGGAATGGAGAAGCATATCTGGTGGAATTTGACAATCCAAGCTGTATTTTTATCCGGGATCATAAAGTACAGTCTTATCCATACGAGGAGCGGAATATAGAAGGAAAGCAAATCCATGAATATCGTTTCCGGGTAGAGTTGGGTGACTACTTTGCTCTGATGAGTGATGGGGTACTCTATGCAGGGCCGGGAGATTTCCTGAATTTTGGTTGGACATGGGACAGTATGGCGAAGGCGGCGATCCGCTGCCTGTCGGAGGAGATTTCCGCATCAAGATTGGCGGTTTCGCTTGCAGATACCTGTGATGAACTTTATGGACATCGTCCGGGAGACGATACCACAGTTGCTGTTATGCATGTGATCCCGCGGCAGATCATCAATATTTTTACCGGGCCGCCGGAGAATAAGGAGGACGATGAGCGGGTTGTGAAGTCGTTCATGAAGCAGGAAGGAAAAAAGGTGGTATCCGGAGGGACAAGCGCCAATATTACAGCAAGGGTGCTTGGCAAAGAAATTTACACTTCATTGAAAGACTATGATCCGAAAGTGCCGCCGATGGCGCTCATCGAAGGAATCGACCTTGTGACAGAAGGAGTACTGACGCTTGGATTGGCGTTGAAGCTCTTGAAAAAATATGTGAAGAAGGAGATTGACGCCACATTTTTTGAGGAGCTGGACAAGAATAATGGAGCATCCAAACTTGCCAAAATGCTGATTGAGGAATGCACAGAGATTCATCTGTTTGTTGGAAAGGCAATGAATGTGGCACACCGGAATTCTAATCTTCCATTTGATCTGAGTATTCGCATGAATCTCGTTGAACAGCTGGAAGAAGTTGCCGAAAAGATGGGGAAATCAGTTACGATCCAATATTTTTAAGTTGACAGGTTTTTCAAAACTTTGTAGAATAACCGTATATTGACTTTGGCAGATGCCAATGAAACAGGGAATGCGGTGAAAGTCCGCAACAGCTCACTCTACTGTAAGGGATGACGAACCCTGCATACCACTGTGTTCGGATGAGTTTCGGATGCGGGAAGGGCAGGAAGTAGGTTTTAGTCCTAAGTCAGGATATCGGTCAATAGGTAAGTAACATCTTTCGGTGAGGAGAAGAGTATACACAGCTTAGAATGATTTTACAAAATGATTTTATGAGAGATGCGGAAGCATTTCTTTTCCGTGTATAAAAAGACAGCCGAAAGGCTGTCTTTTTATCGTTGAGAGATGGGCCATTTGTTTTTAGAAGACTGGAAAAGGAGATGGACAGATGGAGAAAAAAAGGCTTCGCGCAGGATATACAACAGGGACATGCGCCCAGGCTGCGACAAAAGCAGCAGTATGGATGTTGCTTTCCGGAGAAGAGAAAACATCGGTGGATGTGGTTCTCCCGAAAGGAAAGGAACTGACGCTTCTTGTCTGTGAGATTGAGATGAAAAGGCAGGGAGAAAAGATTGAGCGTGTCAGCTGTGCCGTCAGAAAGGACAGCGGAGATGATCCGGACATTACAAACGGTATATTTGTCTATGCATCGGTCAGAAGAAAAGATGGAACGGAAATTGAAATTGACGGAGGGCGCGGAGTTGGGAGAGTGACCAAAAAAAGGATTGGATCAGCCGGTAGGAGCTGCCGCTATCAACAAGGTGCCGCGACAGATGATCAGAAAAGAGGCAGAGGAGATCTGCGACTGCTATGGATACGAAGGAGGACTTGAGATCATCATTTCTATCCCGGAAGGAGAACAGCTTGCGAAGAAGACGTTCAATCCTAAGCTTGGAATTACAGGTGGGATTTCCGTGCTTGGGACAAGTGGGGTTGTGGAACCGATGAGTGAACAGGCATTGATCGATACGATCCGTGTGGAAATTCAGATGCAGCTGGCAAATGGGAACGGTTGGCTTTTGGCTGCACCGGGAAATTACGGGTTAGATTTTCTGAAGGAAACTTATGGGATCAGCCCGGACCGTGCAGTCAAATGCAGCAATTTCGTCGGAGAGACGATTGATCTGGCAGCGCAGTTTGGAGCAAAAGGGATATTATTTGTGGCGCATCTTGGTAAATTTGTGAAAGTGGCGGGAGGAATTATGAACACACATTCCCGGTGTGCGGATGCAAGGATGGAAATTTTCGGGACGGCAGGACTTCGGGCAGGGATAGATCCTGCAGTGGTCCGGAAGATTCTGGACTGTACGACGACGGAAGAGGCTTTGGAACTTCTGGGCAGAGAAGAACGTGACGCGGTAATGAAAGAGCTGATGGCGCGGATGGAACATTATCTCGAATGGCGGACAAAAGGAGAACTGCCAACTGCCGCGATTGTATTTTCCAGCGGGATAGGGAAGATTGGAGAGACCGCATGCGCGGAAGCATTTTTAAAGAAGATTGCAGAAAATGAGGAGACAATAGAGGAATGATAGGAAAATTATATGGAATTGGAGTAGGACCGGGAGAGGCAGAACTTCTGACTTTGAAGGCACTGCGGATCATGCGGGAGAGTGATGTGATCATTGTTCCCGGAACAGATGTAGAAAAAAGTGTGGCATATCAGATTGTGCTCCCGGTATTCCCGGAGATCACAGAAAAAACAAGGGTTGCGGTAAAGATGCCGATGACGAAAGATCCGGTGCGCTTAGAAGAGAGCCATCAAAAAGCGGCAGAGGTTATTGAGATATTTTTAAGGGAAGGAAAGCAGGTGGCCTTTTTGACACTGGGAGATGTCACGATCTACTCAACTTACCTCTATGTTCACCATAGAGTGGCAGAAGCAGGCTATCCTGTGGAAATCGTCAATGGAATTCCATCGTTCTGTGCAGTGGCAGCGCGGCTGAATATGGGACTGGTGGAAAAATCAGAAATGCTGCACATCATTCCTGCATCGTATCAGATCGAGGAAGCATTGAAGCTTCCGGGGACAAAAGTATTGATGAAGGCAGGAAAACAGATGGGACATGTCAAAGAACTGTTGAAGCAGGCAGATGCCACGGCAGTCATGATTGAAAATTGCGGGATGCCGGGAGAGAAAATTTATAGTACTATCGATGAAATCCCGGAAGATGCAGGTTACTATTCACTGATCATTGTAAAGGAGAAAAAGGAATTATGATACATTTTGTAGGGGCAGGCTCCGGGGCGAAAGATCTGATTACCGTCCGGGGACAGCGGCTGCTTGGAGAAGCGGATATTATTATCTATGCAGGATCCCTAGTCAATCCGGAGTTGCTGGATGAGAAAAAAGAAGGATGTGAAGTCTTTAACAGCGCAAAGATGACACTGGAGGAAGTGCTGACGGTGATGGAAGAAGGCGATCAAAAAGGGTGTGAAATTGTCCGCCTGCATACAGGGGATCCTTGTGTGTATGGGGCAATCCGGGAGCAGATGGATGCACTGGATGAAAAAGGGATTGTCTATGATTACTGCCCGGGCGTTAGTTCTTTCTGCGGTGCAGCGTCGGCGCTGAATCTTGAATACACACTGCCGGATATTTCTCAGAGTGTGGTCATCACTCGCATGGCAGGGCGGACACCGGTACCGGAAAAGAGTCGATTGAGTCGTTTGCAGCTCATCAGGCGACGATGGTCATTTTCTTAAGCACTGGAATGTTAGAAGAATTGTCTCGGAGGCTGGTTGCAGGAGGTTATCAGGAGAATACTCCCGCGGCGATCGTCTACAAAGCTACATGGGCGGACGAGGAGAAATATGTTTGCACTGTAGGAAGTCTGGCACAGACCGCGAGGAACATGGTATTACGAAGACGGCGTTGATCATTGTAGGTGATGTTATTTTGCCGCAACAGTATCGCAGATCGGATTTATACCATCCGGAATTCACGACAGAATTTCGAGAGGGGAGAAGTTAGGAAGCAAGTGAGCGAGAAAGGACAAAGTAAGAAGCATTGACAGAGCAGCAGAAAAAAATAGAAAGCAAAAAGAAAAGGCTTGTGATCGTCAGTTTTACCGAGGCGGGTACCCGGCTTGCAAGACAAATAGAAACACTGGCAAAAAATACCGCATATGAAGTTTCTCGTTATGTGAAGAGCCGGTATGTCATGGAAGAAGAGGTGCCGGAAACAATGAGGGCAACGGCCATTTTTGGGAAACTAAAAGAGCAGGTGCAAGTATGGATGCGGCAGATGGATGGAATTGTGTTTGTCGGTGCTGTCGGGATTGCGGTGAGAAGTATCGCGCCGTTCATCGAAAATAAAGCGAAAGATCCAGCGGTGATCGTTTTGGATGAAGAAGGCATGTTTTGTATTCCGATTCTTGCAGGGCATCTGGGGGGCGCCAATGCATTGGCACTCTGGATTGCAGATGCAGTGGGTGCAGTTCCGGTCATTACGACGGCGACAGACAGAAAGAAACGGTTTGCAGTCGACTTGTTTGCAAAAGAAAATGATTTAGAGATTTCTGATCTGAAATTGGCAAAAGAGATTTCCGCAGCATTGCTTGCGGGAAAAAAGATCCCGATATGTTGTGAGAAAGAATTGCCGGAGATTCTTCCGGAAGGACTTTACTGCTGCGAGGATTTTGCAGAAGAGCCAGCACGTCCGGGAATCTATATCGGAATTAAAAGATGCGGGGAAAAAGGAGTATTATCGCTGATCCCCAAGGCAGTGACGGTAGGAATTGGATGTCGGAGAGGGACAGATAAGGAAAAAATCGATCGGTGTGTGTATGAGGCTTGCAAGGAAGCGGATATCGACAAAAAAGCAATCAGCCGGGTGGCGAGTATTGACTTGAAAGCGAGGGAGCAGGGCATTTTAGAGTGGTGCAGGGAATCAGGGATTCCGTTTGTGGTCTATCCGGCAGAAGTTTTAAACGATGTGGAGGGAAGTTTTACTTCTTCTGCATTTGTAAAAGAGACAACGGGAGTAGACAACGTGTGCGAGAGAAGTGCACTTCTTGCAAGTGACGGTGGGAAATTGATACAAAGAAAGACAGCGGTGGATGGTGTGACAGCGGCACTGGCTGTGAGAGAATGGAGGATTCATTTTGCATAAACTATATATTGTTGGAATTGGACCGGGAAACTATGAACAGATGACAATCCGGGCTGCGGAGGTATTAAAGACATGTGATGTCATTGTTGGTTACACAGTGTACATAGATCTGATCCGGGAACATTTCGGAGAGAAAGAATTTTTGACAACACCGATGCGGCAGGAAGTCAAACGATGTGAAATGGCATTTGAGACGGCGATGGAAGGAAAGACGGTCGCAATGATCTGCAGCGGAGATGCAGGAGTCTATGGCATGGTCGGGGTTACTTTACGAGATGGGTGCGCGTTATCCCGAGGTAGCGTTGGAAGTGATCCCGGGAGTGACGGCAGCCACCGCAGGGGCGGGCGGTACTTGGAGCGCCGCTGATGCATGATTTCTGTCTAATCAGTCTTAGTGATCTTCTGACGCCGTGGGAGAAGATCGAAAGACGGCTGCGGGCTGCAGCGGAGGCAGATTTTGTCATTTGTCTTTACAACCCTTCGAGCAAAAGAGAAAGATTATCTGCGGCGGGCCTGTGAGATTTTGCTGGAGTATCAGAGTCCGGACATTGTCTGCGGAACTGTGGTCAATATTGGAAGAACCGGGGAACAGAAGAAGGTTCTGTCGTTAGAAGCGCTGAAGGAAGAGCAGGTTGATATGTTTACAACAGTATTTATCGGTAATTCACAGACGATGTCACTGGAAGAGATGATGGTAACACCGAGAGGATATCGGAATGTGTAGGGTAATAGTATTTGCCGGCACAACCGAGGGGAGAAAACTGTCAGCATTTCTGGAGGAAAGACAGATTCCAGCCATGATTTGTGTGGCAACAGAATACGGGGAATCTGTTCTGGAAGAATATGCACAGCTGGAAGTACACCGCGGGAGGCTGGATCAGGAAGATATGAGGAAACTTTTTGAAGAAAAGGGGCCGGAAGTTGTCATTGACGCTACTCATCCCTATGCGGTGGAAGTGACAAAAAATATCCGAACTGCTTGTGAGAAAAGTGGAAGAACATATATCAGAGTTGTCAGAAAATCCGAAGAATATAAAAAATATGGAAAGAACATCTATGTAGATTCTGCTGCGGAGGCAGCCCGGTACTTAAGTGGGACAGCCGGAAATATCTTTTTGACGACTGGAAGTAAGGAGCTTGGAGCATTTACCGAGATTCCTGACTATGAAGAACGGATTTACGCGCGAGTTTTGCCGGCTCCGGAGATTATCAGTGTATGTGCAAGCTTGGAATCCGTGGAAAACATGTAATCTGCATGCAAGGACCGTTTTCAGAAGCATTGAATGAAGCAATGTTTGCACAGTGTCATGCGGCTTATGTCGTGACAAAAGAGTCGGGAACAGCAGGTGGATTTCGAGAGAAGGAGCAGGCAGCAGAACAGCTTGGGATTCCGCTTGTGATTATAGGAAGACCAAAGAAGGAAGAAGGGCTTTCTTTGGAGCAGTGCAAAGAAATGCTGGAAAAACAGTTTCAAGAGGAAACAGACGGAAGAACAAAGGAAATGAGAGATCAGTCGGAGAAAGGCAGAAGGCGACGGGTATCTCTTGTGGGAATCGGGATGGGATCTGCTGAGACGATGACTGGGGAAGCCAGCCGTACATGCAGGGAGGCAGATCTTCTGATCGGTGCGAAGCGGATGACAGAGGCAGTCAGACAAGAAGGACAGCAGATTTTCTGCGCCTACCGTGCAGAGGAAATACTGGAATATATCAAAGAACATCCACAGTACGAAAATGTTGCGGTTGTACTTTCTGGAGATGTTGGTTTTTTCAGTGGAGCAAAGGATTTCCTTGGCCATGTAAAAGAACAGGAGGAGAACTTGGAAGTCCGCGTGATCCCCGGAATTTCTTCTCTTGTCTATTTCTGTGCGAAGCTGCATGTCCCATGGGAAAAAGTGAAGGCGATCAGTGTCCATGGGAGAGAGGAAGGGCTGGTTTCCGGTGTACGGGAACATCCTATGGTTTTTGCACTGGCAGGAGGAAAGAATCAGATTGCAGAACTTTGTAAGAGATTGACAGCGTACGGCTTTGGAGACTGTGAAATCGTAGTTGGGGAGAGACTTTCTTATCCTGAGGAGCGAATTTTTCAGGGAAATGTGAGGGAATTCTGTGAGTTGGAAACCGATTCGCTCGCAGTTTTTCTAATCTGGAATCGGAGAGCAGAGCGGCATGAGGTCGTTTGCGGGATTCCGGACGAGCAGTTTGCAGGGGAAAGGTTCCGATGACGAAAGAAGAGGTTAGAAGTATCTCCATTTCCAAGCTGAGGCTTTGGAAGGATGCTGTAATCTATGATGTGGGTGCAGGACCGGATCGGTTGCTGTGGAAATGGCGTTGCAGGCTCCCGATGGTGTTGTTTATGCGGTGGAGAAAAATGAGGAGGCAGTAGCGCTTCTGGGGAAAAACCGAGTGGCATTTGCTGTAGATCACTTGAAGATTGTTCACGGAAAAGCGCCGGAGGCACTGGAAAATCTTCCCGCCCCGACACATGTATTTATCGGAGGTTCCTCGGGAAATCTCAAAGAAATTCTGGATATTGTCTGCAAAAAAAATAAAGCAGTCCGGGTTGTGATCAATGCAATTACCTTGGAGACCGTCACAGAGGCGCTTACTTATCTGAAAGAGCAGGAAATTTCCGGTGCAGAGGTTGTCTCTGTTCAGATAGCGCGTGCACGGGAAGTCGGAAGATATCATATGATGACCGGACAAAATCCGGTCTATGTCATTTCGTTTGGAGGAGAAAGGCAGGAAGGATAAATGAAAGGAGAAAAAATGCCACGATTTCTGCTTGGAGCACCTGCGAGCGGGAGTGGAAAAACGCTGATCACCTGTGGGATTTTACAGGCGTTGCAGGTACGGGGAAAAGCGGTGGCTTCCTTTAAATGTGGACCGGATTATATCGATCCGATGTTTCATACAAAGATTATTGGAGCGAAAAGCCGGAATCTGGATGGATTCTTTTTAAATCAGGAGCAGATCTGTCGCGAACTTACTTCTGTAGATTGTGATATTGCAATCCTAGAAGGGGTTATGGGGTATTATGACGGAATTGCAGGAATTTCCACGCGCGCAAGTGCGTTTGAAGTGGCAAAGTGGACGAAGACACCGGCGGTGCTGATCGTGGATGGAAAAGGAATGAGTGTATCAGTCACAGCCTTGATCCAGGGGTTCCTTACCTATCAAACAGACAATCAGATCGAGGGAGTGATTTTCAACCGGGTATCCCCAATGCTGTATCCGAGACTTCGCAAGATGGTGGAAGAGCAGTTGGGAATTCAGGTGTACGGATATGTGCCGGAACTGAAAGGATTCAAACTGGAAAGCAGGCATCTGGGTCTGAAACTTCCGGAAGAGATCAAAGAGTTGAAAGACCAGATGCATCTGTTGGGAGAACAGATGGAAAAGACGGTTGATCTGGATGGACTGTTAAAACTGGCAGCGCAGGCGGAGGACATCCCTGTGGCAGAGAAGAAAGAGGATCTTGTAAGAAAAGGAGATCAGGGGAAAAGGGGAAAAGCATTGTGCAAAGAGAGAAAGTCCGCATCGGGGTGGCAAAAGACGAGGCATTCTGCTTTATCTATGAGGAAAATCTAGAAGCGCTTCGTCGGGCAGGGGCAGAAGTTTGTTTCTTTTCACCAATACATGATGCCGAACTGCCGCCAGAGCTGGAAGGAATTGTGCTGTATGGAGGGTATCCGGAACTTTTTGCGGGAAGGCTCAGCACAAATGTATCAATGCGGACGGCGGTTTGCGAGGCGATTCGGCAGGGCGTGTGCTGCATTGCAGAATGCGGAGGATTTATGTATCTGCATGAGACTTTGAAAGATATGGAAGGAAAGGAATATCCGATGGTAGGTATCTTTCCGGGAAATACTTTTTATACCGGAAAACTTTCGAGGTTTGGGTATGTGACACTGACGGAAGGGACTGTGTTCGGAGAAAAGACAGATCCGATCACCGCGCATGAATTTCACTATTTTGACTCTACAAACTGTGGAGACGATTTTCTCGCAGTGAAACCACTCAGTGAACGATCCTGGAGATGTATGCATGCAGGAGAGCGGATTTTGGCGGGGTATCCACATATTCATTATGGGGGAAATCCACAGATCGCAGAACTTTTTATTAAAAAATGCAAGGAAAGAAAGAGGTAAGAGATGTCAGCACAGTCCCTTCAGACAGAAGGAAAACTTCTGAAAGAAACAATGAAAAAAATATGTCCGCCGGATACAGCGGCAATGGAGCAGTGTCAGCAGCGGTGGGATAGTATTGCAAAGCCCCTTCACAGCCTTGGAAGGCTGGAGGAAGTACTGATTCAGACGGCGGGAATGACAGGAAGCGATGAGGTGCATTTTGGGAAGAAAGCGCTTATTGTCATGTGTGCTGACAATGGGGTCGTGGAGGAAGGAATTTCCCAGACCGGGCAGGAAGTCACTGCGGTTGTAGCGGAAAATTTCCTGAGTGGTGACACAAGTGCGGCAATCATGTGTAAGGCGGCAGGGGCAGACTTGTTTCCGGTGGATATTGGAATTGCAAGAGATACGAAGCTGCGAAATGAAAAGATTGCATACGGCACGAAAAATATGGCGCGGGAATGGGCGATGACAAGAGCACAGGCAGTCTGTGCGATAGAAACAGGAATCCGTATGGCAGAGGAACTTGCAGAGAAAGGATATGAGATTCTTGCCACCGGAGAGATGGGGATCGGAAATACGACAACAAGCAGCGCGGTGGCAGCAGTACTGTTAGAAAAGCCGGTCGAAGAGATGACAGGCAGAGGGGCAGGACTGACAAGTGCGGCACTGAAGCGAAAGCAGGAAGTCATCAAAAAAGCAGTGGAATTGCATCAACCAGACCGGGCAGATGGGAT
>ENA-OPYY01000228-OPYY01000228.1-human-gut-metagenome-genome-assembly--contig:-NODE-228-length-22526-cov-1.166257_pt1 | contig 22526 bp, 24 predicted proteins | sample MGYA00242472_ERZ504481 | MGnify/ENA primary metagenome ERZ504481 (study PRJEB26092, sample SAMD00036265) | human gut metagenome | host: Homo sapiens | study: EMG produced TPA metagenomics assembly of...
CTTAAAATTCTGTCTTTCTTTTCCTTACCTACCAGAACAACCTCTACGGCTTCTAATAAGTCTTTCTGTGATACAGCCTGTCTCCCGTTCTTTACTGCCAAAATAGCAGCTTCATTGACCATATTTGCCAAATCTGAACCCACAGCTCCGGAAGTAGCAAGGGCAATTCCCTCTAAATCTACGGTTTCATCTAAGGAAACATTTTTTGCATGTACCTTCAGAATACTAATCCTTCCCTTTAAATCAGGACGGTCTACAATTACACGTCTGTCAAAACGTCCCGGTCTTAAAAGCGCAGGGTCTAACACCTCCGGTCTGTTTGTCGCAGCCAGAATTAAAAGTCCCTTGGAAGTATCAAATCCATCCATTTCTGCAAGAAGCTGGTTTAAGGTCTGCTCACGTTCATCGTTTCCTCCAAATCTGGAGTCTCTGCTCTTTCCGATGGCATCCACTTCATCAATAAAGATGATACATGGGGCATTTTTCTTTGCTTCTTCAAACAAATCACGTACTCGTGATGCACCTACGCCGACAAACATTTCCACGAAGTCAGAACCGGACAAGGAAAAGAACGGAACGTGCGCTTCTCCGGCAACTGCTTTTGCCAGAAGTGTTTTACCTGTACCCGGAGGTCCTACAAGCAATGCACCTTTTGGAAGCTTTGCACCGATAGCAGTGTATTTTCCCGGATTATGCAGAAAATCAACAACCTCCTGTAAGGACTCTTTTGCTTCATCCTGTCCTGCCACATCCTTAAAAGTAATTCCTGTTTCCTTCTGTACGTAAGCTTTTGCTTTGCTCTTTCCTACGCCGCCCATCATGCCGCCGTTTTTATTCATACGGCGAAACAGCATATTCAGCAGGAAGAACATAAAACAATCGGTACAATCAGACTAATCAGACTGAACAGAATTTCCATAACTACATTGGGCTTTTCAGTATAATAGTCATTGACTCCTGCTCTTTCCAGTCTTTTTACCAAATCGGTCTTATCTTCGGAAAGAACCGTATAAACTTCTTTTTTTACGCCCATGCGCTGCTGCTCTTTTAAGGTAACTCTTAAAGTTTCCCCTTTAATCTGTACCTCCTGAACCTTGCCCTGCTCCAGCAAATCTACAAACTCACTGTATTTAATTTCACCGGAACCTCCCTGCATTGTCATTGTCAGGAGATTTACTAAAAACATAACCACCATAATGCAAATTAAAAGCATCAGTATGGGTTGTTTATTCTTAGGTCCATTTTCATTATTATTTTGTGGACTTGGGTTTTGATTTTGATCCATTTTCATCCTCCTCATACTATCTCTTTTATTATAAGGATTACTGTGCTATAAATCAACATTTAGATTGTGAAAAAGAGGACACATTTATTAAACTTTTGTAAATTTATGTTGAATATACACAAAATAAAACATTTTTCTTTTTACCACTGGAATTTCCCCTTGCTTTTGTAGTATACTATCGCAGTGGTTTAAAAAAATTTATAGAAAAGGGGCATGAATATGAAAATAGGATTTGATAATGACAAGTATTTATCGATGCAATCAGAACACATTAAAGAACGTATCAGCAAGTTTGATAACAAGCTGTATCTGGAGTTTGGCGGTAAACTCTTTGACGACTATCACGCCTCCAGAGTTTTACCCGGATTTGCCCCAGACAGCAAGCTTAAAATGTTAATGCAACTTTCTGAGCATGCCGAAATCGTAATTGTTATCAGTGCCGGAGACATTGAAAAAAATAAAGTAAGAGGGGATTTGGGAATCACTTATGACCTTGACGTAATTCGTTTAATTGACGCCTTTAAAGAAAGAGGCTTTTTCGTAGGCAGCGTAGTTATTACCCAATATTCCGGGCAAAACAGCGCAAATATCTTCAAATCAAAATTGGAGAATTTAGGGATTAAAGTATATATCCATTACCCAATTGAAGGTTATCCAAGTAATATTCCTCTCATTGTCAGCGATGAAGGCTATGGAAAAAATGAGTATATTGAAACTTCTCGTCCTCTGGTTATCATCACTGCACCAGGACCTGGAAGCGGAAAAATGGCAACCTGTCTCTCACAGCTTTACCATGAACACAAACGTGGAATTCATGCAGGTTATGCGAAATTCGAGACTTTCCCAATCTGGAATATTCCTCTGAAACATCCGGTAAATCTGGCTTATGAAGCAGCTACCGCAGACTTAAATGATGTCAACATGATTGACCCATTCCATTTGGAAGCTTATGGTGAAACAACAGTAAATTACAATCGTGACGTAGAAATTTTCCCTGTATTAAGTGCTATCTTTGAACGTATCTTTGGAAAATGCCCATATCAGTCTCCTACAGACATGGGTGTAAATATGGTTGGAAACTGCATTATTGATGATGAAGTGTGTCGTGAAGCCTCCAAGCAGGAAATTATCCGTAGATATTATCAATCTCTGGAAAGACATCTGGAAGGGGAAAACAACGATGATGAAGTATTCAAATTAGAGCTGTTGATGAAACAGGCAGGCATCTCCACAGAAAACAGAAAAGCAACTACTGCCGCTCTTAACTGTGCAAAAGAAACAGGGGCGCCTGCGGTTGCACTTGAACTGGAGGACGGAAAAATCATCACCGGAAAAACCTCTGATTTATTAGGCGCTTCTGCTGCCCTTATGTTAAATACCTTAAAGGAGCTTGCCAATATTCCTCATGAGGTACATGTTATCTCTCCGGCAGCCATTGAGCCAATCCAGAAGTTAAAAACAGAGTATCTGGGAAGCCAGAACCCACGCCTGCATACAGACGAAGTGTTAATTGCACTTTCCAGTACCGCTGCCACCAGTGACCTTGCAAAACTGGCTCTTGCACAGCTTCCAAAATTAAAAGGGTGTCAGGTACATTCCTCTGTTATGCTTTCAGCAGTGGACAAGAAAATATTTAAAAAGTTGGGAGTGCAACTTACTTGTGAAGCTGTTTATGAGCATAAGAAGTTATACTAGGTAAAAAATATCCTAACACAGTATATGAAAGAAGTTGAGTTTTAACTAAAAAGAGGAAAGAGTTTACACATATAACTATGGCAAGCTCTTTCCTTTTATCTTATTTTTTTATTTTATTCTTCGTATCCGTTTGGATTGTTTGACTGCCATCTCCAAGAGTCTTCGCACATTTCTTTAATGCCGAATTCTGCTTTCCATCCCAGTTCTTCTTCTGCTTTTTTTGCGCTGGAGTAGCAGGTAGCAATATCGCCCGGACGGCGTGGTTTGATTGCATAAGGTACTTTTACGCCGGTAGCTTCTTCGAAGTTCTTTACCATATCCAGAACGCTGTATCCTACACCTGTTCCCAGATTGTAAATTTTAAGCCCTGCTTTTTCTTCGATTTTCTTTAAAGCTTTTACATGGCCTTTTGCAAGGTCTACAACATGGATATAATCTCTTACACCTGTACCGTCATGTGTATCGTAGTCATTTCCGAACACACCTAATTCTTTTAATTTTCCTACTGCAACCTGTGTAATATATGGCATCAGGTTGTTTGGAATACCATTTGGATTTTCTCCAATTGTTCCGCTCTTATGTGCTCCGATTGGGTTAAAGTATCTTAAAAGAACGATGTTCCATTCCGGATCTGCTTTCTGAATATCGGATAAAATCTGCTCTAACATGGATTTTGTCCAGCCGTAAGGATTGGTGCACTGACCTTTTGGACATTCCTCTGTGATTGGAATAATTGCAGGATCTCCGTATACAGTAGCGGACGATGAAAAGATAATATTTTTCACATTATGCTTTCTCATAACATCTACTAAAGTAAGAGTACCGGCAATATTGTTTTCATAATATTCCCATGGTTTTGCCACAGACTCTCCTACTGCTTTTAATCCGGCAAAATGAATACAGGAATCAATCTCTTCTTTTTCAAAGATTTCATTTAACGCATCTCTGTCTAAAATATCTACCTTATAAAATTTAACAGGTTTTCCTGTAATTTTTTCTACTCTTTCCAGAGATTTTTCACTGGAATTGGAAAGGTTATCTACTACTACTACATCATAACCTGCACTCTGAAGTTCTACTACTGTATGGCTGCCGATATATCCGGCACCGCCTGTTACTAATATTGCCATTTTTATTCCTCCTTTGAGAAAAGCACTATTTTTTATGTTTCAAAACACTTTTTATGTTTGTTTATACTCTACCACTTTCTTCCTGAAAATTCAAGTAAAGCTTAACGATATTTGTTTACAATTTCATTCATCTGTTCCAGTTTTTCTTCCATATCTTTTACTAGCTTAAACTGTGTACGACAACGATCCAGATTATGACCTTCTCTGTGTACTTTAAAGTAATGGTCTCCCTCTAAATAATCTGTAAGGAAACGCATACCACATTCATAAGTCATTGTCATTGCACCAATTGGAAGCATATCTAATTCTTCTTTTGTAAGGCTTCCATTACATCCTTCAATAAAGCCTTTTGTATACAAGTCAAATAACTCCATACTACAAGATACTTTAGATAAATCTCTTTCGTCTTCTTCTCCTGTACTTGCTCCGAAACGGATAGAATCACCAAAGTCATTTACTGCAAGTCCCGGCATAACCGTATCTAAGTCAATAACACAAATTGCTTTACGTGTTTCATCATCAATCATAATATTATTTAATTTTGTATCATTATGTGTTACGCGGAGAGGAATTTTTTTCTCAGACTGCATATCACATAAAATGTGTGCAAGTTTTTCTCTTTCTAATACAAAATTAATTTCTTCCTGCACGTCTTTTGCTCTACCGCAGGCATCTTCTTCTACTGCTTTTTTAAACTTAGCAAAACGGTCTACTGTATTATGGAAGTTCACAATTGTCTCATGGAGAGTTTCTGCCGGATAATCTGCAAGAAGTCCCTGAAAATGACCAAATGCAACAGCACTCTGATAGAAATCTTCTTTATTCTGAACTAAGTCATAAGTACTAGCTCCTTCAATAAAGATATAAGCTCTCCAATATTCTCCATCTTCATCTACGCAAAAAGATTTTCCATCTTTTGTAGAAACAATATTCAAAGTTTCTCTTTCTGGGTCTCCGCCATTTTCCTGAATTTTTTTATTCAACCAAGAAGTAACCCCTACTACGTTTTCCATAAGTTCTTCCGGATTTAAGAAAATATTTTTATTCATTCTCTGTAAAATATATCTTCTTGTTGTCCCGTTATCCTCACAAGTAACACGGAAGGTATCATTGATATGACCGCTTCCGTAAGGAATACACTCTACACAAGCTCCCTGAAACTGAAAGCTTTCAATTGTTGCTGTTTTTACTTCTGCCATTTTATTTTTCCTCCCAAAGTTTTTCAGGATATAATCCACTGTCTTTTAAGCTCTGAATTGCAGCTACAACCACCGGCTTATCTTCTTTGTAAGTTACGCCGTACCATTTATCCAGTGATTTTAATACCTGAACCGTAGCTTTTCCTTCGTTTAATAATTCATCCACTACAAATGGAAGGAAGTATTCGCATTTTAATGGATTTTTTTCCAGATTTTCATCTAAGAATTTAGAGAAACGAGCTTTCAGTTCTGCCAGAATACTTGGTGTGAAGCCCCACATATTCATAGAAACTGTGCTGCCTTCCGGAATAACGGTCCATGTCTGTCCGTCATCTTCTGTGTATGCTGTGCCGTTTTCTCTCTTTTCAATATGTGTTCTTTCGTTGATTTTCTGAAGATATCCGTTTTCATCTGTTACACAAACACCTCTTGCAACGTGTCCGTTTTCTGTTAATGTATTTTCTACTACATATCCTACCATTGTGTAACGATATTTATCATCATCTTCATGTGTTGTAAGATAATCGTAAATCATTTTAAATGCGTGACTTCCATAGTAATCGTCTGCGTTAATAACTGCAAACGGAGCGTCAATAGTTCCCAGACAGCTTAAAATTGCATGACCTGTTCCCCATGGTTTTACACGGTCTGCCGGTACTTCGTATCCTTCCGGAATATTCTGTAAATCCTGAAATACATATTCTACATCAATGACTTTGCTTAAACGGTCACCGATTGCAGCTTTAAAATCTGCTTCATTTTCTTTTTTAATAATAAAGATAACTTTTCCAAATCCTGCTTTTACTGCATCATAGATAGAAAAGTCCATAATGATATGTCCCTGTGCATCTACCGGGTCAATCTGTTTTAATCCGCCGTAACGACTTCCCATACCTGCAGCCATAACTACTAATACTGGTTTTTTCATAACAATATCTCCTTTTCCTATAATTTTTTTCCTGTTTCTTATATTCTTATTCTATCAAAAATTTCTTTAAATTCCTTTGCACAAATTGATTTCTTTTTGTCATTTTTATGTAAATTTCATGTTCTTATCTTCATTTGTAAACACAAAAGAGGCGTTGCACAATATGCAGCGCCTCTTTTCTCTATTGATATTTTTTATTGTAAAGAAATAATAACACCAGCAGACCAACTAATCCGATTAATTCCATAGCCAGACCTGTAAGACTGATATTTTTCTGCCCCACAATAATTAAGCCGAGGCAAACAATAAAAACAATACTTTTAATAATAATCTTTACTGCATTATTCATTACTATTTCCTCCTTATCCTTTCAGTCCGCCGAGAGTCATACCCTCAGTTAAACGTTTCTGTACTGCGATATACAGAATTAATGTAGGAAGCATAACAATTACAAGACCGGCATACATGATACCGTAGTTTGTAGCTGTTTTTTCTACTGCCATCAGGTTTTTCAGTCCCATAGCCAGAGTATCGTGTCCATCCATCAATGTGTATGCAATGATATACTCATTCCAGAAGGACAGGAAGTTGAATAAGATAACTGTAATGATACTTGGCTTTGCCATAGGTATCATGATTTTTGTCATAGTCTTAAAATAACCGCATCCGTCAATGTAAGCCGCTTCTTCAAATCCCTTTGGTAAAGTTTTAAGTAACCGCTTAACAGATAAATCGTAAACGGAAGACTGGTAGCCGCATAAATCAGCGCCAGAAGGAAACGGTTATTCAGGAAGAAATCTACACCGAATGTCTTATTTGCATCTGACAGCATTAAGAAAATCGGAACTACAATGTAGTTTACGTTAATAAACAGACCGGCCATACAAGCCAGATTTAAAATACCTTTGCATTTAAAGTTAAATCTTGCCAGTACATAAGATGCCGGTAATGCAATTAAAAGCAAGAGACAAAGAGCCAATGCTGTTACCATAACAGAGTTTAAGAAAAACTCTCCCATTCTGGCATCTACAACGCCTGTTTAAAGTTCTCCCAACGTGGATCTGTCGGAAACGCCCACGGGTTAATATCTGCACCAATAAATTCTGCATTTCTTTTTACACTGGCCATGAATACCCAGCCAACCGGCACAATAATAGAAATTGCCAGAGCAAAAAGAGCAATATAAATAATAATTTTGGATAAAATCTTACCTAAGCCATTTGATTTTTTCATTTCTTTTCGCTCTCCTTTCTAAAATTCTAAGACTTCTCGATCTGTAATCTTGTTTACAACTGCTGCAAGAACAAATGAGAAAATAAATACTACTACACCGATTGCCATACCATATCCATATACACCTGCGCCATAAGCCTGTTTGTACATGTAGTTCAGTGCAACCTCTGTCTTTCCGTTTGGTCCACCGTCTGTCATAATCTGAACAAACAGGAAGCTTAAGTTAATCGTACTGATAATATAGAAAGTTAATGTTGTACGAATATTATTCCAAATAAGAGGCAGAGTTACTGTGAAGAATGTATGAATTTGGGAAGAACCATCAAGAGATGCTGCTTCGTACAAATCTTCCGGAATTGCTGCCATACTTGCCATATACATAACCATGTAATAACCGATTGCCTGCCATACAAGGGCAAAGATTACGGAATAAAGAACAATTTTCGGCTCACCCATCCACTGATGTACCAATCCATCCAGATGAATTGCCTCTAAAAATGTATTTAACAAACCTGAACTAGGATTGTAAATAGCTCCAAAAATACCTGCTACTACTACGATACTTAAAATATTAGGAATATAGAAAATAACACGGAAGAAATTTTTTCCCTTAAAATCTCCTCTGGATAATAAAGCTGCAAAAAGGACTGCCAATACAATCGTGCAAATCATAACCAGTACAATAACCAGAATTGTATTCTGCATTGCCTCTAAGAATGCCTTATCCTGCATCAATTTTGCAAAGTTTTCAAATCCAACAAATTCTTTCTTGTTTGTAATTCCACCCATGCGGTATAAGGACATGTTAAATACTTTTACCGTAGGAACGAAAATGAAAAGTAAGATTAAAAGAACTGCCGGTGCCAGACAGGCAAACACAAAACGTCCCTGTGATTTTTTCCTGTTCATGGTTTTCCTCCTCTTCTTTTAAAAACGGTGAGTCGTAAACAACTCACCGTTTCAATATCCATGTTTAAATTGTGCTTACTTTAAAGCGCCTGCACATTTTTCCCATGTTTCTGTTAACTGTGCCTGCCAATCTTCTACTGTCATTTCACCTGTGTTTACGCTGTATGCTGGTCCGTAAACTGCTTCTTTCATGTTCAGACCTTCGATTGGTTCTGTTGCAACCCATCCACCTGTAACTGTAACAATGTTGTCTGCTGTTGATGCTTCGTAGCAGTCTTTTGTTGTACCTTCCGGTAATTTTTCAGCAGCGCCTTTTACTGGTGCTACAACTGGTGCTGGAGATGTTTTACCTGTTTCTTTATCTGTTGTTTCATTGTTTAATAAAATATCAACAACTGTATCAGAGTACATGAATTTGATAAATTCTTTTGCTAAATCCATGTTTTCAGCTTCTGCCGGAATCCACATCTGCTCTGTGAATGTGTACATTGTCTGAGTTTCATCGCCTTCCCACTTAGGTGCTGGCATCATACCCCATCTGAAGTCTTCTGGTGTAGAAGCAGCCATTTCGCCGATTACCCAGTTACCGTTTGGCATGAATAATGCTTTGTTATCAATAACGTTCTGCTGGTTGATTTTGAAACCACCGTCAGCGTTTGCATTTGCTACTGTATCTTTTTCTGTATATTCAGGAGATACTAATTTTCCTAAAGTATCCAGAACTTTTTTACCTTCTTCAGATGTCCATGTATCTTTGTCGTATTTGATTGCTTTCTGATAGAACTCTGTTCCGCCAGCCTGTGCTAACATACTGTAAATAGTTGCATCTAAGTAACCTGACTGTGGGAATGTAAATAAAGAAACTCCATCAGCTTTAGCTGCATCGCCTAAAGCAAAGAATTCTTCCCATGTTGTCGGAAGGTCATATTTTTTGTTTTCGCCTTCGAACAGGTTCTTGTTATACCAAAATCCTGTTGGTGTATAGAAAATAGGTGCAAGATAGATTTTTCCGTCAGCGAATGGCTGTGCATCTGTACCGTCTGTGATACCGTCTAACAGTCTGCCTTTTAATTCTTCATCAGCGAATACGTCTGAGATATCAGCGATTGCACCTTCTTTTAACATTGTTTCTGTAAATCCGCTCTTCTGTCCTAAGTTGTAGTATACTACGTCAGGGAATTCACCTTTCTGAATGGATTTTGTTAAGTCCTTGTCCAATTCAGAAGACATTTCTAATTCTACTTCAACACCTTTTTCTTCTTCGAAAGCTGCTGCGATATCTTCCCAGATTTTTTCTCCGTTACCACCTTTGAAAGCAGCTAATTTCAGAGTCTGTTTTTCTCCGCTCTCTCCATTATCTTTGCCTTCTTCTTTACCTGTGTCTGCTGCAGGTTTTTCTTCTTTTGTGTCTCCACATGCAGCAAGTCCGGATAAAGCCATTGTTGAAACAAGAGCCATAGCTACCAGTTTCTTTACCATCTTCATTTTCATTGCTAATTCCTCCCTAATTTGTAGATGATAAACATCTCTTTTAGATTTTATACATCACATTATAACACATTTTTCAATTTTGTATTTATATTATTTATTGCATATTTTGCACAATCCACTTTCTTTATGGTGATTTCACCCAAAAACAGCCTGTCCTTCTTGTTTATTTATACTTTTCTTCTATTATTTTTTTAAATATGTAGGTTTTTCTTTCGTCACCTTCACCAACACAAGTCAATAATTTTGCAAATCATCTTGTATTTTACGAAAAATTCCCTTATAGTTGTAAATAGTTTGAACGAATGGAGGAATGTAATTTTGAATAAACCGAATATTCTGCTTATTATGACAGACCAACTTCGTGGAGATTGTCTGGGATTTGCGGGACATCCTGATGTAAAAACTCCTTATCTTGATACCCTTGCCAGCCGAGGCGTTTCTTTTGACAATGCTTACAGCTCCTGTCCAAGCTGTATCGCCGCAAGAGCCGCTCTTCATACCGGTATGGCACAGGAACATCACAGACGTACCGGATATGAAGATAATATTCCGTGGGAATACCCAAATACCATGGCAGGAGAGCTTTCCAAGGCAGGCTATTACTGCCAGTGCGTAGGAAAAATGCACGTACACCCTCTTCGCAACTATCTGGGCTTTCACAATGTAGAACTCCATGACGGATACTTGCACAGCGCACGATATACCAATGTGCCATGGCAGGAGTCACAGAAAAATGCTGACGATTATTTCCACTGGTTAAAGCAGGAAAAGGGAATTGATGCAGATGTAACAGATACGGGATTAGAATGCAACAGCTGGGTAGCACGTCCTTGGATTTATGAAGAAAAGTATCACCCCACCAACTGGGTGACAGACAGAAGTATTGACTTTTTAAGAAGAAAAGACCCACAAAAACCTTTCTTCCTTATGGCATCTTATTTAAGACCACATCCGCCTTTTGATGCGCCGTCTTATTATTTCGACCTGTATAACAAAAAAGAGCTGACGCCTCCTGCTGTGGGCGATTGGGAAACCACAGCAGAATTACAGGCTATGGGACGTGTCTTTGACTCAAAATGCGGTCCCTCTGATGCAGTGCTTATCCGAGAAGCTCAAATCGGCTATTATGCCTGCATTACTCATCTGGACCACCAAATCGGACGCTTGATACAGGCACTTGTGGAATATGGTGTCTATGACAACACACTTATTCTCTTTACCTCAGACCACGGTGAAGAGCTGTGTGACCATCACATGTTCCGAAAATCCAGACCGTATCAGGGCAGCATCCGTATTCCTATGATTGTGTCAGGAAACGATAAATTTCTTTCAGGTATGAAACAGGGAACGGGTTTCCCACAGTGTGGTAGAACTTCGAGATGTTATGCCTACCCTCCTTGATTTTGTAAACGCAGATATTCCCGACAGTGTAGATGGGAAAAGTATGCTTCCGTTAGTTACAAATCCTGATGAGAAGCTGCGGGACGTGCTTCACGGCGAACACTCTTACGGCCCTTACTCCAATCACTGGCTGGTTTCCTCCTACGACAAATTTATCTGGTACAGCGAAACAGGCACAGAACAATACTTCCGTATCAGCGAAGACCCAAAAGAGCTTCATGATGAAATATCCAATCCGGCTTACCAAAAACGCATTGAACAGCTTCGGCGCACACTGATTGAAACCTTAAAAGACCGCCCGGAAGGCTTTTCAGACGGTACACAGCTCATTACCGGCTGCCCGTATCCGCCTTACATGCCGGATAAAGCTCAAAAAGAAGGAAAATAAATTAGAAAGTGCTGTTGAAGCAATTTTCCACCTGTGGCAAATTGTTTCAACAACATAGCAGCCATACATCTCCGTGATTTTTATACCATATATTATTCTCAACTATGAGATGTATAAAAATACTCCGCTGTTCCATAGACAAACAATCGGAACATTTTAAAAGTTTTTCAAGCATAGCGATGCCTTGAGAACCGTGTCTGAGTGCACCAGCACGAGTTTGGTGAGCAAGGCATCTATAAGCGGCGCAGAAAAACTTAAAAATGGACGAGTTTTCTATGGAACAGCGGAGAACGTTATTATAATCTTGCTGCCAGCCATTCCCATCTTACAATACTGTATTCAAAAAATTCCTGATATGCTTCGCAGAATAATTCTTATTTTCTTTTTGTATAATTTCTTCTGCAGCCTCCTCTGCAAAGAGGGTACCACTTACAAGCCTTACAATTCTCCCCTCGCTTTACGCCTTCCTTAAAAAATTCCATATCCGGTAAAATTCCCTGAAAGAAGCGGAAATTTTCATCCGTCACATTGGCAACTCTGCAATTATCCAGCACATAAAAATCACATGGATAAATATCACCGTTTGCTTCTACAATATTCTGCATGGAACATCTTCCTGTCTGAGAGCAGGCTTCCGGCGGCATTCCCTTTAACATAGAAAACCAGTTGTCAAATTCACGAATAGAGACGATTTCTCCCTTTTGAATATCCTCAAACCATAAGTCAAAAAGCTCCTCAATGCTTCTGCATACACCTTGGGCGTTAAAGACCAAGGGTATTGTCCTTCTTCCTCTCCCATAGGGTCTAAGCAGGGAATATACTGCTGATAATAAAAGCCTTCTTTCTTTAAAAAGCGATAAATAGAAGCTATCTTTTTTGCACTCTGTTTGGTAAGCACACAAAGAATATTTACTTCTACCTTATTTCTCAGCAATTCTTTTGCATTTTTCAGAACAAGAGCAAAGGTTCCCTTCTTTTTAGCGTCCTGTCTGTTTCTGTCATGAATTTCTTTTGTTCCGTCTAAGGAAATTCCAACTAAAAAGTTGTTTTCTTTTAAAAATTTTACCCAGTTATCGTCTAAAAGTGTTCCGTTTGTCTGAAGGCAGAAATTTACTTTTGTTTCTTTCTTTTTATATTTTTTAACACATTCCACAAATTTCTCAAAAAATTCCAGTCCTGCAAGTGTAGGCTCACCGCCCTGAAATCCAAAGGTGCAGAAATCTTCTGCTTCTTCCAAGGCCTTTTTTACCAGTATTTCCATGGTATCTTCTTTCATAATTCCATAAGAAGGAATTTCTCTGTTTTTACATTCATCTTCATAAAAACAATAAGAACATCTTAAATTACAATTTGAAGATGCCGGTTTTATCATCATCTGCATATATTTCATGTTTCTTCCTCTTTCTCCTGTACTTTTCTTTATTGTAGCTTTTTCCCTTTATAAATACAACAATTTTATCCAAATGTAGATTTTTCTCTCGTTTTCCTTTATAATAAAGTTAATATTCATTCTTTTTAGGAGGTTTATCATGCCATTTAAAAGTTTAGAATTGATTGAAGATGTGAAAATTGACAGCATTATTACAATTCATTACTTTGAATATATGAGTGATTATAGTTTTCCGGGAGAGAGCCATGACTTTTGGGAATTTTTATGCGTAGATAAAGGCGAAGTAGAAATTACTGCCGACAACAGAGCTTACACCTTAAAAAAAGGAGAAATTATTTTCCATAAGCCAAATGAATTCCATACCGTTCGTGCTAACGGAAAAATTGCCCCTAATCTGGTGGTTATTTCCTTTGACTGTACCTCTCCCTGTATGGATTATTTTCAGGATTTAAAAACAAGCATTGGAGAGACAGAGCGTAATCTCATTGCTCAGATTATTTATGAGGCAAAACGCTGTATCAAAACACCACTAAACGACCCGCAGACAACGGAAATGGTACGAAATCAAGATGCTCCCTTTGGTTCAGAGCAGTTAATTAAAATTTATCTGCAAGCTCTTTTGATTACGATTATCCGCAATCTTCAGCTGGGACAGTATTCTGCTCCTGCCATAAAATCCATGAAGCTGAAAAGTGACGATTTATTATACAATAAAATCACTACTTATCTGGAAGAGCATATTCGTGAGCATCTCACCATTGAAACGATATGCCGTGACAATCTCATTGGCCGTTCTCAGCTTCAAAAGCTTTTCAGAGAGCATGACCAGTGTGGTGTGATTGACTATTTCTCCCGTTTGAAGGTAGAACTGGCAAAACAGCTTATTCGAGAAAATCATCACAACTTTACGCAGATATCAGAATTTATCGGATATACCTCTATCCACTACTTTTCTCGTCAGTTTAAAAAAATCACGGGAATGACACCTTCTGAATACGCATCTTCGATTAAGGTAATTTCTGACAGAAAATAGACTTTCTGCATTTTAGCATTGAGTTTCCTTTCTGTTCATATTATAATGAAAGAAAATTTAGAAAAAAGTATTTAATTACTTTACAAAAAGGAGTATGGGGAATGAAAATCTACAAAACAAAAAATTACGATGAAATGAGTAAAAAAGCAGCACATATCATTGCTTCTCAAGTTATTTTAAATCCTGACTGCGTACTTGGTCTTGCAACAGGTTCTACACCTGTGGGCACTTATAAAAATCTGATTGAATGGTATCAGAACGGAGATTTGGATTTCTCACAGATTACCTCCTGCAATCTTGACGAATACAGAGGTTTAAGCGGAGATAATGACCAGAGCTATCGCTATTTTATGAACCACAATCTTTTTGACCACATAAATATTCGCAAAGAATGTACTTATGTTCCTGACGGATTGGACAAGGACAGCGATGCAGCATGCAAAGCTTACGAAGAAATCATTGAAAAAGTAGGCGGTATTGACTTACAGCTTTTAGGTCTTGGTCATAACGGACATATCGGTTTCAACGAGCCTGCCGATGAATTTCCTAAGACAACACATTGTGTAGACTTAACAGAAAGCACAATTCAGGCAAATAAACGTTTCTTTGAAAACGAAGCGGATGTGCCTCGTCAGGCATATACAATGGGTATCGGCACAATTATGAGCGCAAAAAAAATCCTTGTTGTTGTAAGCGGTGAAGACAAAGCTGAAATCTTAAACAAAGTAATCAACGGACCGATTACTCCACAGGTTCCTGCTTCTATTTTACAGCTTCATCCAGATGTAACAATCGTAGCTGACGAAGCAGCTTTATCTAAAACAAAATAATTTTTTATAAAACGTAATTACTATAAAAATGCTGTCACTTTAAGTATTATCTAAAAATGATATATACTTAATGCGACAGCATTTTTTTAATTTGTTTTAATTTTCTTTAATTCTTTCCATTTCAGGCGATTTCCATAGTGCATAACAGAAGCGCTGTATATGCGGGTGGAAAACATTGTTACAATTACAATGGCAAGCACTAGAAGGAAAACGGAAATCCCCAATTCCTTCATGGTAATCTCCCCTGTAATCAGCTTAAACGGTACTGCAAAGGGTGAAGAAATCGGCAGATAAACAGCCAGCTTGGAAAGCATTCCGCTTCCCCCTCCCATAACAGAAGTAAAATATCCCAGATAAAATCCGATAATCACAAGAATACTCACCGGCATCATAGCGGAGTTTAAATCCTCCATTTTGCTCACGGCAGCGCCGCATACAGAATTCATAACTGCATAAAGAGCATATCCCAAAATAAAATAGATAATCAGGAACACCAGTGTTTTCGGTGTAAAGCCTGAAACAGCTAAATCCACACCGGCAATCTGAAAGCCTCCGGAAGGATAAATTTGTAGCAAAATGCAGCAAACGCCATCAGCCCTACCAGCTGAAGAAGTCCTAAAACACCCATAGCCAGACATTTTCCAATCAAGATTTTGGAAGGCTTGGCTGAAATAATCAAGGTTTCCATAACTCTGGATGTCTTTTCTGAGGAAATGGACATTGCTACACCATAGCCATAATAATATACGGCAAAGAACATGACGAAGGTAAGCAAAAGTCCCACCACATATTCTGTTAAATTCATATTTCCTATAAATCTCTGGGTATAGGTAAGCGGTGTCTGAATAGCATCAACTTCTCCTTTCTCCAGTCCGTTTTCTGTAAGAAGGTGAGACTGCCATACTTTATTGCAGGCGTCTGTAATGGTATCTGCCTGTACCTTACTCAAAAAGTTGCTCACGGTAATCTCCAGAACCGGAGCTGCATCCTTTTCCTGAATAGAAAGAATAGCCACGTTTCTGCTTTTGCTTTCATCCACAGCTTTTTCCAGCCCTTTTACCTCATCCTGTTCTATGGATTTAAAATTCATTCCCGGATAAGCTGCTTTCAAATACTCTATTTCCTTCTCAAAGACTCCAGTTTCATCAACTAAGTAACAGGTTCCACTGTATTCGGTCTTAGTGTCTGTGCCTTCTTCCCCATTGTCAAAGAATGACATTACACGGGGAATGGCACACATAACGCCTAAAAGAACCATAATTACAATCGTGGAAATCCAAAAAGCTTTCTTTCTAATTCCTTCTTTAAATGTATAAGAAAATACGGTTAAAATCTGCTTCATTTGCTTTCCCCTGCCTTTCTGACGAAAATTTCCTGTAAGGATGGTTCACGGATTTCAAATTTTAAAGGATAGATGTTTGACTCTGTCATTCGTCTTAAAATCTATGCGCCATCTCATCTCCCTGTATCTTATATTCTGTCTCAGCCGCTCTTTTTTCAAAAAGCTCCAATCCTTCTGCCTGTGCCAAAGTGCTGACATCCTCCTGCGCAGCTACTACCAGATTGGTATGTCCGTACCCTGCTTTGATTTCTTTTAAATTGCCTTTTAAAAGAGTTTTTCCTCTGTCCAGAATAACCAGATTTTCGCAGTATTCTTCCACCGTTTCCATCTGATGGGTACTTAAAATAATATATTTCCCCTCTGCTACAAGCTCCTTTACCAGATTTCTCAACACCTGTGCATTTACAGGGTCTAAGCCGGAAAAAGGTTCGTCCAGAAAAATCAATTTCGGATTATGTATAATTGCCGCAATTAACTGAACCTTCTGCTGATTTCCTTTCGACAGCTTTTCTGCCGGCGTATTCTGATATTCCGACACCCGCAGCCTTTCCATAAGCTCCAGTGCAGATTTTTTTGCTTTTTCCTTCTTCATGCCTCGCAGTCTTCCAAAGTAAACCAACTGCTCCAGCACTTTCGTCTTCATATAAATTCCTCTCTCCTCCGGAAGATATCCAAAGGACAAGGTTTCTCTTGAAATAGGAGTGCCGTTCCACAGCGCTTCTCCCTCATCCGGCTGCATAATCCCCAAAATATTGCGGATAGTCGTGGTTTTCCCTGCTCCGTTTGTTCCCAAAAGTCCGAATACCCCCGGCTCTTTCATCTCAAAGGATAAATGATCCACGGCTGTTTTTTCTCCGAATTTCTTTGTAATTCCTCTTACTTCTAATCCCATGTTACTCCTCCTTATCTTTTCTTTTCGTATTCATAGCAATAAATCAATGACTGAGAAACCCATATCACCATTAAAATCAAAAATGGTACTATCCCAATTTCCACTGCATTAGATACAAGTAAAAGTCCGATAAAGACCGCCAGATACACAAACTGCGTTCTTAACTGTGTATAATATGCCGCTTGAAACAATCTTAATTTTTCTCTTTCATCACAGCTTTCCAGCCATTCTTTATTAAAATTCCAGCTAAAGAAATTCCCTCTCTTTTCCGGATTAATTTTCTTATCATACTTTATTAATTTCCCCATAAAAAATAAGTTCCAAAATACGATAAGTGCATAAATCAGAACAGCTGCAACAGACAACATCGAAACCATACTTGTTTCTGTATGCAGATTTGCAATAGAAATTCCCGAAATACACATTTCACCTATCATAAAAATAGATAAAACACTCTGATATCTCTGAATACTTCTTTCCAGCCGCTCGGTTTCTTCTTCTGAGTCTTCGTCCCATTGTTTCAGCTTTTTCGCTGCTATAAAAGTAAGCAGAGGAGCTAAAATAAAAAGTACGAAAGATAAAAACATCAGCATCCAATCACTGTAATGTCCTGTAATACTCTCTGCTTCCTGCAAAATATTTGCAATATCGTCTTTAAACCAAAAGCAGACGGCGCTTCCTGCACCTCCGATAAACGCTCCTAAAAGCATAAGGAGCGCTATTTGTATCATGCCCTGCACACGTCCCGTTTCCTTTTTCTTTTCCTTACTCATCTTCATCCTCCTCATATCTAAATATTTCTTCTACGGTTGCGTTGCACTCCTTTGCGATTTTCAAAGCCAGCGTTACAGACGGAGAATAATCTCCTCTTTCAATTAAACTGATAGTCTGTCTGGAAGCTCCGACTCTTTTGCCAAGCTCCTGCTGGTTAATCCCCAGCCTTGCCCGATATTCCTTCAGGCTGTTATATAATGGCATTTCTCTTTCTCCCCCCCGAATTTTTTGACTTGTTTTCTTGTCATTATGACAATTATATTTGTCATAATTGTAGCAGATGACAATTTTCTTTGTCAAGCAGTTTTTAAAAAAGAAGCTGTGCTTTAAACACAACTTCTTTTTTTCATTCCCCACAAAATTCCTAAAGGCACTATGGTAAGGACAACTCCCAGCCATAATGGAATAGGAAACATTCCTAAAGCCGTACCTAAGAAATTTACAAAGAAATGACACCAGATTACACATTTTAAACTTTTATATTTATACATTACAGCGCCAAATAACAAACCTGCGAAAAAGGCATAGGAGGACTGAATAATATTGCCGTGTATTATTCCGAAATACAATGCTTGTAAAATATTGGCAACCCAGAACGGAAAGGATTTTTCCAATATTTTTAAGGTCAGCCCTCTGAAAATCAATTCCTCTACAAAAGGCGCTAAAAGCATGGTATATACTATGGAGAAAAAGGTAGGGCTGTACATTCCCAAACTTTCCATAACCTCTCCGTAATTTCCATCTCCTGAGGAAACAGACCGGAAATTCCGGTGAGTGCAAAGCTTGTGCAGAACTGAATTGCGCCCCCTAAAAGAGCAAGACCTATCCACCCTGTTGGTGAAACCGCAATCTGAGCTGTATCTTCCTTCTTTTTCAGACTTTGATACCAAAATCCACCGATAAGCAGTGTCACAGAATTAATCAGCACCCCATCAAAATAAGGAGGATAATCTCTCCAGAATAAAAATACAAGACTTACCACACTCTGAATGGCAAGCCACATGACAACAGGCAAAAGACTTTGTAAGATTGCTTTTGATTTCTCCATTTATTTCTCTTCCTCGTTTATTTCTTCAAAGTGAAATGCTTTCTTTCCCAAAGCATAATCCTGTACTGTCTGTCCCTGTCCGAATAGCTTATATTTATAAGTTACCAGACCTTCCAGCCCTACCGGTCCTCTGGCATGAATTTTTCCTGTGCTAATCCCCACTTCTGCTCCAAATCCATAGCGGAAACCGTCTGCAAATCTGGTGGAACAATTATGATACACCCCTGCAGAGTCCACAAGCTGCATAAACTTTTCTACATTTTCCTGATTTTCACTTAAAATACAATCTGTATGATGAGAACCATACTTGTTAATGTGATAAATTGCTTCCTCTACATCTTCTACAATTTTCACAGAAATCGTCATGTCTAAATACTCTGTATGAAAATCTTCTTCCTGCATTTCTTCACATTCTATCATCTGCTGTACTTCTTTTGTTCCTCTTATACTTACGCCTGCTGCTTTGAGAGCTTTTTCTGCCTCCGTCAGGAATTCCTGTGCAATCTGTCTGTTTACCAGCAAGGTCTCCACTGCATTACAAGCTGCCGTATACTGTGTCTTGGCATCAACAAGCACAGGGATTGCCTTCTTGATATCATAAGAATTATCTACATAAATATGACATACTCCGTCTGCGTGTCCCATAACCGGAATTTTTGTATGGTTCATAATATACTGTACAAAGCTGTTAGAGCCTCTTGGAATTAGCAAATCCACACAGTCATGGCAGGAAAGGAGCTCATCAATTTCCTGATGCTGCTCTGCCTGAAGCATACAGCCTTTTGGCAGACCGCATTTCGTCACAGCCTGATAAATAATCTCGAATAAAACCTTATTTGTCCGTGCTGTTTCTTTTCCACCCTTTAATACAGCACAATTTCCGCTTTTGATACAAAGAGAGGATATCTGTACCAGCGCATCCGGTCTTGCCTCAAAAATAACGCCGATTACTCCAATGGGACAGGTTACCCGATACAGATTTAAATTTTCATCTAATTTCCTTGCAAGCTGTACTTTTGAAAGTGGGTCGGGAAGTTTTCTTAATTGCTCCATCCCTTCTGTGACCGCTTTTAATTTTTCCTCATCAAATTTCAGTCTTTTCATTACAGAGGGTAAAACTTGCGCTGCTTTCGCAGCTTCCATGTCTTCTTTGTTTGCCTGAAAAATTTCTTCTTTATGCTCCTGCAATGCCAAAGCTGCTGCTTTTAATGCCTGATTTCTGGTTTCCAAAGAAAGTGCAGCCATTTTCGGACTGTCTTCCTTCATCTTTCTTACTTCATTTCTGATATTCATAATCTTCATCCTTTACTCAATCCATAGGTCACTTGTTGTTTCATTATAGTCTCTTTGCCTGCCAAGCGCAACGTTTTCTACATCTGCTTTCTAACAATCTTATATTCATCTTCCATTTGGAAATATGGGCAATTATAAAAAGTATCTGATAAAAAGCGGCTCATCTCATCTTCATCTAAATTCACATCACAAACATAATATCCTAAATCTTCATCGTAAATATAATTGCTGCAATACTCACAGCCTGCTGTTTTTCCTAATTTTTTTTCCATTTTTTCATTCCCTTTCTGTGCTTTCTATTCAGATATATCAAAAACCATATTCTTTGTCAAATACTCATTGCAAATATACTTATTAGTGCTATAATGAAACTTGATTTTTATATAATCTTTATGTCATTCTTATTTTCTTTATATTATTTTAATAACATTTGGAGGTTCTTATGAAGATTATTATTGTGGGCTGCGGCAAGATTGGAAGCACCTTAGCTGAACAGCTCAGTTACGAGCAGCATGACCTTGTGGTTATCGACACAAACCCACGAAAAATCCAACAGCTTTCCGAAAGCATTGACGTTATGGGTATTGCCGGAAATGGCTCCAGTGTTAATGTGCTTTCCGAAGCCGGCGTTGAGGATGCCATATTTTAATTGCTGTTACAGGCTCTGACGAATTAAATCTACTCTGCTGTGTCATTGCAAAAAAAGTGAGTAAATGCCACACCATTGCCCGTGTCCGCAATCCGATTTATAACAAAGAAAGGAATTTTATCCGAAAAAGTCTTGGTATTTCTATGATTATCAATCCAGAATACTCTGCGGCAATGGAAATCTCCAGACTTCTGCGTTTTCCGTCTGCCATTAAGCTTGACACCTTTGCGAAGGGCAGAGTGGAATTGATGAAATTTAAAATTCTGCCGGAGTTTCGTTTAGACGGACTTTCCGTTATGGAAATCGTAGATAACCTGAAATGTAATGTTTTAATCTGTGGTGTGGAAAGAGACAGTGAAGTGTTTATTCCGTCCGGAAATTTTGTATTAAAGGACTATGATTTTATTTCTATCATTGCCTCCCCTGCCAATTCTGCAAAATTTTTCAAAAAAATAGGCGTAACCACAAATCAGGTAAAAAATGCCATGATTGTAGGCGGAGGAACCTTAGGGTACTATCTGGCAGCACTTCTTGACGAATTGAAAATCCATGTGCGTATGGTAGAGTCCAACGTTTCCCGCTGCGAGGAATTAAGTGAGCTTTTACCTAGAATTACCGTTATCTGCGGTGACGGAACAGATAAAAAGCTTCTCTTAGAAGAAGGACTTACACAGACAGAAGCTTTTGTTACACTTACCAATATGGACGAGGAAAATATCCTCCTTTCTCTGTTTGCCAAGAAAAACTCTCATGCCAAGCTGATTACAAAGGTAAATCGTATTGCTTTTGATGATATTATTGATGGACTGGATTTGGGAAGTGTCATTTATCCGAAATACATTACTGCGGACTATATTCTGCGCTATGTGCGTGCTATGGAAAACTCTTTAAGCAGCAATGTAGAAACTCTTTACCATATTTTAGACGGACAGGCAGAGGCTCTGGAATTTGCTGTAAAGGAAAGCTCCTCAATTACCAATACACCTTTATCTGATTTAAATTTAAAAGATAATCTGTTAATTGCCTGCATCAATCGAAACGGCAATATCCAAATTCCAAGGGGACAGGATACTATTCAGGTAGGGGATACGGTAGTTGTTGTAACATCTATTCCGGGTTTACGTGACTTAAAAGACATTCTGAAAAAATAACAATCAGGAGATATTATGAATTACTTAATTGTAAAATCCATTATCGGCAGGGTATTGTATTTTGAAGCAGCTTTCATGCTTCTTCCCTGCTTTACAGCCCTTATTTATCAGGAATACAGCGGCTGGTCCTTTGTATTTACTGCGCTTTTATGTGTATTGGTCGGCGCAGTTCTAACACGAAAAAAAACGAAAAATACGGTTTTTTATGTAAAGGAAGGCTTTGTATCGGTTGCACTGAGCTGGATTGTACTGAGTTTTATGGGAGGACTTCCTTTTCTTTTCAGCGGTGTGATAAGCAATCCCATTGATGCTCTTTTTGAAACAGTTTCCGGTTTTACCACAACCGGAGCCAGTATTTTAAAGGATGTGGAAGTGCTTCCCCACTGCATGCTTATGTGGCGAAGTTTTACCCACTGGATTGGCGGTATGGGTGTGCTGGTCTTTCTTCTTACTTTCATGGAAATG
>ENA-OPYY01000229-OPYY01000229.1-human-gut-metagenome-genome-assembly--contig:-NODE-229-length-22508-cov-1.438363_pt1 | contig 22508 bp, 20 predicted proteins | sample MGYA00242472_ERZ504481 | MGnify/ENA primary metagenome ERZ504481 (study PRJEB26092, sample SAMD00036265) | human gut metagenome | host: Homo sapiens | study: EMG produced TPA metagenomics assembly of...
CTTTTTTAGCATTTTTTAAAGGTGAGGACGCCGCCGATTCCCAGATAAAAGCCCATATTCAGGTATTCTCTGGCCATTTCCTTTGTGTAGGAAAAGCAGTGGATCACGCCTCCAAGCTCCTCTGCATGTTCGGCCTTCATAATATCCAGAGTGTCTTTTGCCGCATCCCGGCTGTGGATGATCACAGGAAGCTTCAGCTCCTTTGCCAGATCAAGCTGGGCTGCAAACCATTTCTTCTGAATCTCATGCTCCGGTTCCTCCCAGTAGTAATCCAGACCGATTTCTCCTACTGCCCGGATCTTCTCTGAAGCGCACCAGGCCTTCATCCGGTCCATTCCGCAGGCATCCAGCTCTGCTGTTTCGCTGGGATGGACTCCTATGGCTCCATAGATAAAGGGATACTGCTCCGTGAGAGCCAGAGTCGTTTCGCAGCTTTTTAAGCTGGCAGCCACATTGGTCACTGCCTGTATGCCCTGAGATGCCAGACTGCCTAAAAGTGCCTCTCTGTCATCATCAAATGCCTCATCATCATAATGGGCGTGTGTATCAAAAATCATCTTGCCGTCTCCTCTGTTCAGTTAAAAACTGCCGCAGAACACAAACCTCCTGACGGCGGCCTGCATCCTGCGGCAGCAGGGACTTAATCCGGTTCTGATCTCACAGACCTCATGTTATCCCAAATTTTATATAAGTCATTATCAGCAGATCTCAGCTCCTGCCGGCATCTTCTTCTCCGGCGTCATCAGCGCCAGATTTCCCTCTGCATCCTCTGCACAGAGAATCATACCCTCAGAAAGCATTCCCGCAAGCTTGGCAGGCTTTAAGTTTGTCACTACCATGACCTTCTTTCCTACCATTTCCTCTGGTGTGTAATGAGCCTTGATTCCGCTGATGATCTGGCGGGTCTTCGTTCCGATCTTAACCTGAGAGCATAACAGCTTCTTGGACTTGGGAACAGCCTCGCACTTAATGATCTCGCCTACCTGGAACTGAAGCTTTGCAAAGTCATCATAGGTGATTTCTGCCTTTGGCTCCAGGTCAATCCCGTCCTCTTCCTCTGCGTTCTCTGCATCAGCGCCGCTTTCCTTTGCAGCCTCTGCCGCCTGAGCTGCCTGCAGAGCCTCTGCCTTCTCAAGTACCTCTTTTACATCCATACGGGCAAACAGGATCTCCGGCTTGTCTGTTACCTGGTTTCCGGACGGATACAGGCCAAAGGTCTGCAGCTCATCCAGACTGCGCTTTGCAGTATTTAACTGAGCCAGGATCTTTGCAGAGGTCTCAGGCATAAAGGACTCCAGTAAGGATGCTCCGATGGTAATAGCCTCTGTGAGGTTGTAAAGAACAGTGGAAAGTCTGTCCTTCTTCTCCTCATCCTTTGCCAGTACCCAGGGAGCAGTCTCATCAATATATTTATTGCTTCTTCTGAAAATATTGAAGATTTCTGTAATCGCATCCGCCACTCTCAGCTGATCCATCTTGGCGTCAGCTTCTTAACAGCCTCAAGCACAACGGCCTTTAAGTCCTCATCCTCAGGAGCAGTCACGCTCTTATCAGCCACAACGCCGCCAAAGTACTTATTGGTCATGGAAATGGTACGGTTTACCAGATTTCCAAGGATATTTGCAAGGTCAGAGTTCATGCGCTCCACCATCAGCTCCCAGGAGATCACGCCGTCATTTTCAAATGGCATCTCATGAAGCACAAAGTAGCGCACAGCGTCTACGCCGAAGAAATCCACCAGAGTATCTGCATAAAGCACATTTCCCTTAGACTTGCTCATCTTGCCGTCGCCCTGAAGAAGCCACGGATGGCCGAACACCTGCTTTGGCAGGGGCAGATCCAGAGCCATCAGGAAAATAGGCCAGTAAATGGTATGGAAACGGATAATGTCCTTACCGATCAGATGAAGGTCTGCAGGCCAGTATTTCTTAAACTGATCTGTATGATTTCCGTCACAATCATAACCGATTCCCGTAATATAGTTGGTAAGAGCGTCCAGCCATACATAGGTAACGTGCTTTGGGTCAAAGTCTACCGGGATACCCCATGAAAATGTGGTTCTGGATACGCACAGATCCTGTAAGCCCGGAAGCAGGAAGTTGTTCATCATCTCATTTTTGCGGGATACCGGCTGGATAAACTCCGGATGCTCGTTGATATATTCAATGAGCCTTGGAGCATATTTGCTCATACGGAAGAAATAAGCCTCCTCCTTGGCAGGCTGCACCTCACGGCCGCAGTCGGGACATTTTCCATCCACCAGCTGGGACGGGGTCCAGAAGGACTCGCAGGGAGTACAGTAAAGGCCCTCATAAGCGCCCTTGTAGATATCGCCCTGATCATAAAGCTTTTTAAAAATCTTCTGAACCTGAGCCTCGTGATCCTTATCTGTGGTGCGGATAAACTTGTCATAGGAGGTATTCATCAGATCCCAGATCCGGCGGATCTCTCCTGCGGAGCGGTCTACAAACTCCTGAGGCGTAACGCCTGCAGCCTCTGCCTTCTCCTCGATCTTCTGTCCATGCTCGTCCGTACCGGTCTGGAAGAATACATCATAGCCCTTTGCTCTTTTATATCTTGCGATACTGTCAGCCAGCACGATCTCATAGGTATTGCCGATATGGGGCTTACCGGAGGCATATGCAATGGCTGTTGTAATATAATATGGTTTTTTACAGTCCTGACACATTTTATTTTCCTCTTTTTTCTGGATTCGGGTCATTCAAAGCGCAGGGCGCTCCTGCCCGTTTTAATGGTTTAAGTATAAGCGTTTCCCACATTTTCGTCAAGACAGCGCCCCTCATAAGTTGTTTTTTCCGCTCGTATAATATATACTACAATTCAGGATGGCGAGAACTCAGGTACAAAGTCGGGCGTCAAGCCGCTTGTAAGCCCGCCTTTGTACCTGAGTTCACATCGGATGAATATCCCGCAAAAACATACCTTATCAAATTTCGGAGGAATATAACACATGACCCTATCAACCCATACAAAAAACATTTATGGCTGCAGACTCTTTTAGCCCTGCTCCTGTCCATTTCCCTGCTGACCGGCTGCGCCGCTCCCGCTGCGCCCGCCCCGTCTGAAGCTTCCTCTCAGGCGGAAGCCGCTGCCTCAGCCTATGAACAGTATGACGAGGACACCTTAAAAGTCCAAAGTGACTTCGACGCCTTTACGGACCAGCTCTTCTGCTCTGAAGTCGCCCAGTCCCCGATTACGCTTCACTACACTCTGGCAGATCCATCCTCATACGGCATCACCGACTATCCCAGAGATCTGGGGACTGTTTCTGTTGAGGACATAAAAAAAGACCTGACCGACGTCAGGGAGCTGTACAGCCGCCTGACTGCGCTGGACAGCCGGAAGCTGCGCGAGGACCAGCTTCTTACCTATACCATTCTTTCATCATACTTAAATACCTGCCTATCTCTGGAGGGACTGGAACTCTATGACCAGCCGCTCTCTGCTACTCTGGGCATACAATCCCAGCTTCCCATTCTCTTATCTGAATACCAGTTTTATACCCGTCAGGATGTAGAAGACTACCTGTCTCTTTTATCGTCCATAAAAACCTACTACGACAGCATCATTGCCTTTGAACAGCAGAAATCCGAGGCCGGACTGGGACTGTGCGACGCAGTCATCGACCGGATCATTCCATCCTGCAGCGCCTATCTGATCGACGCAGATCACAGCTTTATGGCAGAAACCTTTGCTTCCCGTTTAAATAGGATCGACGGCCTTACAGAGCAGGAAAAAATGACTATATCTCCCGAAATAAAGCTGCTCTGAACGAGCATTTCGTGCCTGCCTACGAAAGCCTGATCGAGGGCTTAAAAACCCTGAAGGGAAAGGGAACCAATGGCGGCGGCCTGTGTCATTTTCCCGAAGGAAAGAGGTACTATGAATACCTGGTAAACGCACAGACCGGCACGTCCTATAAGGATATCCCTTCCCTGAAAAAGGCAGTGATGGATCAAATGGCGGATGATCTCACCGCAGTCGATGAGCTGCTCACAGCAGATCCCTCTCTGAGTGAAAAAATCCTTTCCTACCGCTTTTCTCCCGAAAAGCCCGAAGAGATCCTGGAAGCCTTAAAAACTCAGTGCCAGCAGGATTTTCCCGAATTAACCGGCTATTCCTACACCATTAAGTCTGTTCCCAAGCCTCTGGAAAGTATTTTAAGTCCGGCCTTTTATCTCACTGTGCCCTTAGACCGTCCTCAGGACAATTCCATTTACATCAACAACGGAACCACAGGAAGCTCCAGCCTTTACACTACCATTGCCCATGAGGGCCATCCGGGCCATATGTATCAGAACCAGTATTTTAACCAGAATCAGCACTGTAATTTAAGAAGTATCCTTGATTTTAAGGGCTATTCCGAGGGCTGGGCTACCTATGTGGAGCACTATGCCTATACTCTGGAAAATAACGGTCTGGAGAAAGGCGTAGGAGAACTGCTGCATCACAATGCGGCCTTTACTCTGGCTCTTTACGCCATTCTGGATATCAGCATCCACTATGAGGGCTGGGATATGGAGCAGGTAAAGAATTATCTGGATCTTTACTTTAAGATCACAGACCCTGATGTGGTATCCTCTATCTATTATGAAATAATGGAGAATCCCGCCAATTACCTTACCTACTATACAGGTTATCTGGAAATCCTCACCATGGAACGGGAGGCCAGACAGACACTTGGCGCAAATTACTCCCAGCTGGAATTTAACCGCTTTCTTCTGGATATGGGGCCGGCGCCTTTTGGGGTAATCCGGACGTATTTTGTGAAGTGGCTGGTGAAGTAAATTATATGTATGCAAAACAATGTAAAATATTTTATTGACAATGTTTGCATCATTGCATATACTAAAGTTAAATGAAAGGAGGTAATTTTCATGGCTACAACTAATATCAATGTTCGTATTGATACAGAACTAAAACAGTCTGCTGAAGCACTGTTTGCGGATCTCGGACTTAATATGTCATCTGCAATTACTATGTTTCTTAAAAGCGCTGTCAGCCACGATGGTATACCTTTTGAAGTAAAGCGGATAACACCAAATGCTGAAACCAGAGCGGCACTTGCAGAGTATGGTGAGATGAAGAAACATCCGGACAAATATAAGAGATACTCATCTTTTGAGGATTTAATGGATGAGGTACTTGCAGATGCTTAACATTGTTCCCTCCAACCAATTCAGAAGAGATCTGAAACTCGCCAAAAAACGAGGGCTTAAACTGGAATGCCTCACCGCAGTTATTAATACTCTGGCAGCACAGAAGCAGTCAAAAGGGAGCGATTCCTTAAACCGCTCCCTTTTGCGTTTACCCCCTCTTATTCATCACACTGATACCACAGTTCTGCCTGTCCCAAACGTGCAACATCTCCCTTTCTGAATCCTATCTCTTCATATTTTCCCACAATGCTTCCATCCAGAAGTCCTCCCGTCAGTTCCAGATAATCTTTTACTATTGCCTTATCTAAAAGGATTCCGTCATGTCCGATTGCAAGTCTGTCAAATTTTTCCTGCTGTTCCCAGATTTTCTTCAGGCTTTCATGATAAATCCGAATCAGACGTTTGTCATTATCAGGCTGACGCATTAAAATAATGCTGTGGTTCACCGTATCTCCGCTGAATAACACGCGGCTTTGACTGTCCAGATAGCATACGCTTCCTTCTGAATGTCCCGGCGTATGTAATGCTGTTAATGTTCTCTCCCCCAGCTCAAAAATATCCCCATCCTTAACAGCCGTATATTCCCCTGTATATTCCGGTTCCTGCTCAGGTATCAGAGCGGTTATCGCTTCCACGTTGCCTTCACCCGGATAACGGACCGGCACCCGGGTCTTTACATAAAACCGGCGCATCTCATTCGTAGCAGGCATTTCCTGAAACAGTTTTTCATCCTCTTTCATCATATATACCGGGCTTTGGGGAAGGGTATAGATCCCTCCGCTGTGATCTGCATGACCATGGGTCAGAAAAATTTCAACCGGCTTCTGCGTCAGCTCTTTTACCGTCTCTCCCAGATTTCCAATCCCGCAGCCGGTATCAATTAAAGCGGCCTTTTCTTTTCCTTCTGCCAAGAAGGCATTCACCAGCCTGAACTCACTCAGACACCAGGTATTGGGCGCAATCTCATTTATTTCATGCTTCATTTTCTGCATTTTCATTTAAAATTCTCTCCTCTGTCTCCTCGCTTTTTCTGCGAAGTTCCTCGCTGATTTCTCTCATTCGTGCATCGCTTACATTGTAAATAAATTTAAAGCAGACAAATGAAAGAAGAGCGCCAATCATCGGCCATGCGCCTCCCAGCATTTTGATTTTTTCTGGTACGCCTGCCAGCTGTCCCATGGAACCCAGAGTCGGATCATATCCAACCGCCTCCAGAAGAAGGGCAATGATCGATGTGCTGGCACTTGCAGCAAAAAATACAATAAATGTAATCGTTGCGTAGACCGTTCCATCATTTCTCTGTCCGGTCAGATACGCCTGATAATCTACCGCATCTGCAATCAGGGACCATAATAAAAGATTCAGGCAGGTAATACATGCAGATGCCATAAGCTGACAGAAAATCCATTCTTTAGGTCCAAGAGGAAGAAGCATATTGGCTCCATGCATAAGTGCCGATCCCAGAAGCGGCCATGTAACAAGCGCCTTTTTTCCAAAGCGTTTTACAAGAGGCTTCAAAAATACCATTCCCAAAAGCATTGGCCCCATTGTAGTAAGAGATGCCATAGCAAGACTGGATGTGTCCTGAAAATATGTCATAAATACATACTGGTTTAAAGTAGATACCGGCTGTATAAATAATTTAACGATCACATATGATGCAACTACCGCAATCATAACCCGATTATGCAGAAAGGATTTTGCTACCTGAAGATAGTTAATCTTCTCACCATTTTCATTAACCTTAACTTCTTCCACCAGAACGCGTTCATGAATCAGGGTATGTGCCAAAAACAGACATACTGTGCAGAACACTCCTAAAATAACAGACAGCAGAATAAATCTTCCGGCAATTGGATCATTATTCTGGTCAAACAGCAGGAGAGGCGCAATGGTTGTCGTTCCCATGCTGGCTGCAAAACTTCCTATGCTTCGGAAATTGGAAAGCTCCGTTCTCTCAATCTGATTCGTAGTAATAATATTGGACATTGCTCCATAAGGAACATTGATAAAGGTACCTATAATACCCCAGAAAAAATAGATGATCAATACCCATGCTATTTTTGCTGCATACGGCATAGCGTGAACATTCATAAATAGTATCAGCGTAAATATGGCATACGGAACTGCAAACCACAGCAGATACGGCTTCATTTTTCCATTTTTAGCAGGTGCACGGCGATCCACCGTTCTCCCGATAAATGTGTCATTTAACGCATCCAACGCCTTACATATAAACACAATACCTGCAAAATGAACTGCATTCATACCTAAAATATTAACGCAGAACAACATCAGATAACTGTTTACAATAACCTGCAGGCTGTTAAAGCCAAGGTCGCCGCACAGGTATCCTATCTTATCTCTCAGTCCAAATGCCGGAGCATTTTTCACATTTTCAATATATGCTATATTCCGTTTCTTCGCTGCTTCCATACTTTTCTTTCCTTCTTCTGTAGTAGACATAACTGTTGGACTGAATAATAATACGCGGAAGAACACTGTACCTTACAGGAAGCTTTTCATTCTTAACGATATTATTAAACAGCAGTTTCAGAGCCTGATATCCTACACTGAAGGGTTTTTTATCAATCACAGCGTCCAGCGCGCCTGTCTGCAATGCCTGACAGCTTTCCTCAAACAGTTCGCTTCCAATCACCGTTCCTGCATTTCTTCGTATCTTCGGATCAATTCTGAGAAATGCCGCTGTATGACGGGCACATGTAAAGTATATGCCTGACGGGTACTCTCCTTCTGACAGCTCCCGGGCGATTCGTTCTGACTGCTCTTCATTCAGTTTCAGTGCAGTTATACTGCACCTCAGTTCCGGACGTCTGCATTTTAATTCTTCTGCAAATACAGCTGCATTCTTATCTGCAAACGGAAGATCCTGACTGAATATCTTTATGTTTCCCTCCCCAACTGTCATCTTGTCCATAAGCTCTGCGGCCATTTTACCTGCAAGCTCTTCATCCGGACCTACCAGACAGGAGTATTGCGTATCATCCCGGCATTTCTGCAGAATGACAACAGGAATCCGTTTTCCCATAATACGGTTCAAAATAGCGGTATACCGCCTGTCATCTCCCAGATCCTCTTTATAAACGATTACTCCGTCATAGCGAAATGGCCGTTCCTGATAAATATTATTCAAACAGGATAAGAATACCATACTCTCCAAATCATGGGCCGGATAATAATATTCCTGAAAAATAATATTATATGGTTCAATCTCTTCTCTTTCCTGAAAATATCCATTCAGAATCTCCTGAACATACAGATGGCTGTCTGCATCGCTTTTTGGAAAAATCACCGCAATATGAATCGGTTTTTTTCGAAGGGAAGACGCTACATAATTAATCTCGTATCCCTGCTGTTTTGCAATTTCCATAATGCGTGTCCGCAGCTGTTCGCCGCAGCCTTCCTTGCCATTCAGCACCCGGTGTACAGTTGTGATAGAAACGCCTGCTGTTTCTGCAATTTGCTTCAGTGTGGTTGTTGATCTGCTCATTTTTTCAGTTCCTTTGCTGGCCAGCGAAAACTGTTAAGTAAACGTTAACGTAAATGTTTTCGTTATCGTTTACTTTTGGGTTACAATTTCTATGTTACCTGTTATATATGGGAATGTAAACGTATTTTTCCACAATAATTTTACATCGTTTTTGTGCATTATATACAATTTTTGCCGTATTTTCCCCTTCTTTATCTTGTTTTTTCAATCTTTCGGAAACATTCTTTCCCTCATCGCACATCCTTCTCCTATTTCTGTCCGGACGATCCGCTTCGTTCCCATTTTTCCCTTTCTTTTTTTCCGAAAATTTACTCAAAAATGTGTTCTCATCTTTTTGTTTCTTACATCCGTTTTAGAAGCCTCCATACTGCCTCCCTCCTGCCAGAATGACCTTGAAACGGTTGTTCATATCAAACTTATTTTCCAGAACCTTTAAAGCCCTTTCCGACTGCAGCCCCCTGCAGTACAGGAAAAAACACAAGCTTCATTCTCTGAATGACAGAGGGGAATAAAAAAGGAAAGGCGAACATTCATCGTCTTTCCTTTCTTAATTTCTTAACTTTCCATCTGCCGTCCCAGAAATCCGGCGGCAGTGACTGCCAGCTTCATTTCCATCTCGCCAAACCGTGCCTTTGGTTCCCGGCTCATAAGGGAGACAGAACCAATGGCGTCCCCTTCACAGATAATAGGAGCAATCACCTGGCGGTAATGCCCTCCAGCTCTTCATCTACTAGCTGAATCACATTTTTTTCATCCTTTCCGGCCTGATAGGTGATACGGTCGTTGATGGCCTGCTCCAGAGAACGGCTTATAGTCTTTTGCAGCAGCTCCTTTCTGGAGCCGCCCGCCACAGCCACTACCTGATCCCGGTCTGTAATACAGACGATCAGTCCGGTAGACTGGGCCATGGCATCTGCATACTGGCCTGCAAAAGCAGTGAGCTCCATCATGGGAGAATACTTCTTTAAAATAATCTCTCCCTCACGGTCTGTAAAAATCTCGAGAGGCGTTCCTTCACGCAGCCGAAGGGTGCGCCGGATTTCCTTGGGTATTACCACCCGCCCCAGATCGTCGATTCTTCTTACAATTCCTGTAGCTTTCATTTCGCAGTTTCCTCCATTTTACATCTTTGTACTCTTTCTGAAATCATTGAAAAAGTACCTCCATTTATCCTTAAGACTGGTTGTAAATGTAGTATTTGTAAATGGTGGGATTTTATGCGCGAAATTTAAACCAGACAAGCGATTCGATTATAAATTAATTATCACAACTATTTTTTAATACAACAACTGGTTTTCCCAATACAACAACTGGTTTCCTCAATACAACAACTGGTTTCCCCAATACAACAACCGATTTCCAATTGCTCAACCATTTAATTGATAAATAAAGTGTCTTCCCTGACGTACTTTTTGTATCAATCCATCCCTCATCATCCTCCTAACTGCTGCGGATGCTCCTGCCTGTGTTGTGATACTGGTAATATTTAATATTTGATGCGTTGTAATAAAACCATTCGTCTGTATATAATCATAGATAATTTGATCTGATTTATTTTTGAATTGGATCTGCTTATAAGATAAATCAGAAAGTTCTATTTGCTCTTCCTGTATTTCATACGCATGATTTATATAGTAACTCGTCCAGCGTCCTTTAGGATGATTGATGAGCATATTTTTAGCTACCAATTCTGAAAGAATATGTCCAATCTCTATACTATGAAGGTCTAATATTGACTGCATACGGGTATTGGTCACTCCATTTTCAAGATAAGCTGTTCCCAGAATAATCATCTCTTCTCTGGTAAGATGTGAATATTTTATTCCAAACAGTTTGCTTAAATACTCTAAGCATTCCTCTGGCATTAAAGAGGCCATCCACAGCTTTAATTCTACCTGATGAAGTTCTTCATTTTGGCTCAAATCCGGCTTACGCCAATTTTCCTTCTTCCATGCATCCAAAATAGCTGGAAATCCAGAACCTATATTATCACCTAATCCAATCATGCGAAACATTGTTTGAATACGTGGATTTCTTGCCACAGAATGTCCGCCTTCATAAATCATCTGAACAGGAAGCTTCAGATTCCCAGGATTCGAAAACTGAAAACCTTTATCTGTTTTGATGATTTTCAGTACTCCTGTAATAAGGTAATCACTATGTATGATCATATTTACAATGGCTTCCCGTATTGCTTTATGTACTGGTGTATCGTCAACCCGTACCATTCCCTCCAGGCGAAACGGTCGTTTCAAATTGCTGACCAGCCGCGGCAAAACCTGACGAATAAAATTATACAGATTATTTTCCCATAATCCATCATAGGTAAGACGGTCACTCCATCTGCTTCCTGATACAAGATTACTTTCATCTATATAATCCATTCGAATATTATCAAATCGTTCTCTTACAGATAGTCCCTTTCCAAACATTAACAGCCCTGCAACCGTAAGCCATCCCTTTCCTGTAGATCGATCAATAATATAGCCCCCCATATTTTTAAGAAATTGTACATCATCTAAGCTATTCCAAATATGCTCCGGATTACGGTGTTCGAATTCAATTCGATAAGACCTCAATGAATTTATATCAATATCATCCATTGTATAACCGTTCAGCGTACCGCCATCATTCCCCGAGTCATTGGCATCCCGGAGCATCGCTTTAACCTCTTCCTCAGTGCAATGATAATCCCCCTCATTATTTCTCTTATAGCTTCCTTTTATGGGATTTCCATTTATATAACCGGCCGTTGTTTATAGTCTGCCTGAGGAACCTCGATCCAAAGAATCTTCTTCCCATCTATTTGACAAATTCCTATATTTTCATCCACAAGAATGTTAATATTTACTTTATCACTATTTATAGTATTCCAAAACTCTATAATCCGCCTTTCGGCATTTTCCACATTTACAAATGTAAACCTTTTAGACGGATCAATCTCTTTCATATGTTCCTCCACACCAACTAAGATAATCCCTCCGCTGGTATTAGCAAAAGAAGAGTATGTTTCCCATATGGAATTAGGCAGTTTCCCTTCCGCCTTTTTGCATTCCAGATTGATCCGTTCCCCATATTTCAATAATTCTATAATCTGTTTTTCATCCAGCATTTACTTCTCACTCCCCCTCCGGATACTCCACCACATAAAATTCATATCCGTTCACCACGGTCGTACTTCCATATGTATCCTTCCGTTTAAATTTTCCTCCGTAATTGGCATGGACATGGCCGTGGAAGAAAAATTTCGGGTGGTATTTATCCATCAGGGTAAGAAATGCTTTAAAGCCCCGGTGAGGCAGATCCTCCATATCATTCAGGCCGAGGCCGGCGCATGGGTTACAAGGATATCAAAGCCTCTGTGCCAGAGAAGCTCCATCTCAGCTTTCGGACGCGGGCCCGCATCTGGCGCTCTGTGTACTGGTTGGCCGAGCCCGGAATATATTCCATAGAACCTCCCAGCCCCAGGATCCGGACTCCCTTATACACATAAATATCGTCCTCAACGCAGATACAGCCCTCCGGCGGCTTATAGGCGTATTTATTGTCATGGTTGCCCCTTACATAAACTAAAGGCGCATGACACACGCTGGCAAAAAAAGTCAGATATTCCGGCGGAAGATCTCCGCAGGAAATCAAAAGGTCAATGTCCTTAATCCTCTCAGGATCATAATATTCATACAGGAGCTTTGACTCCTGATCTGATAAAATCATTATATTCATACTGCTATTTCTCCGTCTGTACACTCTCGTCTACACGGATGCCCTGAAGCTGCATCCGTTCTCTTGCCTCGTCATTCAATTCTTCCAGATCCGGCACGCGTCCCACTACATTTTCAGCCAGCCAGTTCATGGTTACAATATCTTCTGAGCGCAGACGTTCTCCCTCCCTGCATCGGATGATTCCCTCCTGGTCATACATGAAACCGTCAAAGGGATGAAAGCTTCCGGAACGAACGGAATTTTTCAGAAATTCAATCAGGCGCAGCGTACCGTGAGGCAGGTTTCCGGAACAGATTACGTCGATCACATCTGCCGACATTCCCCACCAGTAATTAACCGCTTTTTTGCCCTTTCTGGCTTCCAGCTCCTCATTGCTTTCAAAGGCCAGCTGGATCATCTGCTCGTAGAATTTCCCCCAGTTCCAGATAGGCGAAGCCAGATTGAAAACCTCTCCATTATCTTCCTGTACATAAAGGCCGTATTCCCTGGACGGATGTCTGGGGATAATCATATCCTTTCCGGAAATGTACCGGATCCCCTGTTCTCTCAGCCGTTCTGCCGCTGTCTTTTCATGGTTGATCCTGCGCCATTCCAGATATACCTTTACATAAGGGTTGATCATCCGCGCGCCCATGGCAAAAGCGTTGATATCTGCAAGAATCCCATAGGTGGGCTGATCTGCAATATACCCCAGCTTATCCTCTCTGGAAACGGCTGCCGCTATAGCTCCCATAAGGAATTTTGCCTCATACATCCTTGCATAATACGTACAGATAGAGGAATAGGACATATTTACAGAACAGTTGTAAATCTTTACCTCAGGATGCAGAATGGCGGATCTCACGCTCTGATTTACCATCTTGGAATTTGTTGTAAATATCATGGTGCAGCCGGCCTGAACCAGTTTTTCTATGGCCCGGGCGATATCCCCTTCTGTATCTGCCCCTTCGATAACTACCGTGGAAATACGCCCCTCAAAGGCCTCCTCCAGATACTGCCGCCCCAGCTCATGGCCGTAATTCCAGCTGGAATTTTCAATGGTATCCGCATAAACAAATCCGATTTTCAAATGCTCCGGCATATCATCTGCCGGAAGAAGCCATTTCCATATGGACGGTTTATGCTCCGTTTCCATTTCCTCCGGTTCTTCGATCAGCTCTACCTTCCGTCCCCGGTTAGCAAGCTGGATCTCTTCCCAGATTTTCATCAGCGCCCGGTACATTTCCCGTTCTGTCTGTCCTTTTACGCTGTCGTAACCGTAGATTTCGATATAGACTAAAAACGCATCTCCCTCTGTGAGCTGAAGCTGATCCCCATGGGCCATACTGTAGGCCTTTGCAAAACGCCCGTAGGAAGAGCGGAAAAATAAACGTTCCTCCTGAGTCCAGACCTGATCCGGCTCCATTCCCATCAGTTCCAAAAGCTTCTTATAGCTGCCTTCCTTGCTGAACCATACATCACAGTTTGAAGAAATGCGGTAAAAATCCAGAAATTCATAATACAGCCTGTTTTCCTTGTCATCTGTACGTTTGGGGATCAGGCGCGTTACGCTTCCCGGTATGCTGTAGGCACCCAGATATTTCATTACACTGACCCGCTTATTTCCCTCCTGAACGTAAAACTGATTCATAAATTCGTAGGCAACAACCGGTTCCTGGATTCCCTCCTCTACCTGATACTTGTAAAGGGATGTCCATTTAGCCCCAAATTCGGACCGTTCCGGCAAAAGGGGCATAAAATTACTGGCAAAGGAGCTGGAACGCTCTGCAGTCTTTGTCCCTACCATTTTTGCCATAGGAATATCCATTACCCCCAGATTGACAGTTGCTACAATATCTGTATTCGCCAGAATGTTATCCAGCACGGGAAGGTATGGATACTCGCCTCTTGCTAAAGCATCCTGATACCGCTTTCTTCCCATTTTCAATGCATATCCATAATCTGTATCCGGCATAACCGCTACCTCCTGTCTCCTGCTTTTTAATCTGCCCCGTTTCCGCCCGGTTCCTTCTGCCCCAGCTCCCCAGCTGCTCCAGCATAGTTCTGGCCTTTTCCAGCATGATTAAGCTGTCGCTGTTTTTATTCTTTCGGTCCACATAGTGAAATACCGGCGTTTCTCCCGGCACCAGCTTTAATTCTCCCTTATAAGACTGCACAAAATCCGGAATCCTGGTCACATCCAATTTCGCCTTCTGATACATGGTAAGCCGGATTTCCTGGCGGTTTACAAATACCTCTGTCACATAGGCTCTGTGTGCCAGAGCCCGCACCATGGCAATCTTTAAAAGATTCTCTACGCTCTTTGGGATATCTCCAAATCGGTCTAAGAGTTCATCCTGCATATCCATATATTCCTCATCCGTTTCAATGGTGGAAATCCTCTTGTAAATATCCAGCTTCTGATATTCATTTTTAATATAAGACGGAGGAATGTAGGCGTCAATATCACATTCTACCGAAGTTTCGTAAAGATCCGCCTCTGTTTCTTCCCCTTTCAATGCAAGCACTGCCTGATTAAGCATTTTGCAGTACAGATCATAGCCTACTGCCTCCATGTGGCCATGCTGCTCTGCGCCCAGCACATTTCCGGCCCCACGGATTTCCAGATCCCGCATGGCAATCTTGATGCCTGAGCCCAGCTCCGTAAACTCGCGGATCGCCTGAAGGCGCTTTTCTGCTTCTTCCTTTAAAAGCTTATCTCTCTTATACATGAGAAACGCATAAGAAACCCGGTTAGAACGTCCCACACGGCCCCTGAGCTGGTACAGCTGAGAAAGTCCCATATGGTCTGCATCGTGGATAATCATGGTATTGGCATTGGGGATATCCAGTCCTGTTTCAATAATTGTTGTGGATACCAGCACATCAATTTCCCCGTTGATAAAGTCCGTCATGATCCGTTCCAGCTCATGTTCTTTCATCTGTCCGTGGGCAAAGGTCACAACCGCATCCGGCACCATAGCCTGGATCTTTCCTGCTACCTCATCAATATCTGTTACACGATTGTATACATAATACACCTGTCCATTCCGGGCCAGTTCCCGGTTAATGGCCTCCCGTACCATTTCCTCATTATACTCCATTACATAGGTCTGAATGGGAGTACGGTCCACCGGCGGCTCCTCTAACACACTCATATCCCGGATTCCGGCCAGACTCATATGAAGGGTTCTGGGGATCGGCGTAGCGGTCAGGGTCATTACGTCCACATTTTCCTTCATCTGCTTGATCTTTTCCTTGTGGGTCACGCCAAAGCGCTGCTCCTCATCAATAATGAGAAGTCCCAGATCCTTAAACTGCAGGTCTTTTGAAAGAACCCTGTGCGTACCGATTACGATATCCACCAGCCCTTTCCGCAGCCCCTCCAGAGTTTTCTTCTGCTGGGCCGGGGTACAGAACCGGCTCATCATCTCGATTCTAACTGGAAAATCTTTCATCCTCTGAACAAAGGTATTGTAATGCTGCTGGGCCAAAATCGTAGTAGGGACCAGATAGACCACCTGCTTGCTGTCCTGTACTGCCTTAAACGCGGCCCGCAGGGCGATTTCTGTTTTTCCGTATCCCACGTCGCCGCAGATCAGACGGTCCATGATCTTTGGACTTTCCATATCCGTTTTTACAGCGTCAATGGCGTCTAACTGATCCTCTGTTTCATCATAGGGGAACAGCTCCTCAAACTCCTTCTGCCACACCGTATCGCTGCCGTACTGGAAGCCCTTCTGCTCCTGACGGGCCGCATAAAGCTTTACCAGATCCTTTGCGATTTCCTGAACGGCACCCTTTACCTTTGCCCTGGTTTTTGTCCATTCAGAGCCTCCCAGACGGTTGAGCTTTGGCTTTTTCGCCTCTGAGCCCGCATATTTCTGGATACTCTCCAGCCGGGTGGCAGGCAGATACAGATTGCCTCCATCTCCGTATTCAATCTTGATATAATCCTTTACCACCTTGTCCCGCTCTACCTTTTCAATTCCCCGGTAGATACCAAGGCCGTGCTCCTCATGGACTACATAATCTCCCACGGACAGCTCGGAAAAGCTCTGGATCGCCCGGCCCTGATAGCTCTGCTTCTTCCGTTTCTTTTTCTTCTTTTCCACCCCGAACATATCGCCCTCGGTAATGAAAACAAATTTAAGCAGAGGATATTCAAAGCCCCGGTGGAGATTTCCGTAGGTAACCATGATCTCTCCCGGAAGAACCTTCCGTTCTGCGCAGCTTTCCTCTCCTTCCGTCTCTCCGTCCGGACAGTAGGCCCGCAGATCATATTCCCGTAAATCCCCTGCCAGACGGCTGGCTCTTGTACGGGAGGCAGATAAAAGCACCACCCGGTAGCCTTCCTTTTTCCAGCGGGTCAGATCCTTAATTAAAATTTCAAAACTGTTCTGGTAAGAATTTACATTTCTCACATCAAAGCTGAACTTATGGTTCACCTTCATTCCCGGCAGCTTCTGATCCAGCCCTGTGAGCATAATGCTGTACGGCCCCTGAAGCCTTCCGAGAACCTGTCCTGCGGGATAGAGAAGCTCTGTCTGTCCCGGCAGCAGGTATCCCTTTTCCAACCGGTGAACCATGCTTTCACGAAATTCCAGCTCGATTGTTTCTCCCCGCTCCTTCAGCCGGCCCGGCTCGTCTAAATAAACAACACAGTCCCCTTGAGGAAAATAATCGAAAAATGATACAGTTTCTGGACAGAAATACCGGATATAGCCATCCAGTCCGCCTCTCTTCCAGCCCTCACGGATCCCTTCTGTCAATTCCCGTATGATTCCCTTAATCCGGATGGCTTCCTCACGGCGTTTCTGTCCCTCCAAAGCTTCACATAAGAGGCCGTTTCCTCCTCCAAACGCTTTATCCCTTTCTCCAGCTGTCCTTTCGTTAAGACAGTTTCCGATGCAGGATAGATTACAACCCGGTCTAACTGTCTACCGACCTCTGGCTTTCCGGATCAAAGGTACGGATGGAGTCCACCTCATCATCCCACAGTTCAATGCGCACCGGAACTTCCTCGGTGAGCGGAAAAATATCTATGATGCCTCCCCGGATGGAAAACTGGCCCATACCGTCTACCTGACCCGTACGCTCATATCCCAGCTCTGTAAGCCGCTCCTTCCACTGATCCAGCTCAATAACCTGTCCGCATTCCACGGTCACTGCATGCTGCTTTAAAAATGCCAGAGGCATGAGATGGTCCATCAGACCGTCGATTGTCGTTACAACTACACCGCCCTCATCCTCCATCAGATGGCGCAGTACAGAGATCCTCTGCCGGGTCATCAGATTTCCATGAATATCCGCAGCATAAAAAAGCAGATCCTTGGCCGGATAAAGCCAGACCTGCCGGGTAAAGCTGCGGAAATCATCATAGATTTCCTTGGCCCTCTGCTCATCATAGGTAACAACCAGCTTCCAGGGAAATCCCCCGTCCTCCCCCAGCTCATGCATGAGGTGAACCTTCTGGGATTCCAGAGTCCCGGCCGCCTGCAGAGGCCCCTTTGCCTTTTTTAAAGCCTCCAGAAGATTTTCATACTCCTGTAATTCCAGTAACGGATTTTCCATGATTTCCCTTTCTGCCTTTCCTTGATAATATTGAAGTTTCCGTACATTACAGTGTGACCTGCTGTCTGATACCCAGAGCGACTTTGGAGACCATTAGTAAACCTTAGAGAATGAGTTTTTTCGTTAAGAGCCATATCAAACCTGTCTGAGCGCAGCGAGTTTTTGATATGGCTCTTGTTTTTAGAAAAAATCTCAGTCTCCTAGGTTTTCTTATGGTCGGAAACCGGAGCTCTGGGTATCAGACTGCGGGGTGCGCTGTAATGTACGGAAACTCACTCCTTATGCCCACTTAAACTGATTCATCGCCGCCTCAGCCCCGTCTGTGATCATCACCTGAGCTGCTTTCGCCGCTGTCTTAAGGGCTTCTTCCATCACCCTTCTGTCCTCAGCAGAAAAACGGCCAAGCACATAGTCCGCCAGATCCATTCTGGGCGGCTTAGCCCCTACGCCTACCTTAATCCGGGGAAATTCCTGGGTTCCCAGATGGGCAATGATGTTCTTTATTCCATTATGTCCTCCGGCGCTGCCCTTTCTGCGGATCCGGAGCTGTCCCGGCTCCAGACTGATATCGTCATATATTACAATGATATGCTCCGGATCGATTTTGTAGAAATCCGCCGCCTCCCTGACACTTTCACCGCTTAAATTCATAAAGGTCTGGGGCTTTAAAAGGATTACCTTTTCTCCGCCGATGAGGCCTCTGCCATAAAGCCCCTTAAACTTCTTCTCCTCCACCGATGTATTGAGCATATCTGCCAGCACATCCATGGTATCAAAACCTGCATTGTGTCTTGTCTTATCATACTCCCTTCCAGGATTTCCCAAACCAACGATCAAATACATATATCTGTTTTCCTCTTTCTTTATCTCAAAATTTATCCTCTTCCGCAGAAAAATGCCTGCGGTGCTGCAGTGTCTGTCCATATGTCCGCCGTATACAGACACGCCCATAAGCGCTAGACTCCCGCACATGGGGTGTCTAACGCTTATCTTTTCTTTATTCTATCAAATTATAAGTGGATTGTAAATGCAGTGCGGCAGATCCGACCATCCAGCCTTTACGCCGCATCCGGTTCCTGATATTCCCTGGTCTCCGCCATAGTTTCTCTGGCTCGTTTTTCTGTAAAGAGTCCGCACTCCACCAGACGCTCCAGCACCTGCTCCTGGCGCTTGGCAGCCAGTGCCGGATTTACTGTGGGGGCATATTTGGAAGGAGCATTGGGAACACCGGCTAACAGAGTGCTCTCATAATCGTCCATATCCTCAGGAGCCTTTCCAAAGTAACCCTCACTGGCATCCTTAATGCAGTAGTATCCGTTTCCAAAGTAAATAGTATTCACATAAAGCTCAAGAATCTCATTTTTACTGTATTCCTTTTCCAGAGCAAAAGCCATAAATACCTCTGCCGCCTTGCGCTCCATCTTCTTTTCCTGTGTAAAATACAGGTTCTTTGCCAACTGCTGGGTAATGGTGCTTCCGCCTTCCACAAAAGCGCCTGCCCTTATATCATTGATAACCGCACGGGTAATGGCGATGGGGTCAATACCGATATGACCGTAAAAGCGGTGGTCTTCCACAGAGAGAACCGCATCTACATACGTTTCCGGAAGCTCTGCAAATTCCGTATAGTTTTCCTTGGAACGGATCTGCTCTACCTTGTCCTTAAGGCTGATCTGGCTGATGGCATCTCTGTACATATCATAGCCCTTCATGCCTACATTTACGCAGATACAAATAACCGCTGCCGCCATGATGCCAATGGTCCACTTAAGACCCCTTTTTAATATGTTCCAGTTTTTACCGGTTCTCATCTGTCCACCTTCTTTCTCTTTCGTACGTTTATTTCTTATAATATCATTCTAGCACATTCTCCCCCTTGTGTCCTTGAGAAAGCCTTAAAGAACTCTAACATAAATCTGACGCTTTCTGAAATATTTTCTAAAGATATTCCCCATTCATCTGGAATCCATGCTAAAATAGAGCCGTAAAACACACAAGGAGAATTTTTATCATGGAAACAGTTAAAAAAAACCGTTCCGGTACAACGGATCTGACCGTGGGACGCCCCCTGGCTCAGATCCTTCGTTTTGCCCTTCCTCTGGTGCTGGGTACACTTTTTCAGCAGCTCTACAGCTTTGCAGATACCATTATTGTAGGCCGCTGTCTGGGAACCGACGCCCTGGGAGCTGTAGGAACCACCTACTCCCTGAACTTTCTGATCCTTGGCTTTATCCAGGGAGCCTGTGTGGGATTCGGCATCCCGGCAGCCGAATCCTTTGGAGCAAAGGATCATAAAAATCTGGAGCGCTTCCTCATCAACGGAGCCGCCCTCTGCATTGGGCTCAGCGCTGTCTTTACTGTTGTCACCACCCTGACGGCCCCTCCGCTCCTAAAGCTCATCCACACGCCGCCTGAGCTCTTTGATGATGCCTCTCTTTATATCCGCATCATTTTCCTGGGAATTCCTGCTACGGTTCTGTACAACTACTCCTCCAGCGTCCTGCGGGCCATGGGAGATTCCAGACATCCCTTTTATTTCCTTTTGGCCTCCAGTCTCCTGAATATTGCCCTTGACTGGATTTTAATCGTTCCTTTCGGAATGGGAGTAGACGGAGCAGCCATCGCTACTGTAATCAGCCAGGCCCTCAGCGGCCTGCTCTGTACCTGGTGGTTCTTCTCCAAAACTGCAAAAGGACACGGCCTGAGCTTTACTAAAAATAAGCTGCGCCTTTCCTCCCACCACTGCAAAAAGCTGGCCTACATCGGCCTTCCCATGGGCTTTGAATACTCCGTTTCCGCCATTGGAGCCGTTATTATGCAGGACGCCATCAACCTCTTGGGAAGTACTGCCGTAGCCGCACAGACCGCGGGAGAAAAAATCCGCCAGATGTTCACCCTTCCCATGGAAAGCGTGGGTATGGCTATGGCAACCTATGCCGGCCAGAACCACGGTGCAGGGCGCACCGACCGCATCCGCCAGGGTATAAAGGACGGCTGCAAAATCCAGCTGTGCTACTGCGCTGCCGCCTGGACCGCCATTTTCCTGTGCAAAGATTTTGCCGTCGGGCTGGTGCTGGGAGACGCAGACCCGGCAGTCACTGCCGGAGCGCTGGAATACTTAAGCGTTATGAGCCTTCTGTTCTGCTTCCACGGCCTCTTAATGATCTTCAGAAATACCCTTCAGGGCCTTGGATACAGTATGCAGGCTGTTATATCCGGCATCGGCGAGCTGGTCGGACGAAGCCTTGGAGGCCTTCTGGCAGTAACAAAGCTGGGATATCTTGGCATCTGTCTGGCCAATCCCATTGCATGGGCCTTAGCCATGTTTTACTGTATTTTTATGGTAACACGGGTAATGAAAAAAGAACGGTAGACCCCTTTTCATAACTATGATAGACTATAGTTATATTCGTTCTGGGCCTTATTTACCATCAGGCTTTGAATCTCAAAGAAAGGAGAATTTCTTATGAGCAAAAATAATCTGTATGATGTAATCATCATCGGCGCCGGCCCTTCCGGCATCTTCTGCGCCTATGAGCTGATCCGTCAGAAACCGGAACTTAAGATCCTTATGGTCGAAAAGGGCCGTCCCATTGAAAAACGTGTCTGCCCCAAGCGCACTACCAAGGTCTGTGTAGGCTGCAAGCCCTGTTCCATCACAACTGGATTTGCAGGCGCCGGAGCATTTTCCGACGGAAAGCTTTCACTGTCTCCAGATGTAGGCGGAAACCTGCCCGAAATCCTGGGGTATGACGAGACGGCTGCGCTTTTAAAGGAATCTGATGACATTTATCTGAAATTCGGGGCAGACAAAAATGTATACGGCATTGACAAGCAGAAGGAAATCGAAGAAATCCGCCGCAAGGCCATCAACGCCAACTTAAAGCTCATCGAATGCCCCATCCGTCACCTGGGTACAGAGGAAGGCTACAAAATCTATACCCGCCTTCAGGAGCACCTGCTGGCTCAGGGCATTGAGATGAAATTTAACACCATGGTAAAGGACATCCTGATCGAGGGCGATACCGTAAAGGGTATTGTAACGGACAAAGATGAAACCTTCTGCGCACCGGAGATCGTAGCTGCCATTGGCCGCGAGGGTTCTGACTGGTTCTCCCATGTCTGCGATAACCACCACATTGAGACAAAGGTTGGAACCGTGGATATCGGCGTCCGCGTTGAAGTCCGCGACGAGGTTATGAAATTCCTCAACGAAAACCTTTATGAGGCCAAGCTGGTCTACTACACCCCTACCTTTGACGATAAGGTACGCACCTTCTGCAGCAACCCTTCCGGTGAAGTAGCAACCGAATACTATGAAAACGGCCTTGCAGTAGTAAACGGCCATGCATATAAATCACAGGAATATAAGACAAACAATACCAATTTTGCCCTTCTGGTAAGCAAAAACTTCACCCGCCCCTTTAACGAGCCCATCGAGTACGGTAAACACATTGCCCAGCTCTCCAATATGCTCTGCGGAGGCAGGATCATGGTCCAGACCTTCGGCGACTTCCAGAGAGGCCGCCGCACCACAGAGG